>Ga0208461_1003620_pt1 | contig 11426 bp, 10 predicted proteins | sample AD_JPNTR4_MetaG_FD_184448 | JGI IMG/M metagenome (GOLD analysis project Ga0208461, IMG submission 184448) | Active sludge microbial communities of municipal wastewater-treating anaerobic digesters from Japan - AD_JPNTR4_MetaG (SPAdes) (version 2) | ecosystem: Engineered > Bioreactor > Anaerobic... | reverse complement strand
TAAAATTCAGGGGTTGACGGTTTTCGCCCCCCCCCGCATAATAGGTGCCAATCATGGGAACCGGTGTGTTTCCGGTCTGCCCTATGGGATGGTAGTGAAGTGCTTTCGTATTGCCGTCCACCTGCGTACTATGGTACGCTCCCCTATCACGATAACAGTGAAGCTGCGTCGGGCGTGAGGCCCGCGTCAATCGGAGTCATTTTATGCCCAAATTCGCGTATATCGCTGTGGATTCCGCGGGGAAAGAGAGCCGCGGCACGATTGAAGCCCCCAATCAGGCGCAGGCGGTCGCCAAGGTGCGCAGCCAGGGTCTTTTCCCCACGGCGATCGGGGCGGCCGGCGGGGCCGAGGGCGGCGGCGCGAAGGCCGCGCCGGCGGCCAAGAAGGCCGGGCCGGCCGGCAAGAAGTCCATGGGGCAGATGAAGATCGAGATCAAGCTGCCTAAGTTCCTGCGCCCCAAGGTGAAGCAGAAGGATCTCACGACGCTGACACGCCAGCTCGCGACACTGGTGGACGCGGGTCTGCCGCTGTTGCGCGGCCTGCATGTGTTGCAGCGCCAGACCCCCAATCCGACGCTCAAGGAGGCCTTGAGCGGGATGTGCGACTCGGTGGAGAGCGGCAGCACCTTCTCGGAGTCGCTGTTGAACTATCCCAAGATTTTCGATAACCTCTACGTGAACATGGTCAAGGCCGGCGAGGCCGGGGGTGTGCTCGAAGTGGTGCTCAACCGTTTGGCTGAGTTCGCGGAAAAGGCCGAAAAGATCAAGAACAAGGTCAAGGGCGCCATGGTCTACCCGATCGTGGTTCTGGTCGCGGCCGTGGGCATCACCGGCTTCCTGCTGGTCGCGGTGATCCCGAAGTTCAAGGACATCTTCAACGACCTGCTGGAAGGCAAGCCCCTGCCGGCGATCACGCAGTTCGTGATGGACGCCAGCAACGCGGTGATGAACAACGGCCTGGTGGTGGTCGGGATCATCGGGGCGATCGTGGTGCTCTTCAAGGCTTTCGCCAAAACCAAGGTCGGGCGCTTCGTGCTCGATACGGCCAAGCTGAACGCGCCGATGTTCGGCTCGCTGGTGCGCAGGACCGCCGTGGCGCGCATGACACGCACGCTCGGCACGCTGCTGGCATCAGGCGTTCCGGTGCTGCAGGCGCTCAACATCGTGCGGGACACCACCGGCAACGAGGTGATCGCGCGCGCCATGCAATCCGTGCATGACGCGGTCAAAGAGGGCGAAAGCATGACCGCGCCGCTGGCGGCCTCCAAGGTCTTCCCGCCGATGGTGATCTCGATGGTGGAGGTCGGCGAGGAGACCGGCGCCCTGCCGGACATGCTGACGCGCATCGCCAACACGTACGACGATGAGGTGGACAACGCCGTGGCGGGACTGACCTCGGTGATCGAGCCGCTGATGATCATCGTGCTGGCCGTGATCGTCGGCACGATCGTCATCGCGATGTTCATGCCGATGATCCAGATCATCAGCTCGCTCGGGTCTCAGGCGTAACGGATCACGGCGCAGCCAAGCCGCGCGTCCGGCGCCCAGGTGCCGGACGCGCACGGACCGGCCCGGCAGGAGAGAAACGATGACAATGCATTTGATGGATGACAGAGCGGTCAGGCCGGACGCCCAGCGGGAAGCTTTCACGCTGATCGAGATGATGGTGGTGGTGGCGCTGGTCGGCATCCTGATCGGCGGCGTCTTCCGCCTGATCAACGCGGCCGGCGATGCCGCCAAGTGCGCCGAGACGATCGATCGCATTCAGCGCCTGGAGAACGCGATATCCGGCTTCTACGCGAAATACGGCATGTATCCCCCGGTGGCGCCGCACGGGTCGCCCGATCCCTTTGTCGAGGAGGATGATGACGGCAAGACGAAACATGCTGGAAAACTGAGTCCCGCCAACGCCAACCGCGCGGCGCGCTGCCAGCCGGTCGCTTTCGAATTCCCCACAATGGTGTCGCTCGACGATTTTATTTCTTACAATCAACAGGTTTCGGCCAACGTCAACGAAAGCTTTTTTGACGACGATAAGACAAGGTGGCAGGATGTCAAGCTGTTCAAGCTGGGCGTCACGTCGTTCATCGTCCCGCGTTGGGATGCGGTGTGCGAATTTAAAGACGATGGCGAGCTTGTAGAGCCGAAAGCGGCGCCCAAGTCCATATTCTTTGATTACGCGCAGTGGTCCAAGACCAACAAGAAGTACAATAACAGGAAAGATCAACTGATGGCCGAACGCGCGGCCTGCGCCGAGTGGCTGCCGAATCTCAAAAATTTGATCTATGGCGGCAAAGTTTTCATGGGCGTGGACACCGCGGAAAAAGAGCACGGGTTCCCGCGGATAACAAGTAGGTCTTACAAACCGTCCGGGGCCACCCCGTATGTCTTGGGCATCATGACCGTGCGGGATGCCTGGGGTCGGGATCTGTACTACTATTCGGCACCGCCCTATCAGTCCTACCGGATCTGGTCCGCCGGCCCGGACGGCAACACCTTCCCGGCCGACTACCCGTTGAGCAAACTCACCCCGGACGAACGCAAAACGGTCGGCAACTGGATCAAGGACGACATCGTGCGCTCGTCGCGGTAAGGGGGCCCTGGTCAATGAAGGCAACAATGGGAATGATCATGAAAAACAACCGTCGCGGTTTCACGCTGGTCGAGATGCTGGTGGTGATCGGCATTCTGGGCATCCTTTCGGCCGCACTGCTCTCCTCTTTCGCGCATGTCAGAAACGCGGCCCTCAAGGCCGAGGCGCAAAAGCAGGTTGGGGAAGTCGCGACGGCACTGACCGTGTTTTTGCAGCTTGAGCGCGCCTGGCCGCAGGAGTGGCTGGACAAGGGAAAGCACGAGATGGACATCGAGATGTGCTGGTATATGCAAGACCGCAAACTGCTCGATGTCACAACCTTTCTCTACAATGATGGATCATCGGTCACGAACATGGCCGGAGGCGGCATCAATCAGCAGAGCCTCGACCGGTTCGGCCTGCTGGATCCGTGGGGGCGGCGTGTGTTGAAAAGAGACAAGGACTCCCAGGCCAAAAGCTTGGATGCCAAACCGCCTGCCGGAGCTGTAAACAACCTGATACAGTTCGCCCTTGACCGGAACTACGACGGGTGGATCGATCAGAGCGAGGGGCTCCCCGGAAAGGGCGCAAAGGTTCGCGCCTCGGCGGTGGCGTGGTCGCGCGGCCCGAACGGGGAGGACGATCTGGAACGCCATGGCAAGCCGATGGATGACATCCTGAGCTGGCCTTTTGCCAAGTATGAGAAATAGCAGCAAGCATGACGCGCAAGGGAGCCGCAAGAAATCGAAGGGGTAACTTTCAACGCTCAACGTTCAAGTTATAGGACGAGGATGACGCCCATGACACGATCGCAGAAACAGGCTCAAAGACGCGGCTTTACGATTGTCGAGCTGCTGGTGGTGATTTCCATCATGGCCGTGCTCGCCACCCTGGCCACCGGTGCGGCCATCAAATCGATCCGGCAAAGCCGCAACAAGCGCGTGGAGATGACGGCCAAATCACTCGAAGCCGCGCTGATGGGTTACCGGGCGCTGAAGGGCGGCTGGCCGGAGGATGTGTTCAACCCCAGCGTCATAGACGAGGTCTGTAGCGAACTGAAAGAATCATCCGCGTATGCCCGAACCGTGACCTACGGAGAACATTCACATTCACACGGCGGCAGTTACTGCAGCCGAAGCGCCGGCCGGTTCAAGGCCAAGGATAACCACCGGATCTTCAAGGAAGTCTTTGCGGAGGTCAAGAGAGGGCGTGCCCTGCTCGACACTTCCAGCATCCTGACCAGCGTGACGGGTGGCGGCCGCATGACAGTGCGGGAGGCTTTGGATCAGAATAAAGGTGAGATCCCGGTCGGTTACGTGAATCCCGACAACCAGGGAGAGTTTAAGTTTTTCAAGGTGCAGTACAATTTCGATACCGATTCAGTCACGGTCGGGAAAGACGACTAGTGCACGGCATAACCCCCAACGCCGGTTTTATAGCCAGGATGAACAGGATGAACAGGATGAGGATAAAGCAGTGGGTAGGGACGCCTCGCCGAGGCGTCCGCGGCGGTCTCGGCGAGACCGCCCTACCGGATGTGTGTCCGTGTCGCGTGCGGGCTTTCACCTTGCGTGCGGAATCCCGCCTGCGTAAGGGACGCTCATACGGAAAAGGCGGCTTTTCCCTGCTCGAGCTGCTGGCGGTGATGGCGATCATGGCGATGCTCTCCACGCTGGCTGTTACGAGCTACTTCAGTGCGATCCGCGGCATGGGCAGCCAAACCGCGCGCCGCAATTTCACCAACGCCCTCTCGATGGCGCGCCAGCGCGCCTGCGTCGACGGCTGCCGGGTCAGCCTGGTCGTCTTCAACGAGGTCGCCGAATTCGCGCCGGACGGCAAGGCCAAGGATCTGGCCGCCTCGTATGTCGTGTGCCGCGAGCTGGGACGACTCTCCTTTGTCAGCGGCGATAAACTGGTCGATGAGTTTACCGATCTCGACAAGCTGTTTGCAGGTGATTCCTCCGGCGGTTCCGCCGGGAGCTCGGTGGCCGGCGCGGTCAAGATCTACAATCTGAGCCGAGGATCCTGGACCCTGGTCGAGCCTAAGGCCGTGAAGGAAAAGAGGGGGGGGAGGTTGCTCTATTCCGATCCAGAAGACACATTCGAGATCGAGGCGTACGCGCTGCGACGGTTGCCGGGTTTGGAATCAAATGGTGGCGGATCCTGGCAGGTCGGCGATTCGTATGGCATCGAGGTCATGCCGGTTCAGTCTTTGCCTAAAGGATTTTTCTTCCAAGAGTTGAACCACACCCCTGGTAACGATGCGGCTCTGACCGACGTGAAGTACGTGACCTTCGAACCGGACGGCACTCGGCTAGGAAATCAAACACCGTCGTTTACGGTGGTCAGCAACGACCCGAACACGAAACGCATCACGTTTGAGGTCGAAAAAAAAGGTCTTATCACTGTCAGCGACTAAGCCTTTCTGACTGTACGAGGGCAACATAACATGACGCATACACGATCCAGCGGCGGCTTTTCGCTCATCGAGGTCAACATGGCGGTCTTTGTCATGGCGATCGGCATCCTGGGCCTGGTGGCGCTCTTCCCGCTCGGACTGCGCGAGGGGGTGAAGGCGCGCGCCGACCTCAAGCAGTCGATGTTCGCCGACCACGCGCTCAACCAGATCGTCGCGGTTCTTTCGCAGACCAATATGACGTGGTCAAAATGGCAGGATCTGGACGAATTTTCCTCTGACACCGACGACCTTCAGGCTACACTTTCCAGCGTTAAGCCGATCCAATGGGATCCGTTCACCAAGCATTGGTCCATCGGCGTCGGCAGCGACGCCATGCAGTCTGACCACTATCTTATCGAGATCGCCGTCCCCGAAGACGTGCCCTCCGCGCGCATTCTGGGCATTACGGTCCGATCAGCGGACACCAAAGATCGCTATCCTTCAGGCACTGAAGCACGAAAAGCCTGGAAAAACCGGCACGCGCCCTACTATGCCGAGGTGTTGTTCAACGGCGACCCCACGAAATGATCTTGGAAAAAGCGTGATGAAGAACAGAAACAGAGACGGTTTCTCAATGATCGAGGTGATGGTCGCAGCGACCATCCTGGTGGTGATCGTCATGATGCTCGGCATGCTCTTCCAGCAGACCAGCATCGCCTGGCGCACCGGCCTGATGCGCAGCGACGGCTACATGCAGCTCCGCGCCCTGATCGGCGCGATCCAACGCGATGCCAGCGCGATGATCGACGCCAACCAGATACCGAAGGATCTGCGTGGAAAAGGTGACCAATCGTTTGGAGAAACGGAGATCCGGTTCTACACCCTGTCGAGTGATCTGCCAGCCAAGTCGGACAACAGCCCCGTAAATTTCCGTGCCCTGAATTTTGTCGAGTATAAAGAGTATAAAATTGAGGGACTGCGAACGATGCGAAGAACACAGTACAGGCTACAATCGGACGGCAGTTGGGAAGATGAAGATGCTGGAACACCGTTAGACATTCTGGATTTCTTAAGCGATTCGACAAACCCCAACTCCGAGGACGATCCTCAGGTCAGCGTGAGCGGTTTTAACGTCACCTTCCGGGACGGCAATGATACCGATATTGACGGCAAAACAGTAAGCGGCAACAACCGTTTCCCGCTCTTTATCACGGTGGAGGCGAAGGTGACCCAGCGCGGCCGGCTGTACGACGTGGGAGCCGAGAGCTGGGGGCGGGACAAGACTCCCGATACCAAAGATGACATCCGGACATGGGTCAATGAATGATCGGCGGGGCGGGTCGACCCCGGGGAGGACGTAAACGCCCAACGTTCAACGTCCAACTTTCAACGCTCAACGTTCAAGGCATTAAGGAGAGAGACGTGGACAAGCAACGAAGAGAGGCCTTCACGCTGATGGAGATGATGGTGGTCGTCGGCATGCTGGGCCTGCTGATGGCGGTCACTTTCTCAGGTGTCGGACAGGCCCGTGAGCGGGCGCGTCGCGCCAAAGCCAACGCCGAGGTGCGCGAGCTGGTCAACGCCATCCTGGCCTACGAGGCCGCCGAGGGGGAACTGCCCGTCACGCAAGAGCCCGTTGACGCCACCGAAGAATCACTCGCCGACCTGCTCGGCAACTCGGGCGGCCCGGTCTATCTCAACATCCCCGTGAAAGGGGCCTTCCTTGACCCCTGGGGCAAGCCCTACCGCTTCAGGATCGGTCTCGAACGGGAGACGGGGGAGGAGGAAAAGTTCTCCGCCACCGTGACCTTCCCGAACCGCCACCGGAACATCCGGTGGTAGTTCACCATGGCGCACGTACAAACAGGTGAGGTGAGCCCGCCGTCTGCGGAGCGGGAACACACGACGGGATAACTTTCAACGCTCAACGTTCAACTCTCAACTCTTAAGTATGGGCAAGTGATAGTATGCTGAACCTTTTAAAAACCTTCCGATGCGGCGTCCGGCGCCGCGGCTCGGCCCTGCTGATCGTGCTGGGCTTTCTGAGCTTCATGATCATCAGCGGCGTCTCGTTCGCCATCTATATGCGTATCGAGCGGCAGGCCTCCTCGAACTATCGCCACACGGTCACCGCACGCCACATGCTCAACACCGCGCTCGTCCGCGCCATCGAGGAGGTGGACGCCGAGTTGCGGCGCGTGGATAACAAGAGCCTGAAGTTTCCGGTCTGGCAGATGGAAGGCGGCAAGTTCAGCCGTGTGCTGGCCTCGGCGCTTCCCCGCAAGGATGATAATGCTGCCATTGACAACGACGCGCGCGTGCTCTCGCTGGAGGCGCTGAGTTACCTGCCGCCTTTCCTGGTCAACGACGTGCGGCGTTATGCGGCTTGGCAAGGCGAAAAAGATGACAAAACGGGGAAAAAAACAAGCGGCGACCCAGATTATTACGGTGCCAAGTGGCGCAAACTGGATGGAAAAGATGTCAACGGCCGCTACGCCTACGTCTGCGTCAATGTTTCCGACATGTTCAACATCAACACCTGCCGGGCGCAGTACCGCGACGCCACGACCAACCGCGTGAGCCTCGGTCACCTCTTCCAAGACGGAGGCACGAAGTTCTACGATGAGTTCATTCGAGATGGCGAGTCATATTTTTTGTCGTTGCACGATTTCCATTCGGCGTGCTACGACTTGGCCGATCCACCCAAATTGCGAAAAGATGTCGGCGACTCAGGTAATGAATCGATGGGCAGCCCGTTCCATGAGCATTGGTACAGCGGCGGCGGGGATTGGACGAAATTTAATAAAGATGCCCTGATGAAACAGGTCTTCATCACCGACGGCATCGCCAAGCCCGAGCCGGCCGACAGCGACGCCTGCAACATCTGGCTCCACCCGCCGATCGCGCCCGCACTCCTGGCGAAACGCGTGCCGGATTCAGCCGAACTGACGTTCGCTCCGGATGGGGAGTTCTGGAAGGCGTTGACAAGGGTTTTCACCCCAGCGCCCGATGAAATGGTCATGGCGGCCATGATCAAAGATTATCTCGATGAAGACGATGAAGACAACGTGCCCTCCCTGCTCAACGCGCCGTGCCTGGAAATGGTGCCGATGATCAGCCAGGTCACCATTCCGGATCACATTCTGAAATATTCCATCACTGCCGATATTCCGCCTGTCGAGCCGGGCCAATCCGCGGTCACGGTCTACACGCTCCACCTATTGGACGATTCCGCGCTCGAGTTCCCGATTGAGGTTGAGCTCGTCTGGCCGTTTAAGAACGCGCAATATAGAAAAAACTTCTCGCCTTCTTACTCTCTGGAGGTCGAAGCTGCCCTTGTGGTGGATAAAAGCGGGGCAGAAAGGTCGACCCGCAGTTTCAATAAAAATACTCTCGGCAACGATGAGTGGATTCCGCTGCCCATGAAAAGCGTGGATACGATTCCGGAGGTTTGGAAAAATCCGATCACGAATGAAAAGGACTGCTTCAGAAAAATCCGCGCGTACTTTCAGGTGGACAAGTCAAAAGTTTCTTTTGAGGTGTTCCGCACGGAGGGCGGTACGACAACCGGCCCTTTGAACGGTTTTGCCTCTGAATTCAGACTTTCTCTCTGCATGCTCGTCCGTATCAAAGAGGGCGATGTCTGGGTTGACAGTGTGCCGCATCTGATACCTCCCAATGAGTTGCCGGAGAATTTGAGAAATGGGGATCATCCCAAACTTTATTTCCAAACGGAGAGAACCGCGCTAAGTGCCGCACCAACGGTTGAGCCCCAATCCTACGGCTGGGGATGGACAAGCCTCGAGGTGGCTGATCCGCGTTTCAATCACAAGGCCTCTAACTGGGTTAAGAGCGATGAGACATTCGGTGCCGCTGCCGACGTCAACGAATCCACCCGCGATATCCTCGGCCAGGATGGCCGTGACGCCGACATTTTTATGTTCGTCGCGAACACCGGCGTATTACAATCTCCCGGCGAGTTGGGTTTTATCATCCGGCCGCACAATTTCAAAAATACAATCGACCCAGATCGTAAGTTTGGCGACCCGAGTGCGGACGAGCCGGAAGAAAAAGAGAACATGTTCCGGACCATCCGCCTGTATGACCACGGTGGTGTCGGCAAGGACGAGGTCTATAAATATTTTTATGCCCAGCGTCCCGATGGTGTACTGCCCGGCGCGCGCGTCGATCCGCTCTCGGACATTGACGAGGTGCTGGAGGCCGCGATCTGGGACACGCCGCTCGATTACTGGATCGCCTCAACCAACAACGGGCTGGCCGCAGCGGAGCGCAAAGACCTGACGTTCACGCGCGATAACAACTATTTTGGCATTAATTCTCCCGAGGACAGCATATGGGCGACATTCCGTGACGCATGGGTGGATGGCCTGGATAAAATTATTGATGGCGAGAAGCTCAATGCCTCGTGGGAGAAGTCGCTCTCCGACTATTACGGCGACGCGCAAGGGCTGGCGTGGTACTCGAATGACGTTGAGCGCAAAGATATCTTCGGGATCAAGGTGCCGAAAGCGTTGCACGAGATCGACCGCAAGATGCTCTACTCGTTCTCGCTTGACTCTTTCTCGGACCGCCAGCAGCTTTTCCTTTACTTCATCCGCGCCGAGGTGACCATGCCCGCGTACGGCGGAGGCGCCGGGATGCAGTCCCTGGCCGGAGGCCGCGCCGTGGCGCTGGTCTGGCGCGATCCCTATCCGCGCGGGTTCACGAAGGATGGCGCTTACATCGAGAAGAAGAGCGACTGGTATCCTCAAGCCAAAGAATCAGACAAGGCAGATCGAAATACGCGTGAATCGCCTTGGCGACAGTATCCCGGGCATAAAGACAGTGATAAAGAACAGCGTTATGCCACCCATCACGACACCCGCGTGCTCTTCTTCCAGCAGCTCGTGCAGTAGCGCGGATGCAGGGAGGAGTTAGGAGTTAGGAATTAGTGCCTTACGAACCAGCACCAGCAATAAAAAACAAGTTGTTTCTCACACGAAGCCACGAAGGGCACGAAGGTGGATGCCGTTTTAAAAGAAGCCTTTGTGGCCTTTGCGCCTTTGTGTGAGATTGAATTGGGTTGCGGGCCTCGCCCGCATGAGAGAGGGGATCGACGTATGGAGAAGATCATTGCGGTGACCGTATTGGCGGCGGTGGCCGCCGTTGGTTTGGCTGAACCGGGGACAACGAAGGCGTCATCGCACGAGACCTTGGCGCCCGGCGCAGTGTATGGCGTGATCCCGGACGTGCTCAAGACGGTGTCCGGTCAAACGGTCACCACCGTCGAGACGTGGGAAAAGGTGCGCCGTCCCGAGGTGCTGGAACTTTTCAAGACGCATGTCTTTGGCCGCAACGCTGTTGAACGCCCCTCGACGCTGCGCTTTGAGCCGATCGAACCGGATCGCGACATGATGGACGGGCAGGCGCTGCGCAAGCGTGTCTACATCCGCTATAGCGGCCCCGGCGGCGAGGGTGCGATCGCCCTGACGGCCTTTATCCCCACCAAGTCCGAACGGCCGGCGCCGGCCTTCGTGCTGATCTGCAACCGCTCGTCCGCCAAGCACATTGATCCCGACCGTCTGGTCAAGAACCCCTTTTTCCCGGCCGAAGAGCTGATTGCGCGCGGTTATGCGGCGCTGGCGTTCTATAACGGCGACGTCGACCCCGATGTCCATGACGGCTTCACCAACGGTGTGCACGCCGTGTTCCAGCCCGATCCCTCCGTGCGTAAGCCTGACTCTTGGGGCACGATCGCCGCCTGGGCGTGGGGCGCGAGCCGCGTGATGGACTGGATCGAGACGCAGCCCCGCATCGACCGCACGCGCGTCGGCGTGGTGGGCCATTCGCGCGGCGGCAAGACCGCGCTCTGGTGCGGCGCGACCGACCGACGCTTTGCCTTGACCATCTCCAACAACTCCGGCTGCGGCGGGGCGAAGTTCAACCGTATGGCGCTGCCCAAGTCTGAGAGTATTGCCCGCATCAACAAAGTCTTCCCGCATTGGTTCTGCGAGAATTTTAAACAGTACGGCGACAACGAGGATGCGTTGCCGGTGGACCAGCATATGCTGGTCGCGCTGATCGCGCCGCGCCTCGCGTACGTGGCCTCGGCCACGTTGGACGATTGGGCCGGCCAGCCCGGCGAATTCCATTCCTGCGTGCTCGCCTCCCCCGTGTGGCGCCTCTACGGTCAGCAGGGGCTGGTCGGCAATGCCTTCCCCGCGCCAGACACGCCGCTGCAACAGGGGCGTATCGGTTACCACCTGCGTACCGGTAAGCACGACCTCACCCTCTACGACTGGCAGCGCTACATGGATTTCGCGGACAGACACCTCAAATAAGGTCACGGCGTGAAGTCGACCCGCAGTTTCAGGAAACGGCGCGGCGCGGTGGCGGGCGTGGTCTCGCGCAGTGTGACCGTTTCCCGTCCGTCGCCGAGCGGGACTGTCTGGTAGAG
>Ga0208461_1003586_pt1 | contig 11519 bp, 12 predicted proteins | sample AD_JPNTR4_MetaG_FD_184448 | JGI IMG/M metagenome (GOLD analysis project Ga0208461, IMG submission 184448) | Active sludge microbial communities of municipal wastewater-treating anaerobic digesters from Japan - AD_JPNTR4_MetaG (SPAdes) (version 2) | ecosystem: Engineered > Bioreactor > Anaerobic... | reverse complement strand
TTATAGTAGTTATTGTAGTAGCTTTATGGTTCGTTGGAACGTACAATATGTTTGTTACTCTAAGAAATAGAGTCAAAAATGCATGGGCTCAAATTGATGTTCAACTTAAAAGAAGATATGATTTGATTCCCAATCTTGTTGAGACTGTTAAGGGATATGCAAAACATGAAAGAGAAGTTTTTGAAAAGGTTACTGAATTAAGAACAAAAGCAATGAGTGCTTCAGGGCCAAAAGAAGTTGGTGAGGCAAATAATATGTTAACTGGTGCCCTAAAAACACTATTTGCAGTAGCAGAAGCATATCCTGAACTTAAGGCAAATGAAAATTTTTTAAAACTTCAGGAGGAGTTAACAAATACTGAAAATAAAATTGCTTTTTCCCGTCAATTCTATAATGATATAGTTATGAGATTTAATATGACACAAGAAAAAATTCCAGCAAATCTTGTTGCAAGATTTATGGGACTTACTCCTTCTGAATATTATCCAGTGCCAGAAGAAGAAAGAGGTAATATTAAAGTAAGTTTTTAAAAAATGAAAAAGACACTTTATGAATTGATTTCTGAAAATAAAAGAAAAACTTTTCTTTTTTTAATAATATTTTCTATAATACTTTTTTTGATTGGATTTGTTATAGCATATCTATTTGAATGGGGAATGACAGGAATAATATTGATAGCTGTCATTCTTATTATTTACAACATAATCACCTATTATAATTCTGATAAAATTGCTTTAATGTCAGTTGGAGCAAGACCAGCAAAAGAAGAGGAATTCCAAGTTTTACATAATGTTGTTGAAGAAGTATCAATTGCCGCGGGAATACCAAAACCAAAAGTTTATGTTATGTATGAAAATCAACCAAATGCTTTTGCTACAGGAAGAAATCCACAAAATGCATCTATCTGCGTTACAACTGGTCTTCTGCAGATGATGAATAGATCTGAACTTCAAGGTGTTGTTGCTCATGAAATGTCTCACATAAAAAATTATGATATCTTATTAATGACTGTAATCGGAATAGTTGTCGGTTTAATAGTTTTACTTAGAGATATTCTTTTAAGAGGCATGTGGTTTGGTGCAGGAAGAAGAGATAGAGATAGGAGTAATTCGAGCGCTATATTAATGATAATAGGATTAATTTTAGCAATAATTTCACCAATACTTGTTGCTTTGATTCGTGCTGCTATATCAAGACAAAGAGAGTATCTTGCTGACGCTGACGGTGCTTATGTTGTTAGAAATCCTTATGGACTTGCTTCTGCTTTAGAAAAAATTGGAGGATATAGTAAGCCAATGAAGGTTGCATCTGATGCAACTGCACATCTATTTATTTCAAGTCCTTTTATAGGCCAAAAATATTTTTCAACACATCCTCCTATAGAGGATAGAATTAAAAGGTTAAAAAGTTTAGCATTTTAAGGAGGTATTATGAGGGATGAGTTAAGATGGATTATGGATGAAGCCAAGAAAAAGGGGGTTTCTTATGGTGATATTAGGTTATTAGAGGATGAAATAGAAACAATAGACACTGAAAATGGAAATGTTCAAGGAATTGGGAAAACTTTCTCAAAAGGTTTTGGAATAAGAGTAATAGTTAATGGAGCTTGGGGTTTTTCATCTTCTTCAAAAGTTGATAAAAATGAGATGGAAAAGGTTCTTGATGAGGCGATAAATATAGCAAAAGCATCTAATAAGATAAAGAAAGAGGATGTTATTTTATCAGAGATAGAAATCTATGAAGATGAATTTACACCAGATATAAAAATAGATCCTTTTACAGTTGGTTTAGATAAAAAACTAAATATTCTTTATGAAGTAGACAAAATTATGTCTAAATATAATCCAGTTAAAATAAGAAGAGGGAGTTTATTTTTTAATAAACAAAAGAAATATTTTGTTTCAACTGAAGGCTCTTTTATAGTTCAAGACAGAATTGTTTCTGGCGGTGGAATTGAAGCTTATGCTATAAGTGATAGTGGTGAAGTTCAAAAAAGAAGTTATCCAACATCATTTGGTGGAGATTATTCTATTTCTGGATGGGAGTTTATTGAAAATCTAAAACTTGTTGAAAATAGTGATAGAGTAGCAAAACAAAGTGTTGAAATTTTGTCAGCAAAACCCTGTCCTCAAGGAAATATGGATATTGTTATAAGCAGTAATCAGATGGCACTTCAAATTCATGAATCAATAGGTCACCCTACTGAACTTGATAGAGTTTTTGGAATGGAAGCATCCTTTGCAGGTACATCATTTTTAACTCCAGAAAAACTGAATAATTTTAAGTTAGGATCAAAAATAGTTAATATTACAGCAGATGCGACAATTCCACATGCATTAGGTGGTTTTGGATATGATGATGAAGGAGTGAAAGCTCAAAGAGTTTATCTTGTTAAAGATGGTAATTTTGTAGGTTATCTTACATCAAGAGAAACTGCTCATAAAGTTGGATTAAAACCAACTGGATCAATGAGAGCAGATGGTTGGAATAGAATCCCAATTATTAGAATGACCTCAATAAATTTAGAGCCAGGAGATATGACATTTGAAGATTTAATTTCTGGTGTTAAAGATGGAATATATGTAGAAACTAATAAAAGCTGGTCAATTGATGATAAGAGATTGAATTTCCAATTTGGTTGTGAAATTGGATGGGAAATAAAAGATGGAAAGTTGGGAGATATGATAAAAAATCCCACATATACAGGAATAACTTACGAGTTCTGGAGATCCTGTGATGGTATTGGAAATAGAGATTTATGGCATGTTTGGGGTCTTCCAAATTGTGGTAAGGGAGAGCCTCAACAAGTTATGCAGGTTTCACATGGAGCTGCACCTGCAAGATTCAGAAATATAAGAGTAGGGGTGACAAGATGAGAGGAAAAGATGAAATTTTAAATGTTTTAAAAAAGGGACTTGATTTTAGTAAAGGTGACGAAACAGAACTTCTCTATCTTGGAAGAGAATCATCTTTAACAAGATATGCTAATTCATATATTCACCAGAATGTTAAAGAGAGTAATTCACTGATAAGAGTGAGAGTTATAAAAGATAAAAAGATAGGTTTTGTTGAGACAAATAACTTGACAATAGAAGGATTACAAAAAGCTGTACAAGATGCAGAAGAGATATTAAATTTTACAAAAGAGGATGAAGCTTTTGTAAAACTACCTGAAAAAGAAGAAGCAAAAGAGATAAAAACTTTCTTTGAAGAGAATTTAAAAGTAACACCAGAAGATATGGCTACAAAAGTTAAAAATGTTATTCAAAAAGCATCTCAAAAATCTTTAGACGCTGCTGGTGCTTTATCTCTTGATTTAGAGGAATATGCCGTGGTTAATTCAAGAGGAATAGAAGCATATCAACCCTATTCATCAATCACATTGACAACTGTAATGATGGGTGATGATTCTTCAGGATATGCTGATAGATTCAGTATGAAATTCAATGATATAAACGAAAATGAACTTGCAGATGAGGCGATTGAAAAAGCTTTAAGAGGTAAAAATCCTAAAGATTGTGAACCTGGAAAATATGAAGTTATTCTTTCACCATATGCTGTTGAAGATATTTTATTTTTCTTTTCCTATTTAGGTTTTGGAGCAAAAAATTTTCATCAAGATATAAGTTTTATGAGTGGAAAACTCAACGAAAAAGTGTTTTGTGAAGATGTAACTATCTGGGATGATGGTCTTGATCCTGAAGGAGCACCAGTTGTTTTTGATTTCGAAGGAGTTCCTAAGAAAAAAGTCACTATTATTGAGAATGGAGTTGCAAAAGCTGTTGTTTATGATTCATATTATGCTAATAAATTTGGAAAAGAAAATACAGGACACGCTCTTCCACAGCCAAGCCCTATTGGCCCATTTCCTTTTAACATATTTATGAAAGAGGGAAAGAGTAACCTTAATGATATGATCAAAAATGTAAAAAGAGGAGTTTTTATCACAAGATTTCATTACACAAATCCACTTGATTACAAAAGAGTAATAATAACTGGAATGACAAGAGATGGAACATTTCTAATTGAAGATGGAAAATTAAGTTATCCTGTTAAAAATTTAAGATTCACACAGAATATGGTTGAGCTTATGTGTAATATAATCGAGATTTCTAAAGAGAGAAAACTTCAGAAGGGCGAAGCTCATGTTAGTGTTGTTCCCTATATAAGAGCAAGAGATTTCAATTTTACAGGTAAAACCGAATTCTAATTTAAAAACTAAGAGAAGACTTTAAGCAGATTTGAAACCTAAGAAGTTAGAGTAGGTTTCAAACTTTAAAAAATTAAATTAGATTTGAAGTTAGAGAGATCAAATTAGGTTTAAAAATTTAGAAGTTTAAAGCAGATTTAAAACTTAAAAAGTTAGATTTGGTTTAAACTCTGAAAAGTTTAAAGTAGATTTAAATCAAAAAAAGTTAGAGGGTGCCTTAGGCACCCTCTTTAATATTGAATATAAAAGAAATTCTTGCATAATAAAAATTTTTTATGGGTGGCATAAACTTTGAAACCTTTATGCTGTGTAAGGTGATAGAATGGTTTCATTTGAATGCTTTTTGCATTATTATTAAATATTTAAACCCTCGAAGATAGAAATTGTATTGTTTTGCCCTCTCGTGCCATAAGGGAGTATTTGATGTTTGATTATGTCTTGAAACAACAATTATATCAATTGGGTTTGAAATATTTTTCTAAAATTGTATAAACTTTGAAACCAACAGGTATAAAGCCACTTTTCTTTCTCCAATGGTCGCCAATAAGCCAAGCTATGTATTTATCTGGTTTAAGAAGTCTATAGGCTTCTTTTGCATTTTTTTCTAATTCTATAAAAAACTCCTCTTTTTCGGAATGAAATATTTCCAATGTTATCAGGATGTTTATTATAGGTAATATTATCTGAATATGGAGAGTCTATAAAGACTAAATCAGCAATTTCATCATCAATAGGCAAATTCCTTGCATCTGCTTGTATTATGTCATTTCTATAAGGAACTATATCAAAACCCAATACTTTAAGGTTTTCTTCTTTACAGACGTCTATAGTTGTTCCACTTCCACACATTGGGTCAATTACAAGATCATTTTCCTTCGTATATCTTTGAATAAGATTCCATATTACAAATGCAGGTGTTACTCCATGATATTTGTTATTACCATGTGGAGTGTCACCATAATTCTGAGTAGGAAAATCCCATAAGGTTGTTGTCTCAAATTTTGGTTGATTATTTTTTTTCATTATTAATAAGCCTCTTCAGATCATCTATAAAATGTTCAAAAAGTTTAACTTTGTTACTCTCCTCTATTTTCCTTTCAATCAAAACATAGCTACCATCTAAATCTACTTCCACAATTGCCCTACCTTTTTTAGCTGGTCTATTATATGTCAATGTTCCATCTTCATCGGGTGTTATGAAATAAACTTTGATATGTTTTGTTGTCTCATTCTGAAAGAGTTTTAGTTTCCAGTAACCCGTTTAGGCAATTCTTTCTCTTAAAGTCACTTTGCTTGAAATGACTGCAATGATTTTATAATTATAAGGATTGTAAATAATAATATCAACATCTGGTAAATGCAACCCAAATTCTCCATAGTCAATAGATAAATTCCTTTTTACCTGACTCAATTCTTTAGATAAATTTGTCCTTCTTTCCAATTGGTTGCCATTGACGACTTTTAGCCCAATATCCTCAACTTCGTCAGTAACAATATATTGAACAACCTTTCCAAATTTTTTCCTTTAAATGCCCTCCAACTTTGTTCATGATCTTTATTTGGTGTAGGATGTTTCAACCAATCCTGCCTATGGAGCTCTTTTGCTTCTTTTAAGAGTTCTGATATATGTTTATATGATTCTGATCCAAACTTATCTTTCTTCTCAAGATATAAATTTTTCAAATCCTCAAATTTCATAATTCTTACTCTTTTAAACCAATGACAATATATTCAATGGGATAAGCTTCAGAGTTTGCTTCATGGTTATTGGCAAATCTACCTGTTTTTTCATCTCTTTTTTGTGGAAGAATTTTAGATGGTATTTTTCTTTTTATAAGTCTATCAAATTTAAAACCAGTGTAGTGCATACTCTCTGCAAAAACTTCAGCATTTAGTATATCGATACCTTTCAATTTTGTATCTCCAATAACATAGCAACACCTGCCTCCTTTTTTTAGAATTCTAAAACTCTCGTCAAAAACCTCTTCCATATCAATAAAATAAGCCTCGACCTCTTCTGCAACTTTCTTGCTCTTTTTAGACATTTTGTCAACTATATCTATAGCAATTGAACTTCTCAATCCTTTATTTTCATATTTTTTGTAAGATGTTCCTATAAATTGCTTTTTGTATTCCTTTAAATCATTTACAAGATCAAGCCATATAGTTGATAATTGATGTAGGTCTGCATACTCATAACTAGTCACATACGACGGACTTGATGTTATAACTAAATGTGTTGTTAGTCTTCGTTCTCATCGTTGTTTTTATATTATAATTCTTCATGTTTATAAATAGCACTTTCACTAGATTTTGGTATATACGAACATAAATTTATATATATTTCTAATCTGGTTGTATATTCTAAATTAAATTTGGATATTTTAGCTAACTGACCTTTAATCACTTTACACCTCAAATCTAATTACAACAAAATTAATAAGTTTAATTTAAAAAATGAGACTTTGGTGTCAGGCACCTTTGTCTCATTTTTAATTTTTGAATCCTTATTTAATATCTTTTTACACGGATTAAGCCTGAGAAGGATTCTACTTTTACACCAACTTTCTCAACCTGATCCAATAGTAGATTCACTCCTATTGAATCTGACGACATATGACCAGCAACAACAAGGTTTATATAATTTTCTTCAGCCTCTTTTTTATGGTCTTCTGAAAAGTGCATTCCAACTATTGTTCCTATTCCTGCATCAGCATGTTTTTTCATCAGCTCTTTTGCACCTTCTGTTCCACCAGTCATATCTATTACAACTTTTCCAGCTTTACTTTTTAGATCTCCAGAAAAAATTTTAGGTCCAAAGCCCATTTTTTTTGCCTGTTTATATTCAGGAATAGTGAGAAGCAGATCAATTACATCTTTTAAATATTTTGGTTTTTCTTTGTTGAATAGCTCTGTTAAGAAATGTTGAACACTGTTATCTGCCGGAGTATGACAACACATAAATAGTTGATTTAAAAGTCTTGCACTATCAACAACCCTATAGGCATTTTGAGGAGTTAAAGCTCTATCAACCTCTGAGATTCTTTTCGCCATCATTTTTTGTGATATATTAATTGGAATGCCATGATGCATAAGAGCATCTTCTTGAAGTTTCATCACATCTGGAAGGTTTAAAAAAGCAACTCCTCTTGGATGATGAGAAAAAATTAAATCAAAACCCAACTGTTTTCCTAAAATTATCTCTCCTGTATCAACATCAATTCCAGCAATTAATGATTTTATTTCCTCTTCACCTGTACCATAAAGTATTCTTGTATCACCATAAGGGTTAGTTAAGGTCTCTTTATCAAAATATTCCTTCTCTTCGTCAGATAGTTTGTTGTACTCTTTTTTTCTTTCATTAAGCAAATCATTTACCTCTTTTTCTCCTCTTGGATCGTTCTTAATTCCTGTGCTAATGAAGAGTTCATATATTTCTTTTAACTTCATCGCTTTACCTCCCTATAACAATGTAATATAATTTTATCAGAAATGGAGATATTTTTAGATAGTGCAAATTTAAAAGAGATTGAAAAGTTTTCTGATTTTAATTTAATTGATGGTGTTACAACAAATCCTACTTTATTATCAAAAGAAAATTCTAAGTTGGAAGATGTTATAAAATTATGTCAAAAATTGAATTTATTTATTTTCATTCAGACATTAGAAGAAGATTATTTAAAAATATATGAAGAGGGTAAAGAATATTATAAAATTTATCCTGAAGGGACAATATTAAAAATTCCTTTTTCTTCTGAGGGTTTAAAAAGTTTAAAGCTCTTTAGAAAGGAAAATATTCCTTATTCAATAACATCTATTTTTTCTCTTTCCCAAATAATTCTATCCCTGAAATATGAACCAAAATATGTTATTCCCTATATAAATAGAATTGGAAGATATGGAGGAGAACCTTTTAAAATCATAAAAGATGCAAAAATAGTAATAAAAGACAATGGTATTGAAACTAAAATTTTATCTGCAAGTTTTAGAAGTTCAAAAGAAATAGAAGAGGCTATAGTTAATGGAAGTGATGCTATAACTATTCCAAGTAATATTTTTGAAGAGGTATTAGATAATCCATTAAGTAAAAAAGCAATTGAAGATTTCAAAAGAGATTATTTTAAAATTTGAATTTCTCTAAAATATTTGTAATTTCGTCAGTGGTCAAAATTTTAGCACCTAAATTTTCCATATCAAAGAGATTATTTTTCTGAATTTCTTCGGTTTTTGAGGCTGTAGCATCCGAGATTACAATGACATTATAATCTAAGGAGAGTGCATCATATACAGTTGCTCTAATGCAATTTGGTGTCTGTATTCCAGTTATAATTAGATTTTTTATCTTCAATCTTCTTAACAAAATATCAAGTTCTGTTCCAAAAAATGAAGACCATCTTCTTTTAATAACAATGATTTCATCTTTTAAAGGTTTTAAATCATCTATAATCTCTGAGGATTTATCATTTTCAAGAATCAATCCTTTACTTTTTTTAAATATCTTAATTCTTGTTTTATCTATATCAATCCCACTCTTTCTATGTTCTCTTTTAACAAAAATAATTGGTAATTTTTTCTCTCTATAGATATTTAATATTTTTTTAATACTTGGAACAATTTCATATCCAAAATCAACAAAAAGAGGTGATTTACTATCTAAAAAACTATACTCCATATCAATTATAAGGAGCGCACTTCTTTTAAAATCAACCATTTTCATTATTTACCAATCAATGTTTGAAAATATATCCCCATGTTTCACCTAAATATTTTGCATAGCCAAGAAACTTAAAATTAAATTTTTTTGATAATAAAACTGTACCATAAGAATCTCTATTCACTCTGAATATATCTTTTGGCAGGTTTAGGATTTTAAGAGCTTCATCTAATGGCAATTTTTGAATAGTAGAATTTTCTTTAAAAAAATATTTCATAAATGTTTCACCAATTTTAATCTTTGAGTATTTACCAAGTATAATTGTGAAAGCAAATGTTGAATTTTCAGGAATTTTTTTAGCTTCTTCAATAAATATCTTGTATAACTTTTTCCCTATACCCTTACCTCTTAACTCCTCTTTTACAGAAAAAGAATCAAGTTCTAAAGATACTCTAATATCATCAACATCAAAATCATTAAATTTATTTTTAACTATATCTTCAATGTGATTAACAGTGATTAATTTTTTATTTTGAGCATAGTCATAATCGATTGTAAAGAAATATTGTTTCTTCAACTTTTCCCATAGATAAAATTTTATTGTCATACCACCAACTAAATTTAAATCATTATCAAAAACTGCAAATATTTTTGTGTTTTTATCTGGATTTTTTAAAAGAAGTTTTTCATCAACTATTTCTGAACTGCAAAAACTTTCTTTTCTTTCTCTAATATATCTTTCAAGCCTATCTTTTTCAAAAAAATAGCCCCCAATAAAATTTAGAGCTTTTTCTACATCATTTTCATCTTCTATCTTTTTTATATGCATCTTTTAAATTATACAAAATTTTATGAAATTCATAAAATTAACTATTAATTAATTCATCCTTTTCAACAAAATTTTCTACATTCATAACTGTTTTATTTGTAAAAGCTACCAATGCAATAATAGATGCAAAAACCCCAGAAAATGTTGCAAGAAAAGACATAGCTCCTTCTTTTCCTGGACCAAAAAAACTAAAAAATCTATTTGAATCAATAAAAAACTTATATAAAAAATTATCAACAATTGGACCACTGCTTAACATTGGAATGACACTAATGAGTTGACTTATTACTCTCCTTGCAGAAAAAACTCTACCCTGAAGTTGAGATTGCACTTTTGATTGCCAAATTGCTTGGCTTGAAGAGTTAACAATAACAGAAATTAGTATGAGAATAAAGCCAAAAATTGATAAATAGATAACTGTTTTTGATATACCAAAAAATATCATACAAATTCCAATTAAAAAGATTCCACCTAATATACTATAAATTTTCTTTTTTCTACCCCCCCATATTGTCATTATTAGACCCCCAATAATACCTCCAAGACCAAATGATGTTTGAACAACTCCAAGAGCAATACTACTATTATTGGTTTTAGATAAGATTAATGGAGAGAAAAGAGTATTTATGAATCCGAAAAAAAAATTTACAAACAAGGATACTATCAAAAGGGCTAAAAGAGGTTTTCTTGTAAAAATATATTTAAAACCGAAGTATGCATCTTGAAAAATGCTCACCTTGACATCGCTTATTTTCCTTTCAATTTTTGGAATATATACCCACAATACAGCCCCTATTGCAAAAAGAAATGTTGCTATATCAATTATCATTATTCCAGAAAGATTTATGATTGGAAGTAAAATTCCCGCAATAATAGGAGCTATAACAATGGGGCCATTTTCAACCATTGAAAAAAGACCGTTGGCTCTTCCATAATCTTCTTTTTTCAACATAACACTTATCGTTACAGAATATGCTGGCCATTGAAAAGCATTGAAAGTTCCTGATATAAAAGATGATATATATAAAAAGGGAAGGCTCAATCTATTTGATAGATAAAGAATTAAAGTTATGATAGTTACAATACCAGAAGTAAGGTCTGGAAGGATAAGAGATCTTTTTATAGGCCATCTGTCAATTAGCGCTCCTGCAAATGGAGAAAAAATTAAATTTGGAATAAAAAATAGAGTTGTGATTATGCTAAATGGAGTTGCATTTCCACTTATTTTCCAAATCCAAATAGAAAGTCCAAATTGAGTCATCGCTGAGCCAACCATTGAAATGAATTGACCTATTGACATAAAAGCAAAACCTTTAAAACCGCTTGGTTTTCCCATCAACCTTTACAACCTTCTGTTTTTCTACTAACTTTTACAACTTTTTGGTTTTCCATTAAACTTTTAAAACTACTTGTTCTTTTCAATTAATCTTTAAAAACCTCTTGATTTTTTTAATAACCTTTAAAACCTTCTGATCTTTCCATCAAACCTTCATTTTTAAAAAAACATTATAACAATATTTTAAACTATAAACTATAGTAGAAAAGAAAAAGAATCAATTTTTCTCATTTACTTTACTTTAAATGTCATTATAAAAGATATGAAAGATCTAATTTTAATGAGAATAAAAAGTTAAAATTATAGAGAAATTATAGAAAAAAGATAAATCATGTAAAAACGAAAATCGTAAGAGTTTATTAAAAATGTTAAAAAAAATAGGTAAAAGAATCTTCAAATTTTCAAAATTTTTCATTGATATTTTTGAAGAATGAATCTGCTTTTATAACTAATGGATAATAAAAATTTATGTTTCATTATTTTTTCTATT
>Ga0208461_1003584_pt1 | contig 11521 bp, 5 predicted proteins | sample AD_JPNTR4_MetaG_FD_184448 | JGI IMG/M metagenome (GOLD analysis project Ga0208461, IMG submission 184448) | Active sludge microbial communities of municipal wastewater-treating anaerobic digesters from Japan - AD_JPNTR4_MetaG (SPAdes) (version 2) | ecosystem: Engineered > Bioreactor > Anaerobic >... | reverse complement strand
TTCTACCAGTGCAATAGGATTGTTGGGATATTTAGATAAAAGGTGCTCACCAAATAAACAAGTAACTTTTTTCTCATTCTTAAGATACAAACGCAACCACTCCGGTAACTCCTTTTTATTCTGTATGTAATTTTTTTCAATGATAGCATGTAAAAAATTAGGGCGGTTTGTCGTGTGGTTCTCTTTGTCGAACTGCTTTACTTGTATGGTTCTAACATTGTTGTTTTTATCAATGAAAGGAAAGGTAACCGCTCCAGCCATGTACCCGCCCGTAATTGTTCCAAGCCGGTACATGCTTATAACCTTTTCAATATCAGTGATTTCAAATGGAAAAGGAACGTTATAAAGTAAATTTTGAATGAAAGTATTTTTATCGTACTCTTTTAATGTTTCTTTGAAAGTATCAACGTCAAAATAAACGTGTTCGGTTTCGGTTTTAGTTTCAGGTTTAGAATAAATGAAATTTTTCTTTTGATAGTTGAAATTGGTCGGTTTCCCGTTTTCCTTTTCGTTAATCATTTTAGCATATCCATCAGAATAAGGGTTTAAATGATAACGGCAATCAGCTTCACGGTCGCAACGTCCGTATTGCTCCGGTAGATATTCATTTGTATAGGTATCAATGTACCTGACAAACCTTTTTTTATGGCAAGCCGGACAAATAAATTTTCTACTGCTTTTATCTAATGTGTATCGGTATTCATTCATTTTTTTAATATATATATGGCACAATTGACACTTTTGACACTTTGGTTTATAAATAATTGAATAACAATAATTTATGGTAATATTATAAATGGCACTTCTTTGGCACAATTGGCATTTTGTATTTCAGTGTCCTGATGTTTTTTTAATTAATAGCGTTTTTCATACTTTCCTTGTGCTACCCTTCTGAATAACTTTTCATTGTCTAAAAACCGTTTAAAAGTCCTTTCACTCATTCCCAATTTTTCAGCAATAATTACACCGTTTCCGGTTTCAAACGTATCGGGTAAAGCCTTATAAATATCTTGTTTATTTATTGGCAAAGTTTCTAAAGGGTTTAAATCTAAAACAATAGAATTGATTTTAAGGGCTGTTTTTTTAAAATATTCAACTAATTTTATTGCACTTCGTACGGCTTTAATACCCACTGCGTTTAAATTATCCTCTCTACAGGCATGTTGTAATATTTGAATTATAAGTGAAAATCTAATAAAGTATGTATCAAACTTATTATAAATACCACGTACCGCCTCATTTTCAGGTTTATTCTGCTCATCTGCTAAATTCTTTCTCCATTCATTTAAAATTTGCTTTGCTTCAGGAGTAAAATGTAATTCTTTTGGCTGCGGGGTGTTTGTATTGTCAAAATTAATTTCTAAATTCAAAATATTTGATACAATGCGCTCCCAATTTTCAGCAATTTCAGGGTCTAATTCTTGTTCGCTTATTTCTTTTTTCGGGGTTTCCGGATAAGCAAACAATATTCTATCTACAAAGCCATTTTCAGTTCTGTTTTTGGCTAATTCATTCAGTATTCCGGGCTGTATGCCTCCAATAACTGAAATAAAAGGTGATGCTATAAGTATAGGTTCGCTCCCTTTACGGTTAATTCTTAAAGTTTCATTGCTCCAATTACTTAGCCAAAATTCTTGTTCACTATTGCCATTTTTATTGTATCGTCCAAAATTGTGAAACCATGCTGCCAATTCATCATTATAAAGCCCCAACCCTCGTTTATTAAACTGATGGACATCTGCAATGGCTTCAGGAGTAATATCACTAATTAAACGCTGTTCAAAAAATGGTCTTATTAGTTCTGTATGACCTTTATTTTCCAGCTCTTTCTCTTGCTGGTTTTTATTAAGCTTTGAAAGTCTATCAAATTCCCTTTTCTCCCTTTTATATTTTTCATAATTAAAACTATCAATTTTTTGAATAGGTTTTAATGTAAAACTAATAGGGTGGCTTTTATTTGTACCGGGCTTTCCTACTAAAGCAATATATATAACTGCACTGCTTATCCAGCCTTCCGGTGCTTTAATTTTATAGCTGTTTCCTATAGCTACAGAGGCAGCAAAAAGAATTGATGCACCGGTAAAGTCAATAGGAAATTTTAAACTTTCGTTTGTGGCAATAATTATTTCCTGAATAGGTTTAGGAAATGCCTCAATAGGAAAAGGGTTTTTTTCTTTTTTTTGTTTGGCTTCAGTTTCGTTCCTTGCCTCTTCAAACCAGTTTTTTATTATATCAGGAGTTATTCCATTGTTAAGGTCTGAAAAATCAGGGTTAATTTGGTTATTTCCCTGAAAATTACTATCTTTGAATTGTCTTATCCCCTCAAACTTATCGGGGCTGTTTAATTGATTATTTTCCATTATTCAGCCCTTTCTTTTTCTTTAAATAGGTTTCAGCTTCAGCATCAATTTCAGCATTAGTTTTTTTGCGTCCACCTTTTAAATACTCATACAGTTCAATATCAGAAAAATAAAGTCGTTTGCCACGTTTCATTACCGGCAATTCACCCCGTGAAACTTTTTCATAAATAGTTTGTTTGGTAATGTTTAACAATTTGGCTGCTTCCTCAACTGTTAAAAATCTTTCTGTTTGTTCAGGTATGTTTGACTTTTCAGAAACGATTTTTTCCAGCTTTTCTACTTTTTCAATAAGCGTTACAATTGCCATTGGCATTTGCTCGAAATTTAAATTACTCATTTTTTGTGTTTTTAAATTGTTAATAATATTTATTAAATCAACTTTAATTAAACTCAAATTTTAATTAAAATTAATACTTCTGCAAATATAATAACATTAATTTAATAAATCAATAGGTTTGTTTATTTTTTTTATGGTTTTTTCTTGGCTTTTTGGTTCTTAATACGTATTTATATACTACTAAATATCTGAATATCAGTTTATAAAAGATTAATTTCAAGCGTTTAATTGCTTTAACACATAACAATAAAAAATTAAAACTTTAACTTTATTTAACATTTAATGATTAAACAACAATCTCATGATGTGCACGGAGTATTGCATTGAAATTTAAACAAGGTGAGAAAAATTGCCGGGAAAGTATTGGAATAAACTATCTGAATAATTCAATATGCCGGAAGGACAAAAAAATAAACGCTTCAAATCATTTTTAAAGCGTTTAAACGTATATTTTTTATAAGTCGATAACTTTATCAACTTTAAAAATAAAATGCTGTTAGTCAAAAAGCAAACGGCAAAATAATAAGATTAATCAATATCTAATTTGATTTTATTGGCTGCTTCCCGTTTTGCGTCGTCCACAACTTTGGCATAAATTTGAGTAGTTTTTATTTCTCTGTGTCCCAGCATTTTGGAAACAGTATAAATATCAGTTCCTTTTGTTAATTGCAAAGTGGCAAATGTATGCCGGAAACAGTGAAATGTTATTTTTTTTGTTATTCCAGCCTCTTTTAACCATTTAGATAATTGTTTATTGGTATATGTAGAATAAACCAACCCGGCAAAAACTTTTTCATTTTCTCCACGCCGTTCACCCAGCAAAGTATATGCTTGTTCAGAAATTGGCAAGGTTTCAACCCCCTGCGTTTTCTTTTGTCTAAAACTTAAAAAATAACCTTGTTCTTTGGTATATCTAACTTCACTCCAAACAAGTTTATGAATATCGGAAAATCTTAAACCGGTAAGAGCTGAAAATAAAGCTGCACGCTTCAATATATCATTATTGCATGGTGTATTGGCAAGTTTATTCAACTCCTCAATAGTTAGGTACTCCCGTTTGGTTTCTTTGTTTTTAATCGGCCGTATTTTAACATTCAGGTCGGTATACAGCAAACCATCGGTGTATGCTTGTTTTAAAGCAGTTTTTAATGTCAAAAAGTATAAAGCTGCTGAATTGACAGAAAGGGCTGCACTACCCCGACGGCTTTTTGTTGTAAGTAAATAATCTTTGAAATCATTGCAAAATTTTTCATTTAGTTCTGAAAATTTTATACTTCCATTTGTGAAATCTTTAAGGTAATTAGATGCCGATGTCCAATTATCTAAATTACGCCCTGTGTGCTTTTTTGCTAACTTCATGAAGTATTCAACAAAACATTTTTCTCTTTGCTCCTTTAAACGTAATTGCTCCTTTTCAAGCTCCGTATATATTTCGGGCTTGTTTAATTCATTATCCCGTTTTTGTCTTATACTTTCAGCAATTTTAAGCGTTTCAGTATTTTTTTCTTTTTCAATTGGTGTTTTAGGTTTGGCATAAATATACAACCGTAAAAATTCCCTTCGTGTCGGCTTCCCGGTAGCAGGGTTGATTGTTGCCGGATAAAAATCTAAATAAAGGCTTTCCATGCCATTATTGATTTTCTTTTTTCGTAATGTTACTTTTATTCCCATTGTTCCTAATATTAAAGCGTTTAAAATTATTTCTTTTTCAGTTTGATTGTACCAAAATGCCAATTGTGCCAAAGAAATGCCACTCATAACATAGTTGTAAATCATTGATATTTAATTATTTATGGGTCAAAGTGTCAAAAGTGCCACAAATGCCATATATACAAATATAAATTTATTGGAATTTGAAAAGTTACTAAAGTTACTAAAGTTACTCTCTAAACAAAAAAAATTTTTTTTTATCTGAAATATCAAACTGCTTTAATTTTTGAAAAATATATCAAAGTGAAATTTTATAAAATATTTTGAGGTTTCAAATCAAAAAAAATACTTCTTAAAATTCGAGGTACAAATAAGGTACAAATATATGATAAAAAATCAAATAAAAAACAATCAACAAAAATAAATTTACTTTTGTTTAAATGCTAATTATAAGCATTTTAATATGTTTTTTATTTGTTTTATTATTTGTTTATTTAGGGGGGTTACATTTTGAGTAATAATATGATATATATTGAAAATCAATAAATTACAAATTTGAGGTACAAATAAGGTACAAATTCGTATAAAAACTTCAATTTTTAGTTATTTCGGACTGCAATTTACAGAAAAAAAAGTTTTTGTTTGGTGATTAACCTCTCAAAATTATTGGAAAGGAGTAGAAAAAAAAGTTTTTGTTTAGTGAGTAACTTTAGTAACTTTAGTAACTTTTCAAAATTATTGGAAAGGAGTAGAAAAAAAGTTTGTTTAGTGAGTAACTTTAGTAACTTTAGTAACTTTTCAAAATTATTGGAAAGGAGTAGAAAAAAAAGTTTTTGTTTAGTGAGTAACTTTAGTAACTTTAGTAACTTTTCAAAATTATTGGAAAGGAGTAGAAAAAAAAGTTTTTGTTTAGTGAGTAACTTTAGTAACTTTAGTAACTTTTCAAAATTATTGGAAAGGAGTAGAAAAAAAAGTTTTTGTTTGGTGGGTAACTTTAGTAACTAAAGTAACTATTTAATGGTGCGGGTATTGTTTCCGGTAGTCCTTTTTTGTCAATGCCATATCATTAAAACAACTAACTATTTGATAAATAATATATTACTGAAATATGGTTCTAAAAAAATAGGTGAAAAACATACAATTTCACCTGCTTTTTTCCGAAATTCTCTACAAAATATATTTTTATCCCACTAAAAGATAGTTAATTTATGTTAAATTATTCAATTTATTAAATACTAATTGATTAAATATGAATTATTTGATATTTATTTTCTCAATTAATTGTTTAAGTTCCCTTAATCTTTTCAAACAAGGTAAAGCAATTTCTTTCCCAATATATGCTTTTACTGTATTCAAATGTGATTGAACAAATAAGGAACAATCAATTATTGTTGTGCATTCATTCAGCTTTATAGGTTCGGTTGGTAGTGGAATATTTTCAAAGAAGTTTTCTAATTCTGAAACATCAGCACTATTAAAAAAAATTTTTTGTTTGTGAGTAACTTTAGTAACTTCAGTAACTTCAGTAACTGCTTCAGGTTGCGTTTTATCATCTTTAAAAGGGTTTTCTAATTCTGAAATATCATTATCATTGAAAAAATCATTTTGTTTTATTGCAGTAACCTTTGTAATTTCAGTAACTTTTTCAGGTTTAACTATTTTAGGTTGTTTAATTTCAGGTTGTTCTATTGCTTTAGCTTTATTAAATGCTTTTCTGTATTCTCTCCAGTCTTGTTTTATTAAAAAGTCTGCAATATCATAACCTTTTATTTTATCGGCTTCAGAAGCAATTTTTTCTAATAAGTCAAATACTTTAAATTGTGTACCATTCAACCGTTGTTCAAATTCATCTGCTTTTTCCTTCCATTCTTTGAATGTATTGCCTTCTTTTGACAAGTCCGGAAATACATATACAAACCGCCCTTTTAATGATATTATTTTATCAAATGAAAAACTGCTTTTATTGTATACTGCAAGCCAAAGTAAATCATTTTCATTTTCAGGAAAGCCAAAATACAACGTACCATAAACGGCTGTTTTAGGTGCTTCTACCAGTGCAATAGGATTGTTGGGATATTTAGATAAAAGGTGCTCACCAAATAAACAAGTAACTTTTTTCTCATTCTTAAGATACAAACGCAACCACTCCGGTAACTCCTTTTTATTCCGGGTACAGTCCTTTTCAATGATAGCATGTAAAAAATTAGTGTTTATTGTATGATTTTCTTTGTCAAATTGCTTTACTTGTATGGTTCTAACATTACCGTTTTTATCAATAAAAGGAAAGGTAACCGCTCCAGCCATATAACCCTCTGTAATTGTTCCAAGTCCGTACATACTTATAACCTTTTCAATATCGGAAACATCAAAAGGGTAGAGGATATTGCAAAGTAAATTTTGAATAAATACATTTTTCTCATACCCTTTTAATGTTTGGTTGAGTGTATCAAAGTCAAAATAAGTTATTTGTGATTCAGGTTTAATTTCAGGTTTGTTATAAATGAAATTTCGATATTTATAATTGGTCGGTTTCCCGTTTTCTTTTTCATTAATCAATTTAGCATAACCATCAGAATAAGGGTTTAAATGATAACAGCAATCAGCCTCCCGGTCGCAACGTCCGTATTGCTCGGGTAGATATTCATTTGTATAGGTATCAATGTACCTGACAAACCTTTTTTTATGGCAAGCCGGACAAATAAATTTTCTACTGCTTTTGTCTAATGTGTATCTAAATTCATTATTCATATAAAAACGGGTTGTAATGTGTTTCAATAAATACTGCCAATTTGTTTTGTGAAACTTTATCAACAACAAACCCCAATGCTTCTAATTGTTTTGTGAAATTTCTCTTATGAAATGGCTTAAGTCCATCATTGGAACAAAAGGTTCTGTACTCCGGGTAAAGGTCTTTAATCAGTTTGTAATTTGTCGGGCTTCTTTGATATTCATTTTCGTTCAAAAACATTTGTACACTGTTACTTTCAATTTTATATCGTTCAAGGGCTTTTTGTGCTGCTTCGCATTTTGAAAACTTTTTTTGCTTCAGTAATCTTTGTAATCCTTCCAATACCCAATTAAATACGCCTGAAAGTTCATTTTCAATAATTTTTGTATGTAATTCTTTGTCCTGTTCATCTTCCGGTATGGTTACATCAAAAGGAATAATAAGCCAACGCCTAAAAAATGCCGGTGTGTGTTCAACTTCTCTTGGCAACTCATTACAATTAAAAATTAGTTTTGCGTATTGTGTTAATTCCATAGGTTTCCCGTATGGCAATCGTGCCGGTAACACCTCACCCGAAACCATACGTTTAAAAGTTTCGGTTTGCAGTTTGCCGCTCATTTCGCTTGCATAGTTTACAAGTTTATTTGCAATCATTGCCCTGTAATATCCTGTATCATCTGTAAGTTCTTGTATTGAAAAACTGCTCACATTGTTGTAACCTAATAAAGCGGTTATTACTTCATAAAATACACTTTTCCCGTTTGCTCCTGAACCGTATAAAATTAAAGCTGTTTCAAGTTTTAGGTTGCTTCCATGTTTAATAAATATATAACCCAAATACTCAGCCAACACTTTTTGGCGTTCAATATCAGGTAATACACGGTTCAGATATGCCTTAAATATCGGCGCTTTGGCTTGTTGGTCATATGCAAATGGTAGCTGATAGGTTATAAAGTCCGTATGGTCAAACGGCCTTAATCCAATTCTTTTAGGGCTTATTTCATACGTCCCATTTTGTAAATTTATTAGTACCGTATCTTTTTTATTTTCCGGCGTGGGTAAATATGCCGTTGCAAGGAATTGTTTAAATAGCTGTTCCCGGAATTGGTAAAATCGTGCAGTAAATTTTGTAACACCCATTTTTTCGGCTGCCTCGCCTAAAAACTTTTGGAATGTTTCTCTATCTATTTCCTGCCAAAATGTTCCATTATACAAATAAATAAAATCATGATTTTTACATAAGCCCCAACGGTTTTTTTCTGCAATTGATAAAATATTTTCAATTGACAATACTAAAAGATGTTTGGTGCTCAGCTTAAAACCTTCAGCCCCGTGTGGGTTTGCCAACGCTTCAAAGTCCAACGGCTCAAGCTGTTCAATTAGATGCTGTAAAATTTCAGTATGTGGGGTGGCTGTTTTGCTTTCCTTTACCATATCTTTAACCCCGTCTATTATTGTGGCAGGGTTAAAAAGGTCTGAAAAATCAGGGTTAATTTGGTTATTTCCCTGAAAATTACTATCTTTGAATTGTCTTATCCCCTCAAACTTATCGGGGCTGTTTAATTGATTATTTTCCATTATTCAGCCCTTTCTTTTTCTTTAAATAGGTTTCAGCTTCAGCATCAATTTCAGCATTAGTTTTTTTGCGTCCACCTTTTAAATACTCATACAGTTCAATATCAGAAAAATAAAGTCGTTTGCCACGTTTCATTACCGGCAATTCACCCCGTGAAACTTTTTCATAAATAGTTTGTTTGGTAATGTTTAACAATTTGGCTGCTTCCTCAACTGTTAAAAATCTTTCTGTTTGTTCAGGTATGTTTGACTTTTCAGAAACGATTTTTTCCAGCTTTTCTACTTTTTCAATAAGCGTTACAATTGCCATTGGCATTTGCTCGAAATTTAAATTACTCATTTTTTGTGTTTTTAAATTGTTAATAATATTTATTAAATCAACTTTAATTAAACTCAAATTTTAATTAAAATTAATACTTCTGCAAATATAATAACATTAATTTAATAAATCAATAGGTTTGTTTATTTTTTTTATGGTTTTTTCTTGGCTTTTTGGTTCTTAATACGTATTTATATACTACTAAATATCTGAATATCAGTTTATAAAAGATTAATTTCAAGCGTTTAATTGCTTTAACACATAACAATAAAAAATTAAAACTTTAACTTTATTTAACATTTAATGATTAAACAACAATCTCATGATGTGCACGGAGTATTGCATTGAAATTTAAACAAGGTGAGAAAAATTGCCGGGAAAGTATTGGAATAAACTATCTGAATAATTCAATATGCCGGAAGGACAAAAAAATAAACGCTTCAAATCATTTTTAAAGCGTTTAAACGTATATTTTTTATAAGTCGATAACTTTATCAACTTTAAAAATAAAATGCTGTTAGTCAAAAAGCAAACGGCAAAATAATAAGATTAATCAATATCTAATTTGATTTTATTGGCTGCTTCCCGTTTTGCGTCGTCCACAACTTTGGCATAAATTTGAGTAGTTTTTATTTCTCTGTGTCCCAGCATTTTGGAAACAGTATAAATATCAGTTCCTTTTGTTAATTGCAAAGTGGCAAATGTATGCCGGAAACAGTGAAATGTTATTTTTTTTGTTATTCCAGCCTCTTTTAACCATTTAGATAATTGTTTATTGGTATATGTAGAATAAACCAACCCGGCAAAAACTTTTTCATTTTCTCCACGCCGTTCACCCAGCAAAGTATATGCTTGTTCAGAAATTGGCAAGGTTTCAACCCCCTGCGTTTTCTTTTGTCTAAAACTTAAAAAATAACCTTGTTCTTTGGTATATCTAACTTCACTCCAAACAAGTTTATGAATATCGGAAAATCTTAAACCGGTAAGAGCTGAAAATAAAGCTGCACGCTTCAATATATCATTATTGCATGGTGTATTGGCAAGTTTATTCAACTCCTCAATAGTTAGGTACTCCCGTTTGGTTTCTTTGTTTTTAATCGGCCGTATTTTAACATTCAGGTCGGTATACAGCAAACCATCGGTGTATGCTTGTTTTAAAGCAGTTTTTAATGTCAAAAAGTATAAAGCTGCTGAATTGACAGAAAGGGCTGCACTACCCCGACGGCTTTTTGTTGTAAGTAAATAATCTTTGAAATCATTGCAAAATTTTTCATTTAGTTCTGAAAATTTTATACTTCCATTTGTGAAATCTTTAAGGTAATTAGATGCCGATGTCCAATTATCTAAATTACGCCCTGTGTGCTTTTTTGCTAACTTCATGAAGTATTCAACAAAACATTTTTCTCTTTGCTCCTTTAAACGTAATTGCTCCTTTTCAAGCTCCGTATATATTTCGGGCTTGTTTAATTCATTATCCCGTTTTTGTCTTATACTTTCAGCAATTTTAAGCGTTTCAGTATTTTTTTCTTTTTCAATTGGTGTTTTAGGTTTGGCATAAATATACAACCGTAAAAATTCCCTTCGTGTCGGCTTCCCGGTAGCAGGGTTGATTGTTGCCGGATAAAAATCTAAATAAAGGCTTTCCATGCCATTATTGATTTTCTTTTTTCGTAATGTTACTTTTATTCCCATTGTTCCTAATATTAAAGCGTTTAAAATTATTTCTTTTTCAGTTTGATTGTACCAAAATGCCAATTGTGCCAAAGAAATGCCACTCATAACATAGTTGTAAATCATTGATATTTAATTATTTATGGGTCAAAGTGTCAAAAGTGCCACAAATGCCATATATACAAATATAAATTTATTGGAATTTGAAAAGTTACTAAAGTTACTAAAGTTACTCTCTAAACAAAAAAAATTTTTTTTTATCTGAAATATCAAACTGCTTTAATTTTTGAAAAATATATCAAAGTGAAATTTTATAAAATATTTTGAGGTTTCAAATCAAAAAAAATACTTCTTAAAATTCGAGGTACAAATAAGGTACAAATATATGATAAAAAATCAAATAAAAAACAATCAACAAAAATAAATTTACTTTTGTTTAAATGCTAATTATAAGCATTTTAATATGTTTTTTATTTGTTTTATTATTTGTTTATTTAGGGGGGTTACATTTTGAGTAATAATATGATATATATTGAAAATCAATAAATTACAAATTTGAGGTACAAATAAGGTACAAATTCGTATAAAAACTTCAATTTTTAGTTATTTCGGACTGCAATTTACAGAAAAAAAAGTTTTTGTTTGGTGATTAACCTCTCAAAATTATTGGAAAGGAGTAGAAAAAAAAGTTTTTGTTTAGTGAGTAACTTTAGTAACTTTAGTAACTTTTCAAAATTATTGGAAAGGAGTAGAAAAAAAGTTTGTTTAGTGAGTAACTTTAGTAACTTTAGTAACTTTTCAAAATTATTGGAAAGGAGTAGAAAAAAAAGTTTTTGTTTAGTGAGTAACTTTAGTAACTTTAGTAACTTTTCAAAATTATT
>Ga0208461_1003578_pt1 | contig 11532 bp, 6 predicted proteins | sample AD_JPNTR4_MetaG_FD_184448 | JGI IMG/M metagenome (GOLD analysis project Ga0208461, IMG submission 184448) | Active sludge microbial communities of municipal wastewater-treating anaerobic digesters from Japan - AD_JPNTR4_MetaG (SPAdes) (version 2) | ecosystem: Engineered > Bioreactor > Anaerobic >... | reverse complement strand
TATTACTCAAGAACACATCGAAAATAATGCCGGTGTGCGGGAAATGTTGGAAAAGCGAGGCATAAGGCCTGAGAATCTTCCTCCTGACGAAGACATCAAGAAACTCGAACGGCGCGTAGCTGCCGAAGAAAAACAACAACAAACAATAAATCCAGGCAACTTTTAAAGATAGATGTTATGAGTGAGTGGAAGGAAGTTGAATTACAACAAATAGCTGATGTGCAAACTGGACCGTTTGGAAGTCAGTTAAAAAATGAACAGTATATTACAGGTGGAACACCAGTTGTTACAGTAGAACATTTAAAGGATTTTAGAATTATTGACTTTAATTATCCAAGTGTAACTGATGAAGATAAAAACAGGCTTTCAAAGTATTTATTAAAACAGGGTGATATAGTTTTTACAAGGGTAGGTTCTGTTGATTTAAGTGCTTTTGTGAAAAAGCACCAGGACGGATGGATGTTTTCTTCAAGAATGCTTCGTGTTAGAACAAATGCTTTCGAAGTTGATTCAAGATTTTTAAGTTATTATTTTCAACAGAAAAATTTTAGAGATTATATTTTAAATATTTCAGTTGGTGCTACAATGCCTTCAATAAATACTGAAATATTAAAAGCAATACCTGTTTCTTATCCTTCATTACCCGAACAAAAATCCATCGCCTCCATCCTGTCCTGTCTCGATGATAAAATAGACCTGCTTCACCGCCAAAACGCCACGCTCGAAAAAATGGCCGAAACACTTTTCCGGCAGTGGTTTGTGGAGCGCCGCCCTGAGCCTGTCGAAGGGGAAGCGAAGGAGGAGTGGAAAGAAATTAAACTTGGTAGAATTGTAGATATAATTAATGGAGTTTCATATAACAGCGATGATTTGAATCCATCCAAAACTGCTATGGTTACATTAAAAAATTTCGATAGAAATGGTGGTTTTAGAATGGATGGTTTTAAGGAGTATATCGGTAAATACAAAAAACAACATATTTTGAAAGAAGGTGATTTGGTTGTTGCCCAAACTGATATAACACAGGAAGCAGGTGTAATAGGAAATCCTGTTATGGTAATAGGAAATCCAAAATATGACACATTAGTCTTTTCAATGGATTTAGTTAAGGTAATTTCTAAAGATGAAAATTACTCAAATGAATTCTTGTATCTATTAATGAAAAGTAGGGCGTTTAAAGAACATTGTTTGGGATATTCAAATGGTTCTACTGTTTTGCATTTAAGCAAAAAAGCAATACCTGAATATGAAATGAAATTACCATCAAAAAATTTCATTAATGATTTTTCTATCAAAATAAAACCATTAGTGCAAAAACAATATAGAAACCAAACCCAAATCCGCACCCTCACTGCTTTGCGCGATACATTGTTGCCGAAGTTAATGAGCGGAGAGATAAGGGTATTGTAAAGACAAGGCATGCCACGAATGTAAAGACAACGCATGCGTTGTCTCTAAAAAAACCAATATGACAGACAAATTTCAAAATAAATACCGTATATCATCTGCCCGTGCTCCTTTCTGGGATTACGGATGCACTGCGGCTTATTTTGTAACGATATGCACACAGGACAGAAAATGTTATTTTGGCGATGTGGTTGACGGAAAAATGAATTTGTCGGACATTGGTATTATTGCCGATGTTTTATGGCACGAAATAAAAAACCATACACAAAACGTTGAATTGGGACAATTTGTGGTGATGCCCAATCATATACACGGAATATTGATTATAAACAATGACAATGACGTTGGGACAACGCATGACGATGGAATAACGCATTCCGTAGAGACAACGCATGCGTTGTCTCTACCACATGCGTTGTCTCTACCGCATGCGTTGTCTCTACAACAACAACAATCCCCACCACAACAAACCATTGGACAAAAACGATTTCAACACCAGGGTAAAAATACATTATCATCTATTATTGGTTCGTATAAATCGGCGGTTACAAAACATGCACATCGTTTGGGGTTCGATTTTGCATGGCAATCAAGGTTTCACGACCATATAATCCGCGACGAACAATCGTTTCAAACCATTGCGAATTATATCGCCAACAATCCATTGAAATGGGGAAATGATAAATTTAACAAAATGAATAAAAATATTAAATCATGACCCGAATCACAGAAAACAACATAGAAGAATTTGCCATCGAGTTACTGGAAAAACTTGGTTACGAATCGGTTTATGGTCCCGATATTGCCCCTGACGGCGACACTTCGACTGGCTCAATGTTCGACAAACGGGAAAGCTACGAACAGGTTTTACTGATCGATCGGTTGCGTAAAGCCCTAAAACGTATCAATAGAAACATGCCCGCCGATATACTTGAAGATGCCCTAAAAGAAATCCGGCGTATTCACTCACCGGAATTGTTGACGAATAACGAAACCTTTCACCGATTTTTAACCGAAGGGATTCCGGTTTCAAAGCGGGTGGATGGCGATGATCGGGGCGACCTGGTTTGGATGATCGACTTTAAAAATCCGTATAACAACGATTTTTTGGTTGTCAACCAGTTTACCGTTGTGGAAAACAACCATACCAAACGACCCGATATTATTTTGTTTGTTAACGGCATTCCGTTGGTAGTCATCGAGCTGAAAAATGCTGCCGATGAAAACGCATCCATTCGTTCGGCATTCCGACAAATAGAGACTTATAAATCGTTGATCCCAACGCTTTTCACTTACAACGGTTTTGTGGTTATTTCCGATGGGATGGAAGCCAAAGCGGGAACCATTTCGTCGGGATTCAGCCGTTTTATGGCATGGCCTGTCTGCGTACAACGCACAGGCAGAAAATCTGTCGATGGAAAAGCCTTTATGTATAACAAGTTTTATACATATGTTATAGAATGTGAAGATGGTAGCTATTATATTGGACAGGCATCAGATTTAGCATCCAGATGGAATCAACATTTGTGTGGTCAAGGAGCTGAATGGACCAAGACTCATAAACCAATCCGAATAATTCACCATGAGATTTTCCCTAGTAGAGAAGAAGCAGTTGCCAGAGAGAAGGAATTAAAAACAGGTTTTGGAAGGAAATGGATTAAAAGAGAGATAGAAGCAGGGAGGAATAAGCCATTTTTTCCAGATGGAGAAACCGAGATTAGAGCAAAATCAAACTCAGATACAATAACTTGGCATCAAGGCTATATCAGCCAATTGGAAACCCTCATTTTGGGTATGCTCAACAAAAAAACGCTGATTGATTTAATCCGTCATTTCATTGTTTTTGAAAAAACGAAAAAAGAAGATCCCGAAACGAGAATTATTACCATAAATACCGTTAAAAAGATGGCTGCCTACCACCAATACTATGCGGTGAACCGTGCAGTAGAATCCACACTAAGAGCATCAGGATTTTCGGTTGAAGAAAGCCTGTCCCGCCTTGGCGGGGAAACGCCGTTGAGCATGGTAATGGAATCTCCTGAAAATTACGGCTTACCGGGTGTGAAAAAACAACCTGTGGGCGACCGTAAAGGCGGTGTAGTTTGGCACACCCAAGGAAGCGGTAAATCACTTTCGATGGTTTTCTTTACCGGGAAAATCGTGTTGGCAATGGATAATCCGACCGTTGTGGTGATTACCGACCGTAACGATTTGGATGACCAGCTTTTCGATACTTTTGCTGCTTCGAGACAGCTGTTGCGACAGGATCCGGTGCAGGCGGAGGACAGAAATCATCTGAAAGAACTTTTAAAAGTTGGTTCCGGCGGTGTGGTTTTTACCACCATTCAGAAGTTTCAACCCGACCCTTCGACAAACTCAGGGACTCAGGCTGTTTACGAATTGCTTTCCGAGCGCGAAAACATTGTGGTCATTGCCGATGAAGCTCACAGGAGCCAATACGGATTTAAAGCCAAAACCATTGACGATAAAAACGAAAAGGGAGAGGTAATCGGTAAAAAAGTTGTTTATGGCTTCGCCAAATATTTGCGTGATGCGTTGCCTAATGCAACGTATTTGGGTTTTACGGGTACGCCGATTGAAAATACCGATGTAAACACGCCGGCTGTTTTTGGGAATTATGTGGATATTTACGATATAGCTCAAGCTGTAGAAGACGGGGCAACGGTTCGTATTTATTACGAGAGCCGGTTGGCCAAAGTAAATTTGAGCGAAGAAGGGAAGGCTTTGGTAGATGAACTGGACAAAGAACTCGATCATGAGGATTTGACCGATGAACAAAAAAATAAAGCCAAATGGACTCGGTTGGAAGCGTTGGTGGGCAGTGAAAACAGAATTAATCAGATAGCTAAAGATATTATCGAACATTTTGAACAACGGCAAACTGTTTTTGAAGGCAAAGGGATGATTGTTACCATGAGCCGCCGTATTGCTGTCGATTTGTATGAAGCAATCATAAAGCTCAGACCCGAATGGCATTCAAACGAACTGAACAAAGGGGTCGTCAAAGTGGTGATAACATCTGCATCGTCCGATGGTCCGGAAATTTCAGCCCACCATACAACCAAAGAACAACGCCGTATCTTGGCTGACCGGATGAAAAATCCGGATGACGAGCTTAAACTCGTCATTGTTTGCGATATGTGGCTCACGGGTTTTGACGTTCCTTGTCTGCACACGCTATACATCGACAAACCTATGAAAGGGCACAATCTGATGCAAGCTATTGCGAGGGTCAACCGGGTGTACAAGGACAAACCGGGAGGTTTGATTGTAGATTATTTAGGAATTGCAGCCGATTTGAAAAAAGCATTGGCATTTTATTCTGATGCCGGTGGTAAAGGTGACCCGACTATTTTGCAGGAACAGGCCGTTGAATTGATGTTGGAAAAATTGGAAGTGGTTTCCAATATGTATTATGGGTTTAATTACGAAGAGTATTTCGAAGCCGATACTTCCAAAAAACTTTCCATCATTTTGGCTGCCGAAGAACATATTTTGGGGTTGGAGGATGGGAAGAAAAGATACATTAATGAAGTAACTGCCCTTTCGAAAGCTTTTGCAATAGCTGTACCTCACGAGCAGGCGATGGATGTCAAAGACGAGATTGCATTTTTTCAGGCGGTGAAAGCACGTTTGGTGAAATTTGACAGTACGGACACCGGTAGAACCGATGAGGAAATCGAGACGACTATTCGTCAAGTAATCGACAAGGCGTTGGTAACTGAACCGGTTGTTGATGTTTTTGATGCCGCAGGATTAAAGAAGCCGGATATTTCAATCCTTTCCGAAGAGTTTTTGATGGAGTTGAAGGGAATGGAACATAAAAATGTTGCGCTTGAAGTATTGAAAAAACTTTTGAATAATGAGATTAAATCGAGAGCCAAAAAGAATCTGGTGAAAAGTAAGACCTTAAGGGAAATGTTGGAAAACACCATCAAGAAATACCACAATAAAATACTTAGCGCAGCCGAAGTTATTGAGGAGCTGATCAGCCTGAGTAAGGAGATTGTGGAAATGGACAAGGAAGCCAAAGCAATGGGGTTGTCCGATTTTGAATATGCTTTTTATACGGCTGTTGCCAGTAACGACAGTGCAAGGGAACTTATGCAAAAAGACAAATTACGTGAATTGGCCGTTGCCTTGACAGAAACCATAAGACAGAATGCTACTATCGACTGGACAATTAAAGAAAGCGCAAAAGCAAAATTGAAAGTGTCGGTAAAAAGGTTGCTAAGAAAATACGGTTATCCGCCCGATATGCAAATGCTTGCGACAGAAACGGTGTTGAAACAAGCCGAAATGATTGCAAACGAACTGACGACATAGAAAGCCATCGCACAGGTGTAAACACATTTGCAAGCCCACACTAAAACCAATATCTGTCAAAGAGCTTGCCTGCCTTAGCGCAGACAGAACAGAATGCCCACTTGCTAACAGCGGATCATAAACTATTGCCAAATTAGTGTTTCATAGGGCAATTACTCGTAAATTTAAGCCTTAATTTAGCTATGCTAAAGTCTGACGAAATTCAAATTACAGGTAAATTTATAATTCAACATTAAAATCAAATATTATGAAAAAATGGTTATTATTCTTATCAAGCTTTTGTATTGCTGTAACTATGCTTTATTCACAATCCCCGGATTTTACAAAACTTTTGGGTGAAAACATGAATTGTGTAGTCGATATGATTCCCACGGCTGATGGCAATCTCATCATTGCAGGAAATAATAAAAGCCAAACCATGGTTTTTGTTACCTCGGTGAACACTGAAGGAGAAATAGTATGGAGCAATTTTTTTATTGGGGAAATGTTGTGGTATTCTCGGATTGTACAAAAATCGAACGGGAATATATTAATCCCAATGGGCAACTTCAATCCTGTATTACTCGAATTAAACAATCTTGGTGACTCACTTGGCAGTATTACCTTATCTGAAACTACAGAATCATATTTCGGGTCGGTCGTTGAACTTCAGGACTCATTGATTTTTGCAGCGGAAATTATTTATAACGATGACCCCTTTTTTCCCGATGTTGACTACAGTTATCTGGTTAAAATTTCTGAAAACGGCAATGTGATTGAAAAATACCTCTTCAATAACGAAATAATAATGGATATATTACCATATTCGGGGAATCAATTATTTGTTTTGGTTCATCCATACGATACCATTCACTCATATGTCGCAAAGTATAATGTCAGCGGTGAATTACTTGCAACCAGTTCATGCAATACATTATACCCATATTTGAACCGTTTATTTGAAATAAATAGTTCATCATTTATTGCTGTGGGTTATAATAATATAGAACATGCCAACATGCAGGGTACTTTATCAAAGTTTGGTATGGATCTTCTGATTGAATATTGTAATGGTTACGATGCCAGTTATTTTTCTTCGGCTACTCATCTAAGCGGCACTGAAAACATATTTGTCTTGGGGCAAAACAATGATTATTGCATAATTAATACAGTCGATCCATTAGGAAATATCACCTCCGAATATCAAATATCTGATTCCCTTACCGGCAATACCATAATCAGCAAGGATAATTATATTTATGTAGCAGGTGATAATAATTATCCAACAAATCCTCGTGCTTGTATTGTAAAGATACATCGCGATTCAATTCCCTCAAACATAAATGAAGTTGAACAAAATATTTTTAGGGTCTATCCCAATCCAACATCTGATTTTGTGTATTTTGAACTTGATTCAAAATACAATAATCCGCAATATCTAAATAAATATTGTATTTCTATAGAAATAACAGACTTGACAGGACATTTGATAAAAAACTTAGTAATTGAAAATGGAAAATCTGTTTGGGATACCCGAAATGTAAAATCAGGTGTTTACATATACAAGATAAACCTACCTGAATTCTCTACAAAAGGTAAAATAGTAATAAAAAAATAGTTCATTGAAACATCATTTTAAATGAAAATGATGGATAAAACCCCAACCCGAAATTGCATACACATTGGGCAATCACACAGGCCAGGTTCAAATCCAAAAATGCCCAAAGGGTAGGCAATTGCCAGCACATGGAGAAAAAGGGAATAGTTAGTACGTTGGGTAACACAGGCTCATAAGCAATGCAGGCAGTATTGGTAGAATAAAAACTATGTACACTCAAAATTCATAGTAGTAGCATGTAAATTAATTACTTCAAAACCAGCACTGCTCATAGCCTGGGACGGTTATTAGCAATAAGAATAAAAAAAGAAAGGAGAATTGGTAATCTTGAAGAGCCTGACTACCTTGTAAATAACTATGAGAAATAGTTTTACCTCTGCCAAGTAAAATATTAGAGGTAATAGTATATTGTTTTAGCCCTCTAAATCGCTGAACTGATTAGTGATAAAAAACACTAATTTTTTACAAGATAAAAAGGACATGGAGTTTAGAAGAAAAATTTTCTATTCTCAAGGAAGCTGAAAATGAGTGTGTTGTGAGGATGTTGTGAAAACCTGTCATAAACAAGGTATTTATGCAACAACCTATTACGAATGGAAAAAGAAGTATAATGAAGACGGGGAGTCATCTCTTTTGCCAGGGGTTATGCCAAACACGAAAGAAAAGACATCAAAAGTTACATTTATAACTTGGATTTAAAAAGTAAAAACCTCCCTTCAAGGAATAATTTAATTCAATACGACCTGAAACAAATAATTAACAAGAAAGGAGGTATGCGAATGTAGAAAAAACTGAATAAACCGATGTTTCACCCAAAAAACAACAAGGATGAAAAGAAAAATACAAACATATTATTTTGAAAAGTCTTTCAGTGAAAAACTCGTTTCGATGAAATAGAAGCGGGTTTTTTATTTTAGGTAAAGGGGAAGGGTTAGGTAATAAAGTGCGGCCGCCACTACGTGGCGGCCGCACAACTCCCTACTTAATAATCACTTTCTTATTATATATCCCTTTTTCACCTATAATCTTCAAAATATAAATCCCTTTGGCGAATTTGTTTACCTGAATCTGCTTTTGATATCTCCCAGAAAAACTCTTTAGATTTTCACTCATGACCAAAGAACCTGAAGCACTCACTAATTCAATAGTTATATTTTGCTGTTCTTCAGTAACAAACGATAAATTTAGAACCTCACTCGCCGGATTAGGCCAAACATGACATTCCGTCATCAAACCTTGAGATTCTATGCCTACATTAAAAGTTTCGTAATGTACTTGCCATCCATTTGCATTAATCCCACTATTAGTTTTCCATATCATGTAAACTTGACCGCTGGGCGAGGTAACTGGTGCAGGTGGATTGGAAGAAGGATAACTTCCCGAATAGGTTGCTAACAAAGTCTGTGTGGCCATGTCGTAGATCTTCAACCAGTCATTCTCGGGTTCTGTTTCAAAATAATCGAAAAATACGGTAACCGAAGAGGCATATAAAGGAGTTATCTTAAAAGTACAGTTCGAGTTGTTATTATAATAAAATGCACCACTACCATCATCAAAGGTAGTATCGTAATCGGTAAAGGTTTTTGTGCCTGAACAGTAAATGGGAAGATTTGCTTTGAAATTCAAAAGCCAACCCTGAGAAGTAACCGAGCCATTAGTAACCATGTGGACCAAAACTTTATTACGACTCGAGGTAAATTCAGGCGGCAGGTTCGTGCCAGTATATTTCCCGATCAATGGAGCATCTTCATCTTCACCATCATAAATATATAATGTATCACCTGTGCCCATGTCAAAACGATGAAAAGATATGGTAATACTGGTAACGGAATCATATTCAGTTTGAGGATTAAAAAGCCATTTTGCATCGGTGTTGTTAAGATAATCAGCCACTGGCCCTGAACCATCTTCTATAGTTCCGACAAGGTCTTTAATCTCAGTAAATGAAGGAGCATAATAAGGATAACCCGTTCCGGGATAAAAATTACGTACCATGGCTTGTTGAGTTGTAAAACCACCAGCATTGGCCAGGGTATAGTACCCATTCAGATAGCCATCCCATCCAAAATTAAAATGAAAATTCCGAGGGGTTTGGTCATCATAGCCATCTACTACAAAAGCATGTCCCGCACTCGAACCAACCTCCAATCCTGAATAGTACACCGGATATCCATTGTCGATTTGTTCTTTTACCATATTTTCCCACACCGTTGATGTATAGTTCAAACGTTGTAAATATTGAATTTGATTGTTATAACGAAAATAATTCCGTGCTGCAGCTGGAACATCGGCCGATGAAGCTCCTGAACCCGTAGCACTGTAATCCATTTGTACGGAAACTCCCGTATGAAAACCAATCAAAGCAATAGGTAAATTAAGAGCCACAGGAGAAGTATAAACCATACCATTCCAATTATACTGCGTTTCACCAAAATTGGCTGAAATATAACCGTATTGTGGCATGTAATAAGTATAAGAACCTTGTCCCTGCAGAGGCCATCTCCAGTAATAAAAAATCTGACTCATGGCAGTAGCTACGCAACCAACATAAACATGACCTCCCGGGCCAGCAGGATCAGCCGGGCAATAATAATTATATGGATCATCTTGATTCCATTCGCACGGTAAGAAGGGCTCAACAGCCTTTCCTCCTTTCTTTAAAGATTGGCCAGATAAAAGCTCATTCCATATTTCAGCAATTTCTTCACTGGCCTCTATGGAGTTGTCTCTTAAAAATAAAATTTGATTCCTATAGTCAGCCATCATACCTCTAAAACCTTCGGGCTGATTTTCCTCACTATAAAAACCAGTAAGCGAATATCCAATAACAGGATAAAAAGCATCATCTGCCGAAATTATGGCAAATCCTCCCTCGCTGAAGTTAAATGCATACATCACATTTTGGCCGTTTGCCTTGATTTGGAAGGTCTGGGCAATACTTCCCTTATACCCGGCTTGCATACGATACTGATTCTCCGCAGCCTGCTGTGCCTTTCCCAATGAAACTTCTTTTGCCATGGCACTTCCAGCTGCCATGAATAACAATAGACTAAGTAAATAAATCTGAAATCTTTTCATCCAATTAAAATTTTATAGTGCAACATAAATGAACTACAAAAGTAAAATAATTTCACTTTTAAACATTAAGGATAGTCGTCGAATTTGACATAAGATTTACCTTTGCCTATTAAAATCATCATTGATGAACAGGCCTATTCAGCGAGTTGCAGCTATTCATGATCTTTCAGGTTTTGGAAAGGCTTCACTTACAGTGGTTATTCCTATCCTTTCTACCATGGGAATTCAGGTTTGTCCTCTGCCCACTGCTATTTTATCCACTCATACTCGATTTCCGGGATTTCAATTCATCGATCTCACCCCTCATCTGCAATCTATTATTAATCACTGGAAACAACTTCAGCTGAGTTTCGATGCTATTTATAGCGGATTTCTCGGTTCTCACCAACAAATTGAAATCGTAAAAAATTTCATTGATGATTTTAATACCGACAAAACACTCGTAGTAATTGATCCTGTGATGGGGGATGATGGACATTTATACCAATCTATCCAACCCGAGATGATTACAGGAATGCGAAGCCTTGTCTTGAAAGCAAATGTAATTACACCTAACCTCACTGAACTTACCTTTTTACTCAATGAAGATTATGATCCAACTATAAGTGAAAACAAGGTGAAAGAATATATTCAGCGAATGATGAACTTAGGCCCTGAAACGGTAATAGTAACAAGTGTTCCTCAACCCGAAATGCCCAAACGAACGGCTGTTATTGCATATAGTAGGTTGGATGGGCGTTTTTGGAAAGTCAGCTGCGATTATCTCCCAGCAAGCTATCCAGGCACTGGCGATGCATTCGCCAGCATCATTACAGGCTCTCTCCTTCAAGGAGACAGCCTTCCCATTGCCCTCGATAGAGCAGTTCAATTTCTATCCTATGCCGTGAGAGCTACCTTTGGTTATCAATCGAATTCTATTGAAGGTTTGTTGCTCGAAAGAGTATTGCAAAACCTTCATGCACCTGTACAAATTAGTAGCTATGAACTCCTCGATGAATAGGGTTCATTGAATTAGAATACCATAGACAGGGTAATGGTTTGTATGATATAGGAATTCGATTTGCACAAATAAAGGTTTTGTCTTCATTTCCCCCAATTTTCGC
>Ga0208461_1003573_pt1 | contig 11540 bp, 9 predicted proteins | sample AD_JPNTR4_MetaG_FD_184448 | JGI IMG/M metagenome (GOLD analysis project Ga0208461, IMG submission 184448) | Active sludge microbial communities of municipal wastewater-treating anaerobic digesters from Japan - AD_JPNTR4_MetaG (SPAdes) (version 2) | ecosystem: Engineered > Bioreactor > Anaerobic >... | reverse complement strand
CCAGAATATTATAACAAACTATGGCAAAAACTCTGCCTGGTATCAAGCTAATATGAATAATAGCAACATTTCAGCTCAGCTGGCAGTGATCAAAAATGCTTATGAAAAGAGAGCTATTCGACTGCAAAACGAATTTCTTGCCGATCCTGCCAATGAAACCAAATTGCTTGCTTATTATCAGCACATAGATCAATATGCTGCTTTTCCGGAGCTGCAGGGTGAAAATTATGCTGCCTGGAAAGCCCAAGCAGATAAAACCAAACTACTGCTTGGCAATACTCTTGCCGAGCGTTCCAATTTACCCAAACACTATTTAACTGCGATAAGAAACCTGCAGGAATTTAATGCAAAATATCCCCAAGATGAGGATTTCTTCCTGAATGAAGGTTTGATCTATACTTATTCCTTTAATATTTACAACCTGATGAAAGACCTTTATGGGGAAGGATTTCAACCTGAGCCAGGTTTACCCGCTAATGCGGATGAGCTGTTTGCTTTATTACAGTCAAATTCTCAGCGATTTATTAGTGTTCTGCGCAGTGATGCCTATAAAAATCCTGAGCGTGAAATTCAGGCAGTTAATATTTTACTTAGTTTAGCAGATATTCAATATGATCGTGGAAAATTGCCTGACGCTAAAGAGTTATATCTCTCTGCTTTGGAAAATGAAACTTTGATTCCCGATAGAACAAAATTTACCGTTTACGGAAAGCTTGCGTCAATAGCGGAAAATGAGCAAAATTATGCCCAGGCAGAAACATATTACCGTAAAGCATTACCTTATGCGGCTACTCCGGATGAACGGGAAGCTATAATTAATAACATTTGCTATCAAATTCAAAATAGCTTTGAAGCAGCCGAGAGTGCTGGAAATTATTCTCTGGCAGCAAGTGAACGATTGCGTTTGGCAGAAGAACTTGGTTCTAAGGATGCACAACGTGTTACCGGTTATAAAATGGGAGCTCAAGAGGCATATATTAAAGCAAAAGAATATCAGAAGGCAATAGATATTCTATTAGAACTTGCTGGAACGCGAACGGATATTGGTGAAATTTACTATTATTATTTCCGTGCAGCAGAAATTGCCGAAGCCGATACTGCAATGAACAATCCCCAACTTGCCAAAAGCATTCGTGAAAGCTTTATTGCTAAATATCCCAGTAGCAATCAAGCATTCAAGCTACGTATGGCAATGATTCAGGAAATGGAAAAAAATCCTGCTCAGAAGAATGCTGCTGCAGATGCTTATCTTGCTCTTTATGAAGAAGCCAGAAACAAAACTATTAATACCGGAAATATTACTCCTGACGCATTATTAGCAAAAGCAGCCATACTTTACAGCGAAGCTGAAAACAAGGATAAAGCAGTTGAAACCTATAACCGGTTCATAACCTTATATCCAAACAGTGAAAATGTGATACCCTTTATGCAGGAAAGTGCTGATTATTATTTAGCTAAAGGGGATACTCTTAAGTTTGAGCAACTAGCTAAAGAAATTTACCAAAAAGACAAAACTAAGGGTGACCGCTATCAATGGATTGCTACTTTAAAGCTGAGTAAACTGGTTTATAATTTTGATAATGCCTATAAGAATAAGAATTATACCGATGCCTTTAAGTTTCGTGATGAATATAAAAGGTTGGAAGCAGTTTATAAAAAAGAAGGACTAAATTTTGAAACGAAGGACTTTAGCTCTACCAAGAATTATGAATACTTTGCCGCAGTGGAAAAAGAATATAACGATCTCCAGAAACGAATCGCTTTCCTGAAAAATTTTGACAACCAGCTTACCGCTATTGAAAAGGGAACTTTGATGACATCATCTCCTGCAGCTCTAATCAAAGTTAATGCCAGCACTACCTGGCAGAATCACTTAATTGGAGGTTCCTATCGTCGTATTCCCAATTTCAAGGCATCTGTTAAAGCAGAAGTAGCCAAGGTAAACAAGCTTCTTGCCGATGCTGATAAACAGAATATTGAATTGGAAAATTATCGCCGTCTGCGCGCGTTGAACTTAATTGCCCGCATTTATGAAAAGGGAGTTAATGTTATTAACACCCAAATTGGAGTTTATGTGCGAACTGCCAGTGAAGTAGAAGGTGTCCGTCAAGAGTATAAAGATGTTTTAGATGCTTTTATTGCAACTCTGGCTGCCGATTATAGCAATGACCTCTTTAGTTTGGCATACACTACTCATTTAAATATCTATAACTTTTATCAGCTGGCTGGTTATACCGACTATTATACGCAGCAAAGTTATGCCAAACTGCAGGAATGGAATTTGTTGCCCGATTATAAAATGGAGGAATATCCTCTTGGTTCCGGCTGGACTGAAAAAATGGATGGGACAAATGTAAATTTACCGGTTCAGAACATAACTTCGCCTAAAGGTGTGCGCTTGAGTTGTGTTCAAATACCTTCCAATAAAGAACTTATTCTAAATCGCACTGTTAATGCTAAAATCCAACCCGAATTTGCTTTATTGCACTTAGTTTATCCTTATGATATTAAAATTCAGCTGAATGGCACTGATCTGAAACCCGGTGTTGTTCCTACCGATACCTTAGATGTTAATAAGCCGATAACTACAACCCGTTTAGCATATTTACTACCTTCCAGCGCCTGGGTTGAAGGACAAAACATAATAGAATTGACTGTTCCTAATGATAGTCCTGAACAGCAAAGTTTATATATGAATTTGCAGGTCTTTATAGACCGCAACAAATTAGCCGCTTCCATACCTCCGGAAACAGTGATGCTTTATACTGATCCTACCTGGAGAATTATAACCGTTAATCCTGAAACGGGAGTGGAAACAGCTTCTGCTGCAACTATTACAGGCAATTTTGGTATCACCCTGGATAACATTGTAGGACTGGAAGAAACTTTTGCCAAACCTATTTGGTTCCCCGAAACAGCACCTGTAAGCAGTGCTATTTTTGAAGTTGATTTTTACTTGGATACCGAGTTCCGGGACGGTTTAATCAACTTTGTAGCACCGGAAGTAGCTTCGGTTTATCTAAATGGACAGGAATTAGCTGCTAATCTTCATCTGGATTATGATCCTGAACCGTTTAGGGTTTATACATCCCAGGTTACGATAGACCCAGCAAAAGTAACTGCTGGCAAGAATACCTTGCGTTTTGTAGTAACTAACAATTCAAACTACCGTGGCTTTATTGCAACAGTTAAAATTATTAAAGCAGGAAAGGGGGATATACGATGAAAAAAGTTTTTATCCTATTAGCGGTGTTGCTCTTTTTTACAAGCATTATCTATGCCCAAGCAGCAACAACAACCACTCAACAGCAACCGGTAAAGGGTTTTGAAGGTGTCCGCAGATATGTGGAAGAAAAAGAGTTGGTTATTGAAATAAAAGCTCTTATCCCATCTACCGATATTTTTCAAGATAAATCCGATACCTATCGGAAGGCAGGGGAATATAAGTTCTCCTTTACAATTGAAGATATTCATAAACAAAGCGATACATTACTAAATAAATGGCTGAAGGAGTCAAAATGAAAACAAAAAATATCGTCCTTATGATCATCTCACTCTTTATGTTTGTTGGCCTGTTTGCTCAGCCAGCAACAGAAACAGCAGCTCCAGCTGCACCAGCTAAACAGGGTTATAGCTTAATTCAAGTATTTAAAGATAGCGGTAATTGGGCTTATGCTATCCTGTTGGTTCTTGTTATTGGTCTTGTTTATGCTTTTGTGCGTTGGTATCAGTTATATCCCAAAGAGAAGATTGATGCCGCTGGATTTTATTTAAAACTTCGCAATTATATCCGCAATGACCAGCTGGATGAAGCAACTAAAATTGCTGAAAGCTATAAGGGAACTACTATGGGCTTTATCTTCTGGAGCGCTTTGATGGTTTTCAAAGATTCTAGAAAAAGTGGTCTAACGGGTTCTGATTTGAGAAATTCTGTCCAAAATTCTCTGGAAGAAGCTGTTCTGCAAACAGTGTATAAACTGGATAGCGGTTTATTCTGGTTTGATACTTTGGCTCAAGTAGCTACTTATCTTGGACTTTTAGGAACCATTTGGGGTTTGTTAGGAGCATTTGCAGGTTTAGCTGGTTTAACTGGTGCAGCACAACAAACTGCTTTAACTGATGGTATTAAAAAAGCAATTGGAACAACCGCTCTGGGTTTGATGACCGCTATTCCTTTAACCCTAATTAAAGGTTGGTTGCTAACCCGGGCAAACAAAATTATCAGTAATATTGACGAGTTTAGTGTTAAATTGATCAATACTATTAACAATGCCATTAAGGATTAAAAACTATGAGACAATACAGACCATCCGCAATGCGCCAGCAAAAATCCCAAACGGTGCCCCAGGAACCGAACCTGGTGCCGATTATGAATCTGTTTTTAACCATTATTCCAATGTTGCTAATGATGGTGGTTATTTCGCAGATTGCTCTTTTGGCGCTAAATTTCTCGCAAGGGGAAAGCGGTGTAAGTTATGGACAAGGTGGCGGAGGCGGAGGTGCTAAAACTGAAAAAGTGGAAATCCATATTTTGGGTGAACAATATGCCCAAGAGAATAATACTACTTTAGGTATGGAAATCCGCGAACCGGGCTTTAAGCCGATGACTATCTCTGCCATCAATGGATATTATGATTATGTAACCCTGAATAAAACTCTGCAAGAAATTAGAAGCCGAAAAGGAACTCTTAGCGATATTACTGTCCTCGTTCATCCGGATGTCCTTTATGGAGACCTGATGAAAACGATAGACATCTGTAAAGTCAATGGATTTACCCAGGTTCATTATACTGCCACTAAAGTGGAGTATTATTAAAGGAGTGACTTATGCAAATTCTGGACAAACTAAAATCTTCTAATAAAAGTGAACGTCGCGTCCGTAAAAAATTTGAGGAAGCAAAAGGGTTGTCCATTACTTCATTGATGGATGTGCTAACCATTATTTTGGTTTTCCTGGTTAAAAATATCTCTACAGAAGTAATAAATATTTCTGCAGAACCCAATATTACCTATCCTCATACCATCACCAATGATAAGCTTTTAGAAAAAGCGGGAACAACTCCGATTAAAATATTCCCAGATCGTGTTGTTGTTGGAACTGAAGCCCTGGAATACGGTTCGCCGGCAGATTTGCTAACAAACGCCCAAAAACGCAATGACCTTTTAACTTATCTAAAAATGGAAGCCGAGGACATTATTCAGCATCAAAAGGCAGAGACCTGTCTTCTGGTTCAAGCCGACTATTCCATTCCCTGTGAATATATAACGGAAATTGTCCGTGCTGCTACAGCAGCAGGTTACTCATACATATATTTTGCCACGCTTGAGGATGCCGATTGGCTTAAAAAGTATAGTGTTAGTTTGGCTGAATAAAAAGGAGGGAAAATGTCCAAATTATTAAACTTAACTCTGCACTATAAAGGCAAAAAACTGGATCAGGTGCGTTATGGACGCGATTTTAAGAACAAGTTCTTTATCGGTTCGGATAAATACCTCTTCTGGCAAATCCTGGATGAGAAATTTCCAGAAAAGCACCTGTTTGTCACAAAAAAAGGTGATCAGCTTTACCTGCAGTTGCCTCCTGGTGCGAAAGTAAGTTGTGCTAAAGATGGAGAACCGGTAGATGAATCTTTTCTAACTAAAAGTTTCATTCTGCAGGGTAATAAACTCTTGCTTCGTCCCGATATGACAGGAACTCTTGCCATCGCACCTAATTGGGAAATTTCTTACGAATTTAAAGAACCTTATGTTTCTGTTCTTACTCCGGAACAGCAACAAATTGCCGCTCAATATGCCTGTCGTCCTCAACCTACTGCCGAGGAAAAATTCAGCCGTAATATGATCCTATTGTTCGTCATTCTAACCGTTATTTTTGTGATTATCTTTGATCTTTTTCTAAAAAAACAGGTCTCCTACGATACAACTTTGGAACAGAAACTTCAAACAATTCAGAAAGCAGAACGCATTCAAGCAGAGGCATTAGCGAAACCCAGCACTTTTGAAGAAGCAGGTGAATATGCCGAAGTTCCTGAAGAAACTGCTGAAAAAGGACAACCGGGTGGAGTTACCGGAGGCAAGGGAACCGCTAAATCAGCAGGAGCAATTTTTGGTAGTGGCTTTGGTACTTTTGATCCGAGTGCCACTTCAGCCGCAAGACCTGTTCAGGCACTCACTCTTATGGAAGGATTTGTTACTTCTCGTCCCGGAGGTGGAGGTGGTGGAGGTGCAGGACCTGGTGTTGGAGGAGCAGGACCTGGTGGAGGTGTTGGTGGAACAACTTTTGACCCCAATGCCACTAGAAGTTTTACCAGTGATATTGGCTCTGTAGCAACCAAAGCGCCCACAGTTAGGGGTTCTGAAATCCGTCCCGAAGGGGTAGCTATTGTTAAAGCTTCAGGAGATCAAAGTAAATTGATGCCCAGTGGAGTTGCTTTTGGGAAGACAGCTGTCACAGAACAAACCCTTGCAAAGTTTAAAAGCAAACAAGTAACTCAAGTTACTGAAGAAACCATTTCTCAAGCACCTGCAGAACGCCAAACAATTATTGATGAAGTTAGAAGAGCTGTGGAGATTCGTAAAGGACAGATACAATCTCTGTATATGAAATGGAATGCCACTATTCCTTTTTCGGGAAGCGTAAAAATTCGTCTGTTAATTAACGCCTCCGGAAAAGTGCAGGATGCCATAATCACCCCTGAAGGCAATATGCCTAATGGTTTTTTAACCGAACTGGAACAACTTTGCGAATCCTGGAGCTTCCCTATAAATGAAGAATTTGATTACGAATTCAAATTCAGATTACGCAAAGGTTAACTCTCAAAACTATTTTTACAAACGGAGGACACCGTTCCTCCGTTTTTTTGTGTAGCCGGAGGACGCCGTTCCTCCGCAAATAATACCATTTTTTGAATGATCAGATCCTTGTCATTCCTGCGCAAGGAGGAATCCATACTATAATAATATTCAAAATGAATTCCGTATCAAGTACGGAATGACAAACACAAATATAAGCTATATTCTATCCATTTTCATAACGCATAAATAACAGAAAATATTCCGTAGGAATGATAGGAAAATAACGACGGGTTTTTAACCCGGTGCAAAAATGCAGATGCTGATCATAAAAAAGTTCCGTTAGGCACGACAGATATTGCCTTCTTCGTATAACTTCTAAGTTTCTTGTCTGATGCTTCATACTACTTTTCTCTATAAGATTATCTATCTTTATTCTCTTTGCCTGCCGTTCTTATGGAACTTTTATCTTTTTCTTTTGAGTTCATATCGCCGGGTTGAAACCCGTAGTAAAAAATATGTCGTCCAGCAGGGACTTTTTAATGTATCTATCCCAAATGGAGATTAGGGAGTGTGTTTTTTTACGGGGTAGATCTTTCAAACCATCCTCCTTATTTTGCTGGTATCGCTTTACCCATTTGCGCACTATTTTAACCGTTGTTTGCTAGTATTTGGCGCAAGGGTTAATTCCGTATTTTAGGGCATCTTGAACCATCTGCAGACGATAGGTCTTGACTTCTTGACTACTAAGAATTTTTTTGTTTTCAATATAGGTATTCATAACGGTTGCATTTTCTCTACCTATCTCAATAACTTCCATTTATATAGGTTTTTATTTTTACTGTTTTTTGCTTGGTGGCTTTTATCATTTCTGGTAGGGGGGTACTTATACCCTTTACTAGCCATATCTTACTCTTTCTTAATAGCATTGCTTACCCATTGCTTACCCATTACGGATGGCATTAGTATTGGGTAAGCAATGCTTCAGCAATGCTCTTAGGGCTGAATTGCTATTTTCTTCAAAATCAATGTAATAGGGGAAAAAAGCTGAAAAGGGGTTGTATTTTTCTTTTTTTACGAGGGGCTTACGCACCCATCGCTATCGTTGTATCTGGGGCTTTCAACCCTCTAAACCTTCTAAACCTTCTCAACCCTCTAAACCAACCCAACTATGATAATTATTATCAGGAGAAGGAGAGATAGGAAAAAGGTTTGGTATTCCCTGTTTTTAAGCCATAACTGGAAAGACCAGGGATATTTCATTTTTTTCCAGGAAATTTTCCGGGGGAAATACCTTCCGGTTGTTTTGGAATAGTTAATCCACTCCTCAGGAAATTTATTGCGCAGACCTTTTTCTTCTCTGCTAATGGTGAAAGGGAAAATTACCAGAATCAAGAGAATTGCTACTATCCAAGCCCAAATATCATTCAAAAAGAAAACAAATCCGATTAAAATTAAAGCGCTACCAGTGTATAACGGATTACGATTTAAGCAATAAGGTCCTTCCTGCACCAGGCGATTACCTTTTTGAATAATTCCGGCAGACCAGGACCTGATAAAAGCACCTAAAGCAATTAGAATAATACTGATGATAATACCTGAGGGATTAGTTAGCAGATGCTGAATCCGAACCTTATAATTGATGACGAATTCCAAAGTAACAGCAATACACAGGATGCGTGTGAAAAGCAAGCGTTTTTTTGCCAGAAACTCGGCTATTTTATCGTTTTTTTTCACTGGAGCTACTCCCTTTCTTTGTTATTTTTTAACGCATTATTTATAGAAGCAAAGTTAGCAATAACGAGGAAATCGTTCTTCCGGTGTTTTCATTCGTGGTAGTAAATTGCCTGAATAGGATCAATTCCGGTAGCTTTCCAGGCAGGATAGATTCCGGAAAGAAAGCCAACTAATAGAGAAAAACCAATTCCAACAGCAACTCCCTGCACTGGAAGATACAGGGGGAAATTAATGCCTTTAGCTATCAAAACAATCAAAATCCAGGCAAGAACTACACCTAAAATTGCTCCAATAAAAGCCAAAGCCAGCGCTTCAAAAATAAAATAGAAAAAGATATCCTGTTCGGTGGCACCAATACTTTTACGAATACCAATTTCGGTCATTCTTTCCTGAATGCTAATCAGCAGAGTGCTGAAAAGTCCTATTCCCCCTACAATTAAAGAAATGGAAGCAATGGCAATAAGGGTTACATTCCATTTATCCATAAATTTATTAATCTCTTGCGTAATATTTAAGATCATATCGCCAATATCCATAAACTGAAAATTGGGATACATATTATGCCTGGCAAGCAGTATTTGCCTTGCCTCGTTTTTTAATTTGGCATAGTCCTCACTGGAATTTGATTGTATATAAATCTGATGGATCATTCTTGCCGGACTTAAATAAGTAGCTCCATATTTTAAGGGAATATACACAGCTTTCAAGTCCCATTCTCTTTGCCAGGGATCAAAATTCATTCCATTTCCTGTATTTAAAACATCTGAAGCTAAAACACCTACGATAGTAAAACGCTGTGAACCTAAAACCAGAACCTGACCAATCGGGTCTTTATCCTTAAAGTATTCTTCGGCAAAATGATAACCCAAAACGGCAACCGGGATATTATTTTCCGCTTCGTAAGCATTAAAATAGCGTCCCTTGCTGATAGGATAGCTTTTGTTTTGGAAAAATTCTACTTCTGTAGCACGCAAGATAATATTATTTATTTTATTGCCAACCCGATATAAACTATGTTGGGAGATTGTCCCGTAAATACATTTGTAATTCAGGTTTTCTTTCAGTGCCAGATAATCGTCATAGTTCAAAGGAGGAACATTTTGTTTAGCACGCCTAATTTTACTGCGCGTTTTTCCTGTTTCCAAATCTATATTTCCTGAACCGGGGAAAATAATAATAGAATTATCCCAGCCCATACCTTCCATATTCTTTTTGATAAGTGCTTTTATGGCATAAACACTGGAAAACATTGTTACCACGGCAAGAACTCCAATAACAATTCCTGTTAGGGTTAACAAAGACCTCAGTTTATGGCTGAAAATGCTTTGGAAAGCGCTATTGATGCCGTCTTTAATGTTCATTGCTTATTCCATCTCGGTTTTGCATTTGGGGCAGATTTTAATTTTTCCTTTTTCCCGGTTGTATTTTTCTACTATGTAAGGATTTCCACATTTGGGACAGCTTATCGGAAGGGGTTTATCGTTAGTTATATATTTACATTCCGGATAGCGATTACAGGAATAAAAGCTGCGTCCTTTTTTGGATTTACGGGCTGTTAATTCACCGATTCCGCATTCCGGACATTTAATTCCTAAGGTTTTCGGACGGGCATATTTGCATTTGGGATAATTGGAACAGGCAATAAACTCTCCATATTTTCCGTTTCTTAACATTAAAGGAGAACCACATTGCGGACAATTCTCATTTAAGGGTGTAGGCACAAAAATCTTGATGTTGCCATCTTCATCGTGGGTAAAATTCTTCGTGTTTTTGCATTGGGGAAAACGGCTGCAGGAAAGAAAATCGCCCCTCTTGCTGTGTTTGATTAACATTGTTCCCTGTTTGCAAACATCACAAACAATGCCGGTATCCTGAACGAAATTGTTTTTCTCCTTCTTCACATCTACCTGACGAATTAAGGCAATAAGTTGGTCGTAATATTCCTGCACTACTTCATTCCAGGCAATTTTACTGTATTCTACTTCATCCAGTTTGGTTTCCATTTCGGCAGTAAACTGAACATTAAAAAGATAATCAAACTTATCCACCAAAAAGCGGTTTACATCACTTCCCAATTGCGTCGGCAAAAATGCCTTTTTCTCCATAGTAACATATTTACGCTTTCTTAATGTTTCTATAATGGTAGCATAAGTAGAAGGACGCCCAATCCCTTTTGCCTCCAGTTCTTTGATTAAAGATGCTTCAGTGTATCTTGCCGGAGGAGTAGTAAAATGCTGTGTCTTTTCCAAAGGACTATGTTCCAGAACATCATTTTTAGCATAATCCAGATGAATCTTTTCACCCAAAGGAATATTATAGTGAGGATATGCTTTCAGGAAACCCTCTTCCATTATTTGAGCTCCAGAAGACACAAATTCCGCTTTTCCAGCATTTATCTTTACACTTGTGGAAAGGAGTTTTACCGGTATCATTTGCGTAGCTATAAAACGCTGCCAGATAAGGGTATAAAGTTTCATCTGTTCTTTGGTTAAATACTGGGCTATGCTTTCCGGAGTTCTGGAAGGATCGGTAGGACGAATTGCTTCATGCGCATCCTGAGCACTTTGTTTATTTTTGAAAACTCGGACTTTAGGATGCACCAGTTCTTTGCCAAAGCGTTCTTTTATAAGGTCTTTAGCTTTAGTAATTGCCTCTTCCGCCATTCTGGTAGAATCGGTTCGCATATAAGTTATCAGACCGGTTCTTTCTCCACCCAAATCAATACCTTCATATAGAACTTGAGCAATGCTCATTGTTTTTTGTGCCTGAAAACCAAGTATTTTACTTGCTTCCTGTTGCAAGGTACTGGTAATAAAAGGTGGAAGGGGTTCTACATTACGATTGCTGCGTTTTATTTCGCTTAAAATTGCCTCTGCATTTTGGATGTTTTCCACGATTTCTATGGCACTTTTCTCATCCGGAATTTCCACTTTTTTGCCTTCTATTTTTTCCAATACCGCTTTAAAGGGAGGCAAATTGTTTTTCCAAAAGTCCGCTTCAATTTTCCAGTA
>Ga0208461_1003564_pt1 | contig 11566 bp, 13 predicted proteins | sample AD_JPNTR4_MetaG_FD_184448 | JGI IMG/M metagenome (GOLD analysis project Ga0208461, IMG submission 184448) | Active sludge microbial communities of municipal wastewater-treating anaerobic digesters from Japan - AD_JPNTR4_MetaG (SPAdes) (version 2) | ecosystem: Engineered > Bioreactor > Anaerobic... | reverse complement strand
AATATTGGATAGAGATATAAAAATCATAAATGTTTATAATAAAATTGATCTGTTAAATGATTATCAAATTGATAGAATTATAAATGAAGATAAGGATTCTATATTAATATCTGCTCTTAAAAAAATAAATATTGATATTTTAAAAGACAGAATTGGAAAAATTCTTTTTGAAAAAGAGAAAATTAAGTATCCTTAGAATCATTGTTTTGATTTTTATGAGAGTGTGGATGAAAATCATCGTAAACTTTTTTCAAATTTTCTCTTGTAAGATGTGTATAAATTTGAGTTGTTGAAAGTTTTGTATGACCGAGTAGTTCCTGAACACTTCTTAAATCTGCACCATTTGTGAGTAGATGTGTAGCAAAAGTATGTCTAAGAGTATGGGGTGTGACTTTTTTATAAGGGATCACCTTTTTCGCATATTTTTCTACAAGTAGTCTTACTCCTTTATCTGTTAATAACTTCCCTTTTCTATTTAAAAATAGATAGTTAGAATTTTTCTTTCTTTTTTGTAAATAAAGATTTATATCATTTATAATATCTTCAGGTAAAAAAACTACCCTCTCTTTACTTCCTTTACCTTTTATAATAACTTCCCCCTTTTCAAGATTCAGTTCAGAAATTCTTAAACTCACAAGTTCAGAAACTCTCATTCCAGTAGAATATAACATCTTTAATATTAGATAATCTCTTAATCCGAGAATGTTATTTTCATTAGGAGAATTAATTAATTTTAAAACCTCTTCTTCTGTTAAAAAAGTTGGAAGTTTTTTTTCAACTTTTGGTAATTCAAGAGTTAGTAGCGGATTTTTATCGATATACTCCTCTTTTAATAGAAATCTATAAAAACTTCTTACACCAGATATTTTTCTTGATATAGTTTTTTTTGTTAAATTTTTATCTCTTAATTTTTGAAGAAAACCTCTTATATCATTTCTTGTGATATTTTTATAATCTAAGTTTTCAGATTTTAAATATTCATAAAAATCAGTTAAATCTCTTTTATATGCTCTTATTGTGTGAGGAGAGCAGGATTTAAAATTTTCAATAAAAAATAGAAAATCATTTATCTCTTTTTTCAAAATTAACCTCCAGTGCCTTAAATATTGAGAAAAGATAAATTAAAGTTAATGAGGTAAAAATTAATATTTTTTGGAAAGACCTTATAAAAAAATCTTCTGGCAGAAGAACTATCAACCTATCTGTTTCAGGATTTAATAACCATAAATCATTTCTAAATAAAATAAGATGAAAATTTATAAAAAGTTCATCAAATGGAACAAATAAATATAATATTAAAAATATCAAAATAGGTATAAATGAATAAAGAAAGATATTTGGTAAATCTTTCTTTTTTATCAATAAAAAAATTATGATTGCAATAGAAATTGTTACAACAATCAAATATTTGAAAATATTTCTAACATCTTCCATATGCATTATCTCTCTTTCATTGAAAAAGTTTTTAAAACCAGGGACTTCAAGATTATCTCTTCTTCCTGTTAAATATTCTGGTATAACTTGAGCAGCGTATCTAATAAATTTTGAATCGATATTCAGCTCATATTCTGGTTTAATCCTATCGAATTCATAGTAATAATAATTTTTAGAAAAACCTATTATCATAGAAAAGGTGAATAATAGAAAAAGAGGAACCAAAATTGATAAAATAATTTTTCTCATTTTCTAAAAATAAGATTAATGATGATAGTTAAAATTATTGAAATAATTATCATTGATACTATTGGAATATAAATAGTAAAATTTTTTCTCTTTATGATAATATCTCCTGGAAGTTTAAATAGAGGAAGTTTGTCAAAAAAATAAAAAATTATACCAATCAATAAAAGAACTATTCCGAATATTATAATTATTTTACCAAAGTCTTTCATTATCTCTTTACACCTTCATATCTTTCAATTTCTGAAAAAATACAACCACAATATTTTTGTCTGTATAAATCCAATTCAACTATCTTTTTTTTATCCTCAAAATACCTATTTCTTAAATCATAATAAACAAAATTTAAATCATATTCCTTACTTAAAATTTCTCCAATTTTTTTTATTAAACTATGATTTTGATAAATCGAATAAATCATAGTTGTTGTAAAATTATTTATTTTTAGTTCTTTTGCCATCATTGCTGTTTCGTTCAATCTTAATTGATAACAGAAAACACACCTATTTTCAATATCTTTACTAACATTAAAAAAATAATCTTTATAATCATACTTTCCAATTATATATTTATAACCTAAACCCTCTACATATTCTTTAAAGCTTTTTAATCTCTGTTCATATTCTTTATATGGATGTATATTTGGATTATAAAAAAAGAGAAAAAGTTCAAATTTTTCTTTAAAAAAATCAATAACTGAGACTGAGCAAGGAGCGCAGCAAGTATGAAGTAGAAGTTTTTCCATTCTAAAAAAGTCTTCTTTTTTTCATTTCAAGATATTTGTATGCATTTTCGGTTGCAACTCTACCCCTTGGAGTTCTTTCAAGGAAGTTGATTTGGAGAAGATATGGTTCATATATATCTTCAATTGTGTCTCTATCCTCATCAAGAATTGCAGAGAGTGTATCAATTCCAGTTGGTCCCCCGTTGAATTTTTCTACTAAAATTCTAACCAACTTTCTATCTTGTGAATTTAAACCATACTCATCTATACCAAGAGATTTAAATGTCTCATTAAGAATATTTGTATCAATTTTCCCTCTATTTTTAATTTCAGAGAAATCTCTAACCCTTTTTAAAATTCTTATTGCTACTCTCGGAGTTCCTCTTGATCTTTTTGCTATCTCTTTCGCGCACTCTTCGTCAATATTAATTTTCATATATTTTGATGCTCTATAAATAATTTTAATTAGAGAATCAATATTATAAAAATCAAGTTTGAAAACAATTCCAAATCTTTCTCTTAAAGGTGAGGTTAACATTCCAGCTCTTGTAGTTGAACCTATCAATGTGAATGGTTCAAGATTTATAGTTAAAGTTTTTGCAGATGGACCTTTACCATAGACAATATGCAATTTAAAATCTTCCATTGCAGGATATAATGTCTCTTCTACACTGTGAGGAATTCTATGAATCTCATCAATAAAAAATATTGAACCTATATTTAAAGATGTTAAAATAGCTGCAGCATCTCCAGGTTTTTCTAATGCAGGTCCAGTTATCTGTTTTAAATCCTTATTCATCTCTTTTGCAATAACATAAGCAAGGGTTGTCTTACCAATCCCTGGAGGACCATAAAGAAGGATATGATCAAGTGCCTCATCTCTTTTTTTTGCAGCATCAAGAAATACTTTTAAACTTTCAATAACTTTTTCCTGTCCAATATATTCAGATATTGATTCTGGCCTGAGTTTAAAATCTTTTAAATCTTCACTCATTTTTTAAAATCCTTAATGCTTTTTTTACATATTCTTCGATTGAAATTTTTTCTTTATCATCTATTTTTTTCAGTGTTTCAAATATATCATCTTTTTCAAAACCTAAAGATAAAAGAATTTTAATTAAATCTTTTGTTTTATTATCACTTATTGCTATCTCTTCTCTCTCTTTTGATAAATATTTATAGATATCATCTAAAACTTTTTTTCTTACTCCTTTTACAAGAAGCATCTCACCTTTTGATATTTTATTTTCAATCTCCTCTAATTTGTAAGTTTTTAAAATCTGCATAATTGATTTAGGGCCAACCTGTGGAATCTTTAACAGTTTTTCAAAAAACTCAACCTCTTCATAACTATTAAAACCATATAAACTATTCTCTTTTTCTGAAATAATCTGATAGATATATACCTCTTTTTCTATATCTTCAGGATATGGAGTTATAACTTTAAAACCAATTCCTGAGGTAGTTAAAAAGATTACAAAATCGTTGAATTTTTTTAAAACTTTACCATTAAGATAGGATATCACTTTTTATATTAAAAGAATTTAAATTGATGAAAGATGTTGCAAGAGCAATGGCATCAACAGTATCATCTTCATCTAAATCAATATTATAAAGAATTTTTGCCATTTTTTTCATATTTTCTTTATTTGATTTACCATAGCCTGTAAAATTTATCTTTACGCTTGAAGGAGAAAGTTCAAATAATTTAGATTTATTTATATATGATAGTAAAATTATAACTCCTCTAACTTCGCCAATCTTTATTGCTGTTTTTACATTTTTTTTAAAAAACAACTTTTCAATTACTGTTATTTCTGGTTTGTATTTTTTATAAATATTATCAAGTTCATTAAATATTATATTTAATCTTTCTCCTTCTATATTTTCTTTTGAAGTTTCAATTAAACCATAATCTAAAAGTTCTATTTCTCTTTCATATTCTAAAACTGCATAACCAAGATTTGATAAACCTGGATCAATTCCAAAAACATACATTACTTCAAAGATAAAGCTATTCTTTCCATCTCTTCATCTGAAATTTCGAAATTAGCATAAACTTTTTGAACATCATCGTGATCATCTAAATCATTTATTAATTTTAATAACTGTTCTGCCTTTTCACCTTCAATTTTGATACTATTTTTTGGAATCATTGTAAATTCTGAATAAATAATTTTTATTCCATTCTCTTCGAGTTTAGTTTTAACTTTAAACAAATCGACAGGAGAGGTGTATACATAGAGATCTTCTCCATCTCTTGTTACATCTTCTGCACCAGCATCTGCTGCAATTAATAAAACTTCATCATCAGATAAAGTTCCTGGATCTACCTTTATCTCTCCTTTTTTCTCAAACATCCATGAAACACATCCAGTCTCTCCTAAGCTTCCACCATGTTCAGAAAATATTTTCCTCATCTCTGATGAAGTTCTATTTTTGTTATCAGTTGTAACCTCTACATATAAAGCTACACCACCTGGACCATATCCCTCATATACAACCTCTTCAAACTTTTCTCCTTCTAACTCTCCTGTTCCTCTTAGTATCGCTTTTTTGATATTATCTGAAGGCATATTTGCTTCTTTTGCTTTATCAATTACAAGTCTAAGTCTTGGATTCATTTCAGGATCTCCTCCACCTTGTCTTGCAGCAATTGTAATTTCTCTTATCAATTTGGAAAATATTTTTCCTCTTTTTTTATCAGCAACACTTTTTTTGCCTTGTATATTATGCCACTTTGAATGTCCTGACATTTGTTACCTCCTTTTATTAATTATATCAATAAACATTTGATGAATTCTTATATCATCTGTTAACTCAGGATGAAAAGATGCTCCAAGAATATTTCCCTGTTTTATAAAGACAGGTCCTTCTTCAACTTCAGCAAGAACTTCAACACTATCACCAATCTCTTTTACAACAGGTGCCCTTATAAAAATAGCTTTATAAGGAATTTCAAAATTCTTTATCTTTAAATCTATTTCCATACTATTAATTTGAGTTCCAAAAGCATTTCTTTTTATAGTTATATCAAAAACACCTAAAAGTGGTTGATTATTTTCCTGAAAAATTCTTTTTGATAAAAGTATGAAACCAGCACAAGTTCCAAAAACTGGAAAACCTTCTGAAATCATATTTTTTAACGGGTTAAGCAAATCATATCTCTCAAGAAGTTTTCCTATTGTTGTAGATTCACCACCTGGTATTATTAGACCATCTATTTTTTTTAAATCCTCCTTTTTCTTTACCTGTACACCATTAACTCCAGATAATTTATTTAACATATTTATATGTTCAACAAATGAACCTTGTAAAGATAGAACTCCGACTTGCATTAATTTCCTCTTGTTTGAAGTTTATCTTCTTCAGATAGAGTTTTTATATCTATACCATGCATTGGCTCTCCAAGATCTTTTGATATTTCTGAAAGAATCTTTGGATCATCAAAATAGGTAACAGCGTCTACTATTGCTCTTGCTCTTTTTTCAGGATTATTTGATTTGAATATTCCTGAACCAACAAAAACTCCATCAGCCCCAAGTTGCATCATTAATGCAGCATCTGCTGGAGTTGCTATTCCTCCTGCTGCAAAATTCACAACTGGTAATTTTCCAAGATTTCTAACTTCAAGAATCAGATCAAAAGGAGCATTAATATTTTTTGCTTCATTATAAAGTTCATCTTCTGAAATTGATACGATCTTTCTAATTTCATCCATAATTTTTCTCATATGTCTTACTGCTTCAACTACATTTCCAGTTCCTGCTTCTCCTTTTGTTCTAATCATACTCGCACCCTCATTAATTCTTCTTAATGCTTCTCCAAGATCTCTTGCTCCACAAACAAATGGTACTTTAAATTTCCATTTATCAATATGGTGTTCTTCATCGGCTGGTGTTAGAACTTCACTCTCATCAATAAAATCAACTTCCATTGCCTCTAATATTTGAGCTTCAACAAAATGACCAATTCTAACTTTCGCCATTACTGGAATTGTTACTGCTTTTTTTATTTTCTCTATAATGATTGGATCTGCCATTCTTGCAACTCCGCCTTCTTTTCTTATATCTGCAGGTACTCTTTCAAGAGCCATAACTGCAACAGCACCAGCCTGTTCAGCAATAACTGCTTGTTCTTCATTAGTGACATCCATAATAACTCCGCCTTTAAGCATCTGAGCTAATCCTCTTTTTATCTTAACTGTTCCATATTCTCTCATAAAAAACCTCCAAAACTATTTTATCATCTAATACAAATAGGGTCAATAATTTTATTAATTGTTTCTTTCTATAATTGTCAACATAATTTTTATATAAAAGATATATTCATCTATTAATAAATGATTTTCATTGATCTCTATGAAATTTTAATACTCTATATATCCCAAAGTTATATTTATTTTTTAATAATACATTAAAAATGTAAAATATTATAAAAAAATATAGGTTATCATTCTTGTGTAAAAGTGAATTTAACCACACTTCATTTTGTCGTTCTCATGTAATTCTTTTTGTCATTCCCGTGAGAACGGGAATCCAGTTTTTCTATTTTATCCTTCTTATGTAATTATTTTTGTAATTCTTATACAAACTGGAATCCATTTCCTTTTTGTCATACCCATATAAACGGGAATCCAGTATCTCTATTTTGTCATACCCACCCCTATGTCATTCCCGTGAGAACGGGAATCCAGTGTTTCCATTAGTAATAAATTTAAATTGTTAAAGATTCAATATATATTAAATTTAGAGAGTAGTGTACAGAGGAGACAGTCTACTTTGTACACTATAAACCGAAAATGATTAATAAAGAAATTTTAAAAATATGTTAATGCAAGACCTGACCCCAATATTTTAAATCTGTTAATAAAGACTTCATATGTATAAAATTTGTTTTTTTCATAGTTAGAATACAGTGAAAAAATTTTATTTAAGATAGAATAATGTTATAGTATAATTTGTAAAATTTTACTTACTATACCTGAATATAAAAATACACCATTTATTCCAACATCTACCATATCCTTTGGAATAATAATAGAAGATTTAAGTTCCTTATTAATATCTTCTAAATTCAGATCTGGGGAATACACACCATAAACTCGACCTGGCTTTGATAATGGAAGATAGCTTTTTCTAATTTCTTTATCTTTTGGATCAAAATATCCTACAAAGAAAATCTGCTTATCAGTTTTTAAGCTTATGATTTCAGTGACATCCATTGGTGGATTATCATCTATTTTAGAAATAAGAGGTTCACCATTTATTGAATCAACATCACTTCCAACAAACCAAATTTTTCCATTTGATGGTATTATTCCGCAGGTAATAAATACACCCAAATCGTATGTTTTTATCTCTCTTAGGTCTTTATCTAAGGTGAACAAATTTCCATCTAAATCAACGCCCCATACACTTTCGTTTAAAACAAACAATTTCTGGACCGGCTTATCAAAAATGTTGAGTGTTTTTGTTTTAAGATTCAGTTTTCCAAATTGGTCTTGTATCAGGTATCCACCTTTTCCAGAATAGAAATTTGTAACAAAGATTGTATCATCATCAAATTTTATAAGCTTATTAACTGAGCCAAACTTATCAGGTAATTTCCACTCTTCGTATTTTTTGTTATCAAGATCATATAAAAGAACACTATTTGCATTATCTCTTGATATAGCAATATAGTTACCTACCTTTTCTACATCTAAAACCTCTCCTGCATTTGTATCTTTACTTGGCAATAGTTTGCTATCTATAGTGTATTTTTGGGGAGGAAGAGTTATTTTATTAATTGAGTATTCAGCCTTATTAATCATCAAAAGCACATCCTCAATTCCAATATAGATATTATCTTTATCAAAAATAACTTTTCCAAAACCTTCATTATTTACATTATGGCTAATTAAACTAATACTTTTTATAATTTTTCCATATGGAGAGGTGATTGTAAGAAACCAATTTTTTTGGTCAATATCAAAATGAAGATAATTTAGAGAATCATCATAAGGATTATAAAAAATACCTCTTATTGAAGGGATATCTGGTTTATCTACTTCAATCATTTTAAGTTCATTAATGTTTGCTTTAACTGTCTCAATATTAGAAGAAATGATATTTATATTTTTTACCTTTAATGTTCTTCCCTTAAACCAAAAAGAAGAAATGGCTATTATAAAGATTAAAATAATAAATATAAATAATTTTTTTAAATTTTTCATTTTTACCTCTTATTCTTTTCTATTAAAAATATTGTAACATTTATTAAAAATCAATAACTGATACAGTATAAAAGAGAATGTAGTAATATTAGGAATAATATTTAATTTTGAGAAGTTGTAGGTAAACAAAAAGTTTTGATAGAATTTATTTAGTTGGGTCATTTACTCTTCCTAAGAATAAAATGTTTCCTGTATCATTTTGTTGAATTATAAATATAAATGGATGATCAGCCCTAAATATATTCTTGGGCATTATAGATGTTAGTTCCATTACAACTCCAGTTGCAGCAGCAGCTTCAGTTCCTTTTTCATCAACCTTAACATAAGCCTGATGGATTACCTCCTTAATATAAAGCGATTTTGTTCCATCCATTCCAGAAAAATCTGCATCCATTTCAAAAGCAGTAGGCATTCCCATATCACTCAATATCTCTTTCATAAAATATTTTGTATCAAATTCAAATTTCGGAAGATAGATTTCATCTAATGTTTCCTCTTTCGTTTGGCTTTTCCATTCTTTCAGTTTTTCTATTGTTAAAGGTTGTATGTCTTCAAGATTATCTTTTGGTAGTAATATCAACATAGAAATTTTTTCTCCTTTATAAGGAAGTTCAAGAATTTGTAAATCCTCCAAATCAGCATAATTAAATTTTGCTTTTTCTGGCTTCATATACATCATTGGGACCTTCACAATATCTGTAGGGGTTATTTTGAAATCCACCTCTTCTGTATTTTTTGGATTAAATTCCCACTGCCAAGTTCCTTTAAAATATATTGCATTAGTTAAAACTAATCTTGTTAAATAATCGAGAACTCCTTTTGGAATTAAATCTTTGATTTTTCCATTTGTCTGCTCCTCAATAAAACTGTTAATTGTTTGTCTTGATTTTTCTGTTTCTTTAACAAAATCTAAATTTGAAACTTTTCCACCATAATATTTTTCGACAATATTAATATAATCTTCAAGAAATGGATAATCTTTTTGTACCCAAAGAGCATTTCCAGTTCTCAATTCATAATCTTCTTCATTCTTATTAATATCATTATAAATTTTTGCGAAATTTGGTCTCAATGTGCTATCTTCTGGAAAGTGAAAAACAGATTTTATTTCATCTTTTGTCTCTCCTTTTGCACCTTCATAGGTCATTCCTAATGCAGCAAAAATGCTATAAGGAGAATAAAAAATATTTTCTTTTCCATTTTTACTTAGTTCAGTGTAAAGTTCTAATGCAAATTGGTTATTGGCATCTATAACCTCTTGAGCTCCTTCTTCTGACCAACCAGTGTCATCTGATTTTGGGGGTTGTGTTGGATTATAGGGGTAGAGAAATAACAGAGTTGCAGCAGTTGCTACTGTGACCGGTATAAGTATTATTCCAATTAATGTTAATGTTTTTTTGTTCATCTTTCACCTCTTACTGTAATAAACAAAATTTTATCGAAAAAGTTTCAGTTTTGGATGAGAAACATAACATTTATTATTTTTTTCAATTAAATTTAATTGTTAAATTTTATAAAACACTAATGGTTTTTTTCAAATATGATAACACTTAAATAAAAAACTCTGAATTAAATAAATTTATTTTATTTAAATATTTTATTTTCATCTTAAAAAGTTAATACTTAACTTAGAACAAGTTTTAATATTATGATTTTTTCTTTTTAGATTTTTAGGACATTATAATCAAAATTTTTCTATTAATTTAATTCATCATAATTTTTCAAATGACCTATCCATAATAATTTCCCCGCCGGTTTAATTCATCACAATTCTCTATTATCTTAATCTTCACAATTTTCCTACAGGCATAATATAGATAGGATCTTCATTTGTTGGTAAATCAATTGATTTTTTTATTTTTAAATCATCAAAAGCCCCCACAGCAACTGTTCCTAAATTCAATGCAGTAGCCATTAAATAGATATTTTGAGATGAGTGTCCTGCTTCATTATAAACATATCTAATGCTTCTTTCACCATATCTTCTTTTTGTAATATTAAAATCAGCACAGATAAATATTAAAATTGAAGATTTTTTTATACAATCCTGATTAAAAGAGGCTTCATAAATTTCATTTGATATATCCTTATCAAAAATTTTTATTAATTTATTTTGATTATATTCATATTTATACAAACCTATATCCAAATCTATAACATTTTTTGAAAATAGATAAAATTTTAAAGGACATAATCCCCCAGCAGAAGGAATAGATTTGGTAGACCATAAAAGATATGCTACTTCTTTTAATGTCAAAGGTACTTTTTTGTAATCTCTTACTGATTTTCTATTTTTTATTGATTTAAAAATTGAGAAATCAATATCTTCTAATTCTGGTAATAAGATTTCATTCATCTATTTAAGATAAAAATATAAATATATTTCACTTTCTCTTTTCATTTCATCTACTGTTTTTATATGCAATGATTCATTTTTAAAACTAAGGTTAAAACCATCAAGAATCACAAAACCATAAATTTCTAAATTAACATTTTTATCCTCAAATTCAACTATTATATTTCCATTTGAAGATTTATAATTTTTATTTTCAATTTTTAATGGAAGATCTTTAATAAAGATGACAGAATCTTCTATTATTTTCACTATCTCTCCAAAATATTTTTGAGTTTCCTCTGATAAATCATTGTTGTTATAAAAATATTTCGAATCAATTTTGTTTATAACAATTTCCTTATTCAAAAATTTTGAATTTACCCTTATTGTGTTGTTGTTAAAATCAAAGAAAGCATTAAAACTTATATCTTCATTATCAATCTTACCAGAAAAATCAACATAATAACTTCTCAGATTTTCAAGTTCAATTAACAATTTTTGATTTATCTCTTCAATCCCTTCATTTATATTTCTAATTTTTATAACAATTTCATTTAAATTATTAATATCAAATGTCTCTTGATATGGAAAGTAGTTATCTTTAAAAACT
>Ga0208461_1003562_pt1 | contig 11579 bp, 10 predicted proteins | sample AD_JPNTR4_MetaG_FD_184448 | JGI IMG/M metagenome (GOLD analysis project Ga0208461, IMG submission 184448) | Active sludge microbial communities of municipal wastewater-treating anaerobic digesters from Japan - AD_JPNTR4_MetaG (SPAdes) (version 2) | ecosystem: Engineered > Bioreactor > Anaerobic... | reverse complement strand
GACTGCTGATACTGGTTATAACCAAACTGATTATTCTGATTATTCCAGTTTCCAGCAGGTGTCTGCAGAGGTCTGTACTGGGTATAACAGTTCTCCCATGAGTTTCTCTTGTCAAAACCAAACTGGTTATTGTTGTTATACAGAGCAACTGTGTTCATTGGGAGTGCATTACCAGGACCCTGACAAGCATATGGATCGAATGGATTAACCTGAGGCTGATTCCAGCTCATCTGAGGTGCTGGAGCCTGAGGTGTGAACTGAGGAACTGTAGGCTGAGTTGCCCAAGGATTGCTCTGAGGAGCTGTCGGGAGAGGAGTATTTCTTCTGCTCTCAACAAGACCATTCAGACCCATACCAGGCTGAGGTGTTGAAGGTGGATATGATGAGAACGGCTGAACAGCTGTCTCAGGAATACCAGCCTGGGTATTGGGATTAACCTGTCCAAATGTATTGAACGGATTAGGACCCTGTGTTCCAAATGGATTTACCGGATTGATAGGAGTGTTTCTCCTGCTACCGTCGTTGTAACCCATATTAGGACCGAATGAGTTGCCGAATGAACCACCCCAGTAGAATGAATCATTCTGCTGTGGCTGGTATGTGTGCTGCAACCAGTTGCCTGTGTTAGGCTGTGGTGCATCAGGATTGTATGTGCTCATGTTGTTTTTCCTCCGTGGATTGTATTAGTTATGATACATCGAAGCTAACAGCTGTGAAAGAACCGTTAAATCTTCGAAGTTTGACTGACCGTTGCCTCCAGTGTTTGAGAGGTTCCATCTGGTTCTGAGACACATGAAGTTATCATTGATTCTCTGAATCTGTCCCATTGAACACAGAACGTTTCCAGATGGTATGAGGTTTGACATATAACGCTGAGGTATCGACAGTGATGAGAAACATCTTTCTACCTCCGTTACATGACACTTACCTGAAACATTGATTTCGAATAATCCATCACGAACAATACCCAAATACTGTGCAAAGGATGCCAGTACATCAAAGAGATTGTTGAGTGCTGTTGATACCTGTGAACGAGGTACAGGTAATGTGATTACCCATAAACCATCAGGTTTGTTACTGTTGGTCTCACGGACGATGACGCCCTTGTTACGAATGAATCCAAGATTAGCATCGATATAACGAATGCGTTCACTTGGATGGTAGTTGAAAGCCTGAGTATCTGTACACAGAACTTTGAAACCAATGAATGGTTCCTGATGTAAAGCCTGTGGCGGATAGCTCTGGATGACAATACTTGAGTAATCAACAGGTTCTTCTGGTGTAAGAACTCTCTGCTGATACTGCTGAACAAGCATGTTCATTTGTGAATCCTCCTTTTACTTTAATTTCTGGAGAAGTACCTTATTGTGTACTTTCCACCAAAATTATATATGTCTCAAAATTATAATTATATCTGAGCCATATAATTCAGCTTCTGTACGCCGAAGTATATCGGTATCGATATAGATACATTTTCCATTATATCATCCTTCAATGCAAATGACTGAGGTGACAAGAATGGATGACGAATTGCTGTAATAGCATTATCAGTATTCTGATCAAGGTCTCTTTGTTTAACAGCTTTGATCATGAGACATTTGGTTTCACCATTATTCTCAATATTCATCAATCCCATCCAATCAGCAACTTCCATAACTTCCCATGCAACAGAGACGTTAGCTCTACCCATAGCCTGATCAGTTTTGTTATATCCACCATTTCTGACAATATCATCAACTTGACGAGCCGCTTCTCTGTTGAGCTGGTGTCCTGAAACGATCGGTATATTGAATTCTGAGCAGATGGTCTTGAGCTCATTCATTATGGTATGGAGCTCTGACTTTTCAGATGATATTGCTGCAGCATCTGTACGACCTGGACGAATACGTTTGATATAGTCGAGGAATACTGCGACCACAACATTTTCATCATTATTATATGAACGGATGATTGCTTCAAGATCCTTAGTGGACTTTTCGCGATATCCATAATAAAGTATAACAGACCGCATATTTCTGGATGTCAATTCATTATTGATCATCTCAGTTATTTCTTCGACAGAATAAGTTGATATATCAGCTGTCGGGAACAATATGCTCCACAATCTACGTATAGTTTGAGCCATGGTATTCTCCATAGAGATATACATAGATATTGGTGTCTTTCCGTTTGTAGTATTTTTAATGTGGTCATTATATTTGAGAGTATCTACATGTGACTTCAATAAGATACCTGATTTATAGTTACCCGGAAGAGCTGCGTAGATGTATAAACAGCCAGACAGATACCCAGGAGAAAGTAGGTTGTTAAGACCTCTGATACCGGTTATAATACACTTGTCTGGAGCACGAGCATCCTTTGCGTCAGCAACAACTATTTTCATACCATCAACATCCGCAGAATCGAATGTGTGTGACACAGTCGTTATGTTTGCTGATTCGTACGCCTTAACTATTTCTTGTGCTACATTATACACCAGGTCAACATGAGTCTTTAAATCACCTGGTTCATCATCTTCATCGATGATATCAAGAGTTCTTATAAATGAATTCTTAACCTTTAATACTCCAGCCCATTTAATATAATCCGACAATAACTCACATAACTTCATACATTCAGATTGTGTTTTGATTGTTGGATTATTTCTTAAGAACTGGATATTTTCAATGATCTCTTGCTCTTCGTTTTCATCTTTCATGACTTCAACCATGAGATCAATATTATTGATATTCTTTTCCAAGAAACTCAATATTCTATGTGCAACGAGACAATATATCGATTTCGAGGGATAAACCGATATAGCTCGGGAGAATAATACTATCGTCTGTGATGTTTTCATATCACCTTTTGTGGAACATAGAACTGATGCAATATCTTTATATAAACTGCTTCTCAACGTCTTCATCCATCGTCGGTCCTTTCATAAAATTTAGACAGTACTAAACTGTTGTCAGACGACTTTGAATTAGAGTTGGGGGCAATTGCCCCCAACCTATTATCTGATATAACGACCTTCATCGTTGATGTTTGTGAGAAGATGTGCATCGAATATCAATGCTCCACCAGAAAGGAGATACTTGACGATTGACAAAGCAGCAACGACTACCTCAAGATCATACTGAGTTGAAGTAGGTCTCTCTGTCATTGGAACGAACTTATCTGTGATTATATCATATGACATTGTGTTCTGTGAATAAAACTCTGCCTGACGTGATTCCATCTTGGATACATCATATTCCTTACCGTACTTGGATTCGTAGATATCCTGGAAGAGACCAACCACTGAATCTCTGATAGCTACTGATGCGGCTGTCTCTAATTCGTCACCGGTAATTTCATGCAATCTGTTGTATGCATAATTGAGAATGTTTGGAACAGTTCCGGATGCAATTGCAGACTCAACGATTGAGATACAATCAACAATCTTGTCAGTTATCAGCTTAGCCTCAAGCTGTGTTCCACATTTAACGGTGAGCATTGCTTCTTTACAAAGATTGATGCTCTTGATACGTCTCTTGATTTCTTTTTGCTTTACGTATGAATTGGATTTATCATTCTCAATCTCATACTCGAGCTTGCGGATATATTCAACATGATCATGTTTATCTACACTGAAAAGACAGAGACAGTCTCCTCTATAGATCTGAAGTGTAACCGGTTTGATTGTCTCAAAGTCTGGTTCACCATCATACATGCCATATACCTTGGTATTGAGTATCTCAGCAAGATCTCTTAACTCATTCTGTACGGATTCGCCTTTCATCTGACAGAGATAAAGATGTGTCTTTCCATCACACTGACCGAGCTTACCACCCATTACTCTTTCCTTAGCATATGAGAAGAAGTCCTCTTCTAAGAAACTTTTTGCGAATGTACGTGCAATGATCATTAAATCATTACCATCCCATGTAGTTTTGAGTTTAGCCCAGTCTGCGGAGTTGAATGAATGATCATAAACAATAACACGCATTGATGTTTCTTTTGTTAACGTGATAGCATCGTTAACATCTATCATATGAACTGGTGCTCTGTAGTCACCAGGGAGATAGTTGATGTCATACACGGCGTTTGATTCAGCTTCAAGAGATACCTCTGGTGCTGGTACGACACTACGTACATCAACAACATATCCATCCTTGATTACTGGATCTAATGCATCATATACGACTTTCGCAAGTTCCTCATCATAGTTTCCGGCCATGAGGATAATCTTAAAGAGCGATTCTTTATCAAGTTTCTTTATGATTCCTACATCGATGTCTCTTTTAATTTTACTTGAGTCCTGGAAATCTTTCTCGATCTTGGTTAAGGTTTCGAGAAGCAGTCTCTTGTCATCTGGAGTCTTGATTATTTTGTCGATATTATTGAATATCTTTTCTGCAAGCAGAATACATGTGGTAGTTCCATCACCGACATTTCTGTTTACACGTTTGATGATATCCTGGATGGCCAGATAAACTATTCTCTTATATGTATGAGAGAATCCCAATGACTGAAAGGCATTGAAACCATCCTTAGATGTCATTGTCTGAGATTGTTCACTTATTATCATCTGTGATCCATAAGGTCCATAAGTTCTTCTCAGATTATCTGCCAAGACTTTGAATGTATCTCTGACAAGATGTTTGAAATCTTCCTCTGGAATTATATTCACATGGTTGTCATGAGAATACTGTGTATAATCATAGACTTTGTGGTAGCCCGCCATCGCAAGCTCTTCAGCTTCGTTCATTTTTGTTTCGCTCCTTTTCCAAGAATCTTCGGTCATCTTTGGTGACCGCTTTGAAGTGTACAATGAATTCTGTTGAAAGCTCCTTGTCTTTTGGGAGTCTTTTACAACGTTTCTTGTATTCCTTCATTATATCAACACCCATGATGAGTTTAAGTAGGTCTGACTCAATCACAAGCATAATTCCATTTAATGCCTTCAGCATCATTGTCGTTAGTTTCTTGACATGTGCTGTTGCAGCTTCCATTGCTTTTTGATATGTATCCATGAATTCATCTGGATCAAACTCTAAGTTTGGTGGTATTGTACCACTATCAATCTGCGACTTAATTCTCTCGATTTTATCAACCTCTGCAACCACATCAACCATATTACCAGCTGCTTTACGAAGAACATCTATCTTCTGAAACATCAACATTGATGATGAAGGCAATGAATATTTATTATTAAAATAGATATCGATATAGGTATGTAGTCCTTCGACATCTAATGTTAACTGATGAAGGGTGTCTTCGTTTAGTGGAAATCCATCGTACAACCATTGACCAAGATCATTACTCTGTTTTTGAATTGCGAACACTGCTTTTTCAAATAACTTGTATTCTTTCAAATCCGATTTCTTGACCAATTGTAATTTATATCCAAACGTAAACACCACCTACTTTCATTTATTTTTTACCGGTTCTGTTAACAATGGTAACATTGTTCGAATTCTTGAATATACTATATCGACCGGTTTTTGATATAGGACGTGCCATTATCAGAATCGTGTGATTATATCTATGACGAACATCGCCGTCTTCGAAGTTCATTATGTTACCCGGATACACAGTTATTGCACCCTGAGGTTTCATTATATTCGAAGCATATGTAACATCGGCAGCAAAGAAAGTTTTCGAATTATACAATCTTAATTTCATCAATGGCTTGGATGAAGGATTGTCTATGACGAGCATGCTACCAAGAACAAGTGATGCTTTTCTTTCGCCTTCTGCCATCATGACATCAATGATGTCTTCGTTAACGATAACACGCTGATTCTTTCTGAATGGCATTTCACGTTGTCTTTGCATGACTTCATGGTATAGCTCATAATCATTAGTCATGTACATTTTATCGTCTATTTTGCCGATAGAACGATTTGAGAATTTGGTTACTTCGTTCAATGTACCCTTGACTCTATGATCAACGGCTCTTGAATCAAAGCCGATAGATTGACGAGCCATAGCTATCATCGGAGAAACCTTCTCAAGATGATCAACAACGACAGGCATATCACGCATACCTAATTCGAACATTATACTTCTACCCATACCACACTCTACAGGGTCGACAACATATACTATCTGTCCAGCAAAGTTTTCTGATATAGCTCTACATATATCCGTAGGAATCAGATGCGCATTGAATATAAGTATTATGTCATACATCTTAAGAATGTTCACATCGATACGTTTAACATATTCTGCCCGAGGATTGAAACAACGTGGTTTCCATGGATCATATGGTATTAATGGGTCAACCATTTCTTGTACGAATAGATCACCCCAGAACTTTACATTCTGCATAGGTTTCTTCATAATACCAAGATAATCCTGACAGCCATTGATAACAAGAATCTTTCCAAAGTTGGTTGTATTTAACGCAGAATCAAGAGCGAATTTTTCGATCTGTGTTCCTGCAATACCACCAACGATTGTCTCTTTCTGACTACCCTTGAAGAAGTCATCAAGATGATCAATCATTTGATTGATTTCATAAATCATATTAGTTCGACCTCCCGAGAAGAGATTATATGCGGGGCTTTTGTCCCGCATATTCTCACCTCATTTTTCAACAGATATTATCTGTGATTGAAGATTGCATCGATAGACATTGCACCGTTGCCCTCGAATGATGTATGACCGTGTGTTACAGCAACATCCCATCTGATTGTCTCAGAAGATGTGCCATATACTGCAACGATTGACATATCGCCGTCGATCTTGCCTGTATCAGGGTTCTTCAGCATATCAGCAATAATTCTCTCAGGACGCAGATAGAGTCTGAATACATTTGCCTCCTGGCAGTAATTGAGTTTTGAATGCTGAATGATTTCGTTGAGTCTGTCATCGAATACACCTATAGTGTAGAGTCTCTGAAGATCATCAGGTCTGTTGCGAATATCAGCAACATTCTCAGGATACATGAAAGGCTTGAGTGCCTCGAGGATTGTGTCCTTGAACATAAGACCTGCTGAGAACTCTGCAAGCTTACGATCTGCATAATCCTTTGATGTTGATGTCTCTGCAACGATGTCCTTAGGATTGAAGATGATTCTCATTCTTACATAAGAACAGTCAGGAGATACACCTGTCCATCTTGTGAAGTCGTATCCTACGTTACATGCCAGCTGTTCCTGGAGATACTTTGTAACTTCAGAACCTGTGATGATGTATCTGTCGGTCGGGATTGGCTGGATACCAGCCTTGTTGATAACGTCTGCCATTTGATTTTCCTCCTTGGATTAATTAATTTTGTATACAAATGTAAGTCGTCAGAACTTTTATTATTGCCTGCTGACTTTCATTCAGATCAATGGGGTCTAAACCGTATATGCCTTTGGAGAGTCCATATATAACTCCCGTTGGGACATCTCCACCCTCAAGTTTCTTATCGAGGATTGTTATGTAATCCTTGTCGAAAACCTTGACTATATATGGAGGTGTGTCGATGATATTGAAAGCATTTCTTCTGCTTCTGAGATTCTCTATCATCGCATTGACTGCTACCTTATATCTATCAGGTACAACAACATCAAATGGTTGCTGTTCCTTGAAAGATTCTTTAGTAGCCATCTTATTGCAAAAATCCTGGAATTTCATTAGAACCATGCACCTCCGGGATTAATAGGATTTATTGTATTGAAATCCTGGGTTGGTGTAGATGGAGCATAATTTCCGATAAGAGCTCCATAATTAGGATTTGTAAATCCCGGGTAACCAACATTCATGTTCTGGTTATTATAATTTACAAAACCTCCGTAATTGTAACCATTATCAGAATAAGCATAGCCATAAGTTACTGGCTGGAAATTCTGATAATTCTGCTGTGGATACACATTACTGTTTCTTCTTGAGTTGTCCATAACATTACGGACATCGTTGATGCCTCCAGCAATTGCTGATGTAATGTTCTGTGCAGCGTTGATAGCTACACCAGCACCATTAAAGATAGCATCAAGATCTGCTGCATTCATACCTGGCATAATTAGAATCCTCCTTTAGATTATTATTTTTGATTTATCGAACAATCTCATTCTAAGGATCATTCGATATCCCTACACGAATTGCGTACATATCGGTTCTCACCTCCAATGAATTTATACTATTATAAATATACCGTTATAGTTTTCCCCATAACGGAGTTCCATCAGGTGCACCGAACATCGATACAGTTCCGTCAGCATCAATCCATGGTTTCATATAAGGTGTGTCCCAATTAAACATCGGAGTTGGACGTGGTGGATTTTTATTCACCTGACCATATGAATTGTTATATTCATAATCTCTCCAGTTCAATGGTTGTAGATTCATATTGGGATATGATTGATTCTGCTGTACCGATTGTCGATTACCTACCCATCCATCGAGGGTGTCATAATGATTGGATGAAGTTGTACCATAACCATACGGATACTGCATGTTCATATTCATATTCATATTATTCTGTGAATATGTAGACATTGACATTCCCATATCTGGTACATTTGGCTTATAAGAGACCCAGTTTGGTTCAAGTCTCTTCATTGGTTGCCATGGAGTCTGAACATTAACTGTCTGACTATAATTAGTATTCCATGACGGATTCTGCCATGTTGGCTGTACGTTGATGTTTCTTCTTGATGTAGGATCATTGAAAGGACGTGAATAATTATTTGTCATATTCCATGATGCTACCTGAGGGTGTACTGTTGCCATCTGAGGCTGTGGATAAACTGGAGTATTCATATATCTCCTACTTTCTGTATATGCAGGCTGTGGCTGCACTGGTGAATTGCATGTGTTGTTTATAGGCTGCTGATACATAGGCTGCTGATACATAGGCTGCTGATAAGGAGTGCTGTTGTTATTAACAAACATGGGGTTGATCAGACCCTGCTGTTTAGCCTCTTTGATCTTAAGCACTGTACTTACAACTTTTATCGCAGATAAACCAACAACAGCAGCAATTCTAAGAACTCCTATTACGTTCATTAAAATTCCTCCTTATGCTATTATTGTTTTGCGATATGTAACTCGCGACATTACATATCTTGATTACATATAAAAGATATATGTCTTTTTATTATAAATTTTAGACATATTCTCCCAAATATCACAAAAACAATATAAGTCTATAAAGAAAAAATAATAGGTGTATATATTTGAAGGAGGCGGGGGCTCAAAGCCCCCACAAATGGAAATAGAGGATGTCAATTTGATAGGATTGGTTTGTATGTTGATACGAATATATCCTGAAGGGTTTTCAGCACATCAGAATCATAGTTATCAACAAACAATTCAACGTAATATCCACCGAATTCATTGTGGAATATATTAAGTATCTTAATCGTACATAAACCATTTAAATAGTAATATCTTGATTCCTCAATCATTTTATAAATCAATGATAATTCAGATTTCTTTATGCAATTAAACATCAGATGAACTTTCACTCCTGTGGGCTCTCTATATAAGGAACCCTCGTAATCTTCAAGTTCATCACCCTCAATACCATCGTATATTTCTTTGAGTGGTTCTGTAAATACCATGAAATCAACGATTGGTCCTGATGGATTAAACTTTCTTAACATGTTCATGCGATTGAAATCATAGTCTGTCTTTGTTTCGAAATAATTAAGACCCGTATATTTTCTGAAGAGTGACATGTACTCATACTGTGAATCTCCACCATCTAAAAACGTTGCAAGAGATTCTTCTACTGCATCGTATGAATTATACAACTCTTTTTCTCTTCCTTTGAATACAGGTGGTAATGCAGCCTTGACAAAAGCTATCGCTTCTGATACAGATAACTTCATTACCATGTTTCCATTTTCAGGTATATCAGATATATCGTATTTATCATATTTTCTTCTCAGATAAAGTTCTTCAAACATTCTCCTGTAAAGATAATCTATAGGTTCAACACCCGATATGTGTATATTGATATAGTGATCTTCAAAAAGATATTCATTGATATATCCCTTTGTGAGAGACAGATCTATGTAGTCATCTTTACGAGATTCTATTTTTGTGACTTTCATATCAAGACCTCCATTTAATAATTTAGAATTATTGTTATTCATTTTTAAATATAGAAAGGAAAGTGAATTTTATGGCAGAATATATCCTTCCGGGTGCTGGAGTACAGATGGAAAGCGATCAACCTGTACAAGCAGCTCCATTATTAAGATACTATTCACCACGTTTATTTGGTGCTCCACCACAATTAACAAGCCAATGTGATATGCGTATCCTTAGTTCTGATGGTACGAATCCTGGCGCAGTTGGTGACTTCTATCTTACACGTATTCTTCAGGATGCCAACATAGCAAACTTCGTTGTTGGTAGAGCTTGTTTCATAGGTGGTACTGGTTCGGCATTAAATATTATACGTGAAGCAATATTCTATGGTAAGGCATTATCCAAATATAACATTTACGATACAAATGGTACTCCCGCCGGTAACTCAGCATCCATTAGCAAAACTCTCATGAGTCAAGCAACTCAAGAAGCTTATGAGAAAGCATATGGTGAACCACCAACACCAAAGAAAGATGCACGTGTCACTGCAGGCGACTTACTTAAAGGAGCAAGAAATTTTGTTGGTGGTATCGTTGATACTGTTGAGAGTGTTGCAGAAAATGGTTTGGTAAATACAGTTGTTGATACTGCAACAAATGTCGTTGAGGGTACAGCAACATTTTTGGCAAATACTGTTGCGAATGTTGTCAACGAAGTAAACGAACAAATAGCTGATTATGAACAAGCTTTCTCTGGTAATTACCAAAGCAGCAGTGATGGTTCAGAAGAAGCAGACTTCGGTTCTGCGGCAGCAATGCTTGATTCAATAGATTCGCTTGCTGCTGGTGGTGGTGCTTTATTGGGTGCTATCAAAACATCATTGTCAGTACAACAACCATTCTACACATTTGAAGATGACTGGATGACATACATTAATAATGTAAAGATGATGATAAACACCGCAGTTATTATGCTCGGTCTTCAGCGAGCATGTGTTCGTATTGGTGATTATTATTATCCAATAGGAATGGATGTAAATGTAAAAGAACAGAATGATGTATGGGCCAATTACAGATACATCACACCAACAGAAGGATTAGGTTCTGTTACTGCAAAGAATTCTGATAATGGTGATACATCTCAATATGTTTCATTCATGATAGATCCAACCAGTGTTTCTGAATCTGTAAACAATACAATTGGTCAATCACAAATATATTCATCCGTAATAAATTCCGGTGCATCAGTTGGTGCTGAGATTGCATTCATAACAAACTCAACCGCCGGTGCTACCACTGATAAGATGATTAGTATTGCCAAGGATTCAAAAGAGGCAGCCGACAAGATATTGAAAGAATTGGGTAATGGAGATAATGGTAGATTCACTGCATCTATTGCATCATCAATGGCTCGTTCCTTCACAGGTGACCATACAATATACCCGGAAGTATTCCAAGCTCATTCAGCAACATCAACAATGTCTGTTACGGTACACCTTACTTCTGATGCAGGAGATCCATACTCTTATCTTACAAATATACTTGTACCACTATTCTTCATACTCGGTATGGCATTGCCACAAT
>Ga0208461_1003556_pt1 | contig 11606 bp, 3 predicted proteins | sample AD_JPNTR4_MetaG_FD_184448 | JGI IMG/M metagenome (GOLD analysis project Ga0208461, IMG submission 184448) | Active sludge microbial communities of municipal wastewater-treating anaerobic digesters from Japan - AD_JPNTR4_MetaG (SPAdes) (version 2) | ecosystem: Engineered > Bioreactor > Anaerobic >... | reverse complement strand
TTAAAATCGATTTTTATAGATGGATTTAATTGTTGTAATTATGTATTACTATATAATTCTTACGTATATCCTAAATTAACAATCAATTAGTTAATATTATCTTAGATATAATCAACAATTGTTTTTAATTGTTAATTGTTAATATATATTTTTTAATTCTGAAGATTATAACTGTTTTGAATTAAATTATTATACTCCTAACTGTAAAGTAGTTAACCTGATTATTATTCTAATATTTCACGATATATATATACAGGTTGTACATTAATATTTACATTTTATGTTTATGTTGATTTTTATTATACATTAATAGAAAGTTCTGAATTTAGATAAATTAGATTGTTTTTCTACGATAGAAATTGTGGTAATATAACAAGTTATTTGTCTGTTGGATTTTCTAATTCAACTTCTATTGTTTGTTAACCGTCTGATTAATTTATTTATATTTCTTTTATTTATTTTAAATTTGTTACATTCTAATTCATTTTATTTATATTGTTTTATATTGAATTATAAATATTTGAATTTGTCATTGATGAAAACATTTATTGTTGTATTTAGTATTCTTATAATTATTAAATAGATTAGTATTCAAATTATTTCTATACAATTGAAATTAGTAATGTAATATCTTCATTAGAACTAACTTTAATAACAAAAGATATTTTTTCGTGTGGATTTATATATATATAATTATCTTATTACATATTAAATTAATATTGTTATTATATCATATTTAAATTTGAGTAATATTGATTAATACCATACAATTACGTATTTTGTTTCATTAACATTTTCATATCATTATAATCTAATGGTTTGAATTATTTTTTGAGAGTAAGAAGTTATTTAGTTTGTGATTATGTTAGTGTTGTTTATTATTACACATTATTATTATCAATAATTAGTGTAGTACTATTATGTTATTCAACAGTAGAATCATAATGATATTGTAAATACTATAATTCTTCTTCTGTTATATCATTTGTGGTTTATTAAATTGTATTGATATTATGTATATGTTGTGATTGTTATAATAAATATATATCAAGTTATTTATTTGTTGTATATTCTGTGAAAAATAGATTTGAAATTTGTAAATTAGTTATGAAATAATGTGATACTATAGAAAACTGAATTGACTAAATTCCATCTGATGGTATATCGTTAAATATAAATTAGATAGAAGTTTTTGTTTTACCAAAGTTATCGATTATTTGTTATTTTGTTTATGTAACTAATTGAGAGTTTACAATTAATTTTTATGATATTTTAATTGTTTCTTCATCATACATTGTACTTAAATTTTGAAAATCACAAATAAAGATATAATTTTTGTGTTATTTAACATCACTAATATTAGATAATGTAAATATCTACGGATTTTAGTCTGTATTTTAATAGAATAGTTATTGAAATTTACCATTATTTTGTGATGTTATCGTTGTTTATGAATTACTGGTTATTGTTGTTTCATATGTTTTTAAAATATACTGATTTAATACTTTATTGTTTTCATAGAATGTATCTGTTTATATATTATTTTCGTATAGTTTTAAATTAAATTATTATTGTTTTGTATCTTATTAAACAGATAACTATTGATTTAGAATGTTTGATTTATTATTTTTCTGTTAAATATTTTCATTACTTGTTTATATTTTATTTATCATTAATGGTTTACGTTATATGTTGTATATATATCTTTCATTGTATTATTGTTTGAATAACGTCTCATACATCATGTATATTAAATCAGGTTAATTAGTAACATTTTCACTTGTTTACCATTACCAGTCCCATAAAATGTTCATTAATTATAACCGTTTTTATTCTTGTTATGAAGGTCTATATGAATACTTTCCATCAGGACTTTTCCATTACATAAAGAATTGATATATATCAAATACATCATGTGTAATACTCTAATTTACAATATTTTTACTGAATTACGTAGGACTATACAATTCATATTCTGAATAATCAATATATCTGAAAACAGGTAAATTCTCATAAAGTTGTATAAACAAGTTTTATAATTCTCTTTGTTGTGATGATGTTTCTTATAACACACCATTATATAACAAGTTTTTTGTGTATGTTAATTGAATCAAACCATATTAATATTTTTAATAGTCAGAAAAGATAATTATATCTTCTGTTAATTATTTTTATTATAATTCTTTCTATTTATCAGATATTAATGTGTTAAGTTGAAACATATCATTTATATTTCTTGGTAATGTTTCTTATTATTTATCTATGTATCTTATTGTTTTTACATTTGATTGTTCAGTAAACAAAGGTGTTACAAATTACTTTTCGTATTATGATTATTAAAGGAAATAATCCGTATAGACTATTTTTGAATTTGGTATCATTTGTTTTATTCGTTTAAATAACTTGTTAACTTAGTATAGAGTTCCTTTGAAGTCTATGTTTTTAAGTAATTCGTAAATAAGAAATTTGTCAATATGTTCATTATACGATAGAATATATGATGAAATATTTAATTCATTTTATTTTTATTTTACAATTGATAATGGTTATATTTCTATATTATAGATTGATTTAAGTTATGTACCTTATATATAATTTTGTTATTACATATGTGACAAATATTAAAGGATATTTTATTTAAACATATTTTTTTATTCTTCATCTTTTTAAATGTCGTTGTATATCATATGTAACACAGATGGATTAACATCATCTTGTGTAAAATTAATAACATCAAATATATTATACCAAATATCATTGTATAATTATTCATACTAATATACATATTACACTATGTATTTTTTTATTGTTGTTGTATTTTCTGTTTAACTTGTAAATAATTATTCTAATTACTTGTTTTTTATATACTATTCGTCAAAGAATTATGTTTCTATACTTACATCAATTAAATTAAAAATTTTGATCTAACTATTAATAATATCGTGATTTAATACTATTGATTATATATCAATGTTAAAATATATTTCAGGAATATTGAATTGTATAAATACAAGAGAATATTATTAGTTTTATTGTTTTGTAACTGTTTCGTTCATCTGTTTATTTAATATATCTTCTTAATACGTACCCGATATTTACTAATCAAAATACTAAATAAACTTATTTTATGTTAGAGGTTATATGTGTGTGTATGTTAGTATATTATTTTGATTCTAATTTTGTTAATTGATATATTAATTATTATACAACAGTCTAAACAAAAAGTATGGATTACCTTTTGATTAATCAGACTAACCAAGAATGAATTACATTATTTTGTTTTTTTCAGATTATGTTTGTGTCAAATTTAGTTATAATCCATACTACAAATTATAACTAAAATTAAATAGATATTATTATGTTTAAATATTATAAATTTTGTCTAACAATTTTGATGAATCAATATTGTCAGTTATTCTTGATAATAATTAATCATATAATGACATTTACTATTCTTGAAATTAATCTGATTTTATTTCTGATAATGGTGACTTAATATTATACAACAAATCATCAAATTATCTAAGTTTAACTGTTTATGTGTTATCAAATAAATTTGATTTTGTTTAAAATTCAATAAATTAATCTTCTAATGTTTAATATTGTATTAAGTAAAACATTTATATATCAAATTAATATTACGTGTATATAATACGTTGTTCCTTTTATTATATTTGTTATATATCAGATTATTGTATACTTTTTTAATATGTCATGATTGTATCATACAATAATTAATAAATTTTCAAATCAATAACAACATTACTTTATAGGAAATTTATTTGATTTTGTATGTTTGTTTGAACATCAGAATCATAATCCATTGTTTATTATTAATTTGTTTATTATTATATAACTTCTTATTTGAGACTATCCTTTAATCCTTTGTAAAAGTCCATAAACCTTTTTATTTTTATTTTATATTTTAATGATGTATTATTTAGATAATCAATTTAATCATTGTAGTTTATAAAATATTGTACGTTTTTTGATAATACGGTATCTTTATTTATTAATCTATTTGAGTATAAATCATATTACACATCTTTTTATATTGGTAAAAACAGTTTTTTCTTAATATCAATATTTTAATTCTGAAATATATAATTATCTATTACTGAATAATTTTCTGTTATTTGTATTTCTGTTTATTTAGAAATTAAGTCTTAAAATTGATTGAATGACATTATATAATTATTAGTCATTTGATTTCCACCTCTTTATTTCAATATTTATTATATTGTATATTTTTAAGTTTTATCCTTTGTGTTAAAAAATGTAATATAAATTAAATTAATTCAAAAAAATAAAAAAACATGTAAAACTTAAATTAAAAGGAGGTATTAAATATATGATAATTAATACATAAAAACTTTATTCATCATCATTTTAAGAAAAATTTAAACCACAATTCTTTAGATAATTTGTCGTTGATAATAGAGACCCGAAAAACTAATTACGAGTAAAAGTTGTTATACCATAATTTCAAGATGATAACGTCTTGGAATAATTATATTTAAATGATGAAAAACGAAAAACAGAATAGATGTTAACACTTGACTAAGAATAGTTATGGTAAGAACCTTTCATATTTGGTTCAATATAGTCAAAATCATTGTAATAATAATATAACGTTGATTTGTAACAAATAAATATTACAGGAATATTTCGTACACCAAATATAGGTGATTAAGTTATTGTTTCGTTTCTTAATAATGATCCACAAACAATCGTGTATTTTCCACTCACGTTTTAATATTAAAACTTTATCAATGACTAATAATCATGGATGGTAAATTCGATATAGAAAAATAATATAAAAAATAATTTTAGAGATTAATTGTAACTGACAACACATAATAACTAAATTTTCCTTCTTGATTAATCTCTTATTTCAAATAATATAGGTTTCTAATATTTATCAAAAAATGGTAATAATCTGATGTTACTTGATAGTTATGAAAAAGATTAGAACACATTAATACCAAATGTTTTACAATTAAAAGTAGGTGATTTTCTATAAAGTATATATGGTAATGGAAATTTTCAAGTACTTTCAGAAGAGTAAAGAGATTATACATTTTAAATATCATAAAGTAATAACATATTTAATTTCTCTAATTATAATTTGTATTCTTAAACATAAAAAAACGAAAATGAAACTAAAAATGTTACTCAATTACAATCTGATTTTCTACGTTTAATTTTTAAGGAAATTGATTTTAATAATTAAAAAATATACAATTTTCTTCTTGAAAAAGTATAATATGGTAATGATGGATTTAGAATAATAGACGGTAATATTCCTAATACATTACAAAATTAAATTATTAACAATCATCAAAATATAACTAATAATATTAATAATATTCAAAATCCTGATGGTATGAGATAAGGTATTGTTGGTGGTTCTGTATTATTAAATAATATTAATAACATTTAAGATAATATTGTCAATATTCCTAACATTCCTAACATTCCTAATATTAATATTCCGATTGGTTTTGATATAGGTAAATATCCACAACTTTAAGATTTTATATTTAACTAACAATAATTAATTGATTTTATTAATAATATAAATAGTAGATTTAATTAAATAAACAATATCATTAGTTAATACGATAACAAGATAAATAATGTACTTCAAACGATTAATTAAATCAATCAAAAAGTTGACGGTATAAATAATGTAATTAATAATATTAATGATAATATAATAAATAACGGAAATAACATATTTAATCATGATTATATTCAAAATTTTAATGATAATGATATTAATTTAATTAATAATATTGTTTAACCTCTCAATGACAATTTATCATCAATACAAGATGTAATTAATTCTATTGTATAAAATATTGATAATATTATCGATAATATGAATCAAATAACTGAATTAATTAATTCGATTAACAATACAATATAAAATACTTCACCATCATCATTAAATAATATTATTAATAATATTATTGATATGTTAGATAATATAAGGAAATAGTTTGATACTTATAATTATGATAATTTATTTGAAACATTAAATAATATTATTAATGACATAAATAATTTAATTGATAATAGTCAAAATATACTCAATCAAATTGGTACAAGTATAAATAATATTGAAAATGTTGTTAATGATATGTATACACAAATAGAAAATAATTCATCACAATAAACACAACCAGAACAAAATACATTACAGAATTTTAATAATATTCAAAATGATATTTAAAATATACGTAATATATTAAACAATATATAACAACAAAATCAACCATAAAATATAAATCAACAATATTTAGTTATATAACAAAATAGTAATACAATATAACAAAACATTAATAACATATAAGGAAATAATATAAATAATATATAACAACAAATATTAAATATATAAGATGGATTTAGTACAATATAAAATAATATAAAATTTCAAACATTTAATTTATTTAGTGTTTTAAGTTCTAACAATATTGATATGGACTAATAAAATCAATTCGTAATATAATAAAAAGATAAAATAAAAATTGATTCATCTAATAACATTCTTGTTAAATAATAAAATAGATTACAATTTCAATAAGAAGAAATAGACTTCTACTCATGTAATTGTCTAAATATAAAATAAAAAGAAATAAATTACGAATAAGATGATATAAAATAAACAGTTTAAAATAAAATTACAATTGATATTGATTAAGAATAACCAAATATAGAAGAATATTAACTTATTAGAAAAAAGGATTTAATGTAAATTGTTAATAAATTAAATACTATTATAGATACAATTAATAATTAATTATCTACTCAAATTGAACATATTGATTATCAAACACTTACATAATCGTAAAAAATATTTTCAATTTGAATTAATACTAATGAGGTGATTGTATGTAAAACACAAAAGAGGTAAAACCTAATACATGGATTATTAATACAAGTTAATTAAAATCAATTTATGAGTAATTACAAATCTATTTTTAATAAGTTCTTGATATTCCTACTGAAAAATTCTTTTTTGTTGGATATTAAGAGTTTTTATAAAAGTATTTGTTAAGAAGATAAGAACTTAAAGATAAAGGTTCAGAATTATCGGAACGTTTAATTCCACCTTTCGTTTCATAAAATATTTCATAAATTTAACATGATTATTCTAAAATGAATTAACATATGTAACTTGGAAATCTTTTACAAATAGAATTTAAAAATTATACACTTTTTTTACAATTATAGTATATTACGTAAAACTTAGATTTATAGGTATTTTAATAGACAAGAGGACAAATAATAAAATATGAGACTTTATTAATTGGAACGTTTGATACTCCAGTAACTAATTTTTCGTATACGTATATATTTGACCAGTATTTTCCTGAAGATGAACCGTAAAAAAATGAAATACAAGAAATTAGAAATGAATTAATTTTAACACCACAAGGATTTTAAGATTAATCGGATATTCAGTAATAAGGTTAAATAAGTGAATTACAGTTACAATAAACATTCGGTCTTGGTGGATATGTAATAACTAAATATAAATGGATTCCTAAAGATAATAGAAGAATAGAAAAAATTATACTTACACCATATATATATCAATCTAATTTTGATAAAGAACATTAATACTTAGACACAGAATTAGATACCATTGAGATCACAAAAAAATGATTCTACAAAACAAAAACATTCTAAAAAGAAGGGGAGTAGATGTTATGGGATAAAAAGAAAAGAAGATTTTGTTGACAGTTATATTTAAGTCGGGTAAAGTTTCTAAGTTCTTAGGTTATGGAATTACAACGTTTGAAACTGAATAGAAAACTTCTTAGTAGGATTAGTAGTTGTTTAAGAATTTCTAAGATGATTATTTGATATTCAGAGGTATTGATTAGAATTACTTTATTGTAAAAAAAGATGAAATTTAATAAATAGATATTAAAGACGTTACAAATTAACCATAAGAACACACGTCATCTATTGATGACTGATTTTCAAAAAAAAATTAAATTCTTAATATGAAAAGTATGAAAAAGGAGATGATTTGTTATGTCATTGAATATTAAAATGTCTGATAAGTTTACAAATTTTCCAACGATGAGTGTTAAACTACCAACAAGAAATAAGTTTTATCCTGATCTTAAAATCGATGAAGAATGGATTGTAAGAGGTATGTCTGTTTAAGACCAAAAAAGGTTACTTCAGTAAAATTAACAGTAATAGGAAAAGATAATAACAAGTATAGTTCAAAATTGTATTGTATATCCTGAACCTGATGTATAAAAGAAATATGATTTGTTTGTAATTGATAGAGACTAATTGTTGTTATAAATTAGAAAATTAACATACGGATTTGATGTTAAAATAAAATATAATTGTACATCATGTAATTAGGAAAATGAAGAAGTTGTAAATCTTGAATAATTAAACGTTACATACATGGATGATAATTTCAAACTTCCTATTGTGTGGAAATGTGATTATCTTGAAATTGATGGAAAACCATAAGTGTTTGAATTTACACTTCCAACAATTAATACATCTGATGAAATATAAATATTGACTAAGAGATTGAATTAAACAAATGACCGTTCTTTACAATTTTACATTAATTTGTTTGGTAATCTAACAGGTATTAATGGAAGTCCTGTAACTGTACAAGATAAAGTTGATATTATTAAATAAATGATGTAGTTACCATAACAAGTAACAAATGAAATAATTGATACTCTTAAAATTGATTATGGTACTCAATAGACTTATACATAAACATGTCAACGTTGTGGACAAGAAAATGAGGTGTTTGTCCTTAATCAGGATTTCTTTTTTCCATTTACGAGATGATGATGAATAATTACAAATTAGATAAAAACAGTTTGAAGAAATTCTTAAAATTCAATTTCATCTTTAATATTAATAACATATTTCTTTCTTAGATACTCAACAAATGTAATATACAGAATTAACTAAATTATATGAAGTGTTTTTAAAACAAAAAGAATAAGAATAAAGAGAGTACGAAAAATAACAAAAACAAACTAAAGGAAATACTGTTAATCCATTCGGTCAATATATGTGATCTGTTTTAGGAGGTGTTTTTGTTGAACGATAATTTGGTTTCTGAAATTAAAGATTATGTATAAAGTGTAAAATAACATATTAACGATTCTCATCATAAGAGAATTGTATAAGGTGTAAAATAATCATAAAATCCTTAAAAAGAAATGAGACGATAAGTATCATCTTATGTTGAGTAAATTAAGACTTCATTTATATCAGATAATAAGAACGTTTGATTAATTATATTATATATTTATATTATAGCGAGAGGAAAAATCCTCTCACTTTTTTATAAAATATTAAAAAAGTTTGAAAATATAACAAAATTTACATATTAGTATAAAACTTAAATTCGATGAAACATTAGGAGGTGTTGTTTGTGACTAAAACAGATAATATTGATATTACTAATAGTAAAGTGACTAACTAAATATTAACAGAATAACTTGATATTTAATAAAAACAAACATAAGAAATAATAAAATAATATGAATAAAAAATAAATACTACAAAAGATGATATTCTTTTAATTTTACAAGAAGAAGAAAATTTGTTAAAAGTATTATCGTCTCTTATTGATAGTTATAAAAGTTAATTTGATGATAATTCAGAAATAATGTAAGATGTTATAGATAAATATAAATCTATGTTGTAATCAATCGGTTAAATTTAAGAAAGGATAAACGAAATATTAAGTATGTAAAATGAAATCCAAGTTTAACCACCATAAGAACAAACAAAGGAAATGAATGAGAAAGTGAATGTAAGTAATAAGTAATAATAGTAAATGAAAGAGAATAAAGAAAAGAGTACGTAAAAAAATAACGAAAACGATAGTATTGATAGAATGTAGATGTTGAATTAAAGAGTAAAAAAAGATTAGTAACAAAGTTCAAAAACTAAATTGTAGGAAAAGTACGATATTAGTGAAGATGAATTAAAAGAAATTTTTGAGTAGTTTAAAGGTATTATTTGAGTGGTTTATATATTATTATATTATATATAATAATTCAATAATAATTATATGATTAGGGGGTAATTAATATGGGTAATAACAACACAAAAATTACAGAAGTCTTGGTAAATGACAAATATTGGAATTAATTTAAGACAGTGATTTCTGAATCGGTAAAAAAGGAATAATCAAAAACATCTAAGAATTAAGACACATCAGGTTAAGTTTTTAATATTCTTCTTGACAATGTTAGAAAAAGTTTTCTTCAAGAAGATTTCATGACTACTGGAACATCTGTATAACCTGTCGTTAGAAGTGTACTTGGTCTAACTAAGAAAATGTTTCCTAAACTTGTCTAAAATGAAATTGTTTCAATTCAACCAATGACAGGTCCTTTGTCTGTTGTAAAAATCAAAAAGGTAAGAATAGATAATCAAGAAGTACCTGATTTTCTAAATAATCAAAGTTCACCTGATTATCTTGGTGACGATAGAACGTAACCTAAATAAATTGTATAAAGTGTATAAGTATCTAACGGATAAAAAGAAAGAGTTGACTTGTTACAAAATATACCTGGTGGTAGAATAGTATCTGGTTCTGTTTCTATATCATATGATTCTAATATAATATATGAAGTAAATGGTAGATTGATTTCTATAAAGGGTGATGTTGTCGGTATTGTTGATTATAGTACAGGTTTAGTTACTGTACACAATCATACAGGTGATGATATAGATGTTACAGTATCATAAAACGTTATATAAGAATAATTTGATTAACAACATACACCAACTATGACATTTGAAATTGAAAACTAATTTATAAATTAATTGACAAGAAGACTTAATACACAATGGACATATGAATAATAAGAAGATTGGAATTAAGAAATAGGTTCACTCATTAACTTTGAAGATGAATTGTATAATGACTAATCTTCATTTATTTAATAGGAAATAAATAGAGAAATTATATCTGACTTGTTAACTAATGTTTCTGCAGATTAAACAGTTAAATGGGAATACAAAGAAGATAATTTTAATAACTTCTTGACAGCGGAATAATACTTCAGAACATTACTTTACAAAATAAACTAAGTGTAATAAAAAGTTACAAGAAAGACACAAGTATCACCTAATTTCATAGTATTGTCACCGTTGACATGGTAACTTATTCAAGATGGTTTGACACAATACGTTTCTTCAACAATGTAGCAAAATCAAATTAATTTCCAAGACGTCGGGTATTAAAACATAGGTACAATAAATCAAAGATACCAAGTTATTGTAACACCTTCTATCTCTGATACAGATATTTTGGTAGGTTATAAAGGTTCGTCTATCATTGATTCTGGATATGTTTACTAACCATACGTTCCATTGAAGTAAGTACCAGTACCATATCTTACACCAACTCTAAGATTCTATACAAGATACGGTAAGAAAATGTACTAACCTTGGTTCTACGGTAAAGTTGAAATTGAAATAACCATTCCGTGATCTAATATTTGTGTTGATGACTAATTATTTAAACTGTCGCACACTCGTGACTTTAGTCATGAGTTAGACAGTAAACATATATTGTTAATTAA
>Ga0208461_1003549_pt1 | contig 11629 bp, 8 predicted proteins | sample AD_JPNTR4_MetaG_FD_184448 | JGI IMG/M metagenome (GOLD analysis project Ga0208461, IMG submission 184448) | Active sludge microbial communities of municipal wastewater-treating anaerobic digesters from Japan - AD_JPNTR4_MetaG (SPAdes) (version 2) | ecosystem: Engineered > Bioreactor > Anaerobic >... | reverse complement strand
GAACATTTTTACAGCGTAGTATTACCGAGAATGAAAAAAGTTTTGGCTTATGATAAATCAGGCATTTCAAAAGAAGTAAAAGAATATCAAGGCGGCGGATTTTTTAAATATTATGAGCTTGAGCAATACGAGGAAGCGTTGGCTAATTGCAAATATGAAGGTGGGGATTTGTTTAATTCGCCATCCCGCCTTCGCCAAGGTTTCGGCGGGCAGGCAAAAACTCCATATCAGGAATATGTCTTTATGAAAGATGAAAAAATGCTTAAAGCGTTGGAAATTGATTATGAAAATAATAAAGTTAAAGTAGATTTAGACAAACTTTACCCAAATATAGACATTGCCGAAACATTATCAAACCTTACTGGTAAATGGATTAAGAAAATCACCGACAACGAAGTAGAATTTGAAAACGGAACAAAAATTAAAACAAAAGATTTAGATTATAAACTTATTAAACCTTTAATTTGGTGGGAATAGTTAATCTATGAAACAAGATGAATCCAAAAAAGGGGAGATTGTTATCTATCAATCCAAAGACGGTCCGAGGTTAGACGTACGTCTGGTAGAAGAAACTATTTGGCTTACACAAGAGCAAATTGCTTTACTTTTTGGTACTCAAAGACCGGCAATTACTAAACATTTAAAAAATATCTTTGATAGTGGGGAACTAGACGAAAAAGTGGTTAGTTCCATTTTGGAACATACCACAAAACATGGCGCTTTAAAAGGGAAAATCCAAACTAAAAAAATTAAATTCTATAATTTAGATGCCATAATTTCTATTGGTTATCGGGTTAATTCAAAACGAGCTACACAATTCCGCATCTGGGCAACTAAAACCCTTAAAGAGCATCTGGTCAAAGGTTATACTATCAACGAGAAACGACTTTTACAAGCTAAAAATCAGTTACAGGAATTGCAGGGCGCCATTTCTTTTTTGCAGGAAAAATCTAAAAGAGAACTTTTGGTGGGACAAGAGCAAGAAATTTTAAACTTGCTTGCCAGTTACTCTAAAACCCTTACTCTTCTTGAACAGTACGATAAAGAAAAATTATCTCTTATCAAAAAAACAAAAGGCAGGTTTGTTTTAAAATATGAAGAAGCAATAAATGTGATTAGCAAAATAAAGAAAGATCTCGTTGCTAAAAAGGAAGCAAGTGATTTATTTGGACAAGAGAACAGTGATAAGTTTAAAGGCATTTTAGGTAGTATTTACCAAACTTTCAACAGAAAAGAATTATATCCTTCATTAGAAGAAAAGGCCGCTCATCTTTTATATTTTATTATCAAAGACCATCCTTTTGTGGACGGCAATAAACGGATTGCTTCTTTTTTATTTGTTTATTATCTGGATAAAAATAATTTTCTTTACCATAAAACTGGAGAAAAGAAAATCAATGATAATACCTTAACCGCACTTACGCTTTTAATTGCCGTTAGTGACCCGAGTGAAAAAGATAAACTGATAAAAATAATTACTAATTTGTTATCTATATGAAACTCTATTTACAAAACATCGTAGAAGACATTTCTTTTGAAAACTTGCCGATAAAGTGGCAAGGGTTTGATTTTGCGCGGTTTTCAAAAGACAAAACGCTTTTTGATTTTCAGCAGGATGCGCTTAAAAATGCTTTGCGTGGCTTATGGCTTTTTTTCAAAGATAAAAATGCAGATAAGCAAAGTTTGTTTAATCATTATAAATTAAATGGATTTGAAGAAAATTTTGACTACGATTTGAAAAAGAAACAAGACGGCAAAACTGCAAAATATCTTTTAGAATATGACAAAGATTATTCAGCCATAGATTCCAAAATTCCTTTTTTGCATTTTATCAATCGAATGAGTTTTTGGATGGCAACGGGTTCTGGTAAAACACTAATTATCGTTAAATTGATTGAGTTTTTAGGACTGCTTATTTCAAAAGGTGAAATTCCAAAAAACAATATTCTATTTTTGACGCATCGTGATGACCTTTTGGACCAATTCAAAAATCATGTCGAGGAATTTAACAGCTTTAATTTTGATACAAAAATAAATCTCAAAAATTTGAGGGATTATGATAATGTAAAACGCGAAAATGCCCTGCCATTTGCCAAAAATGAGATTAACGTTTTTTATTATCGTTCCGATTTGATTTCTGACGAACAGAAAGAAAAAATTGTGAATTTTAGAAATTATGAGAATAACGGCGAATGGTATATTCTTTTGGATGAAGCTCACAAAGGTGACAAGGAAGACAGCAAGCGGCAAATTTTATACTCTATACTTTCAAGAAACGGATTTTTGTTTAATTTTTCCGCAACCTTTACAGATTCGAGGGACTTTGCAACCTGCGCCTTTAACTTCAATCTTTCAAAGTTTATTGAAGAAGGATACGGGAAGCATATTTATGTGTCATCAGCCGAAATTAGCGCTTTTCACGGGAAAGACGATTTTTCCTTGATTAAAAAACAAAAAATTGTTTTGAAAACACTTTTACTTTTGACCTACATCAACAAGTATTTTGAAAAAATCAGGGAGGTAAATAGCGCTTTATATCACCGCCCACTTCTTTTAACACTGGTTAACTCTGTAAATGTGGAAGATGCTGATTTGGAGCTGTTTTTTAGAGAGTTAGAAAAAGTTGCGAAGAACGAAATTAGAGCGGACTTGCTTCAAAAAGCAAAAGAAGAACTTATCCAAGAGTTTCGTAATGATACAAAATTTGAATTTGAGGAGTTAGAATGCACTATCAACGCAGACTTGATTTCAAAATTAGATTACAAAGATATTTTGAAATATGTTTTGAACGCTAAAACTCCAGGCAACATTGAGGTTTTGAAAATTCCCGGTAACAGAAATGAATTAATTTTTAGGTTAATGACTGCTGAAAAACCGTTTGCGCTAATCAAAATTGGTGATGTTTCCAGCTGGCTAAAGGACAAACTTGAAGGATATGAAATAAACGAAAGCTTTGAAAACGAAAGTTATTTCAAAAAAATCAATCGCGACGATTCCGATATAAATATTTTAATGGGCTCACGCTCTTTTTACGAGGGCTGGGACTCTAACAGGCCAAATCTTCTTTTATTCGTAAATATTGGAGTTGGAAACGATGCCAAAAAATTCGTTCTGCAATCAGTAGGCAGAGGCGTAAGAATAGAACCATTAAAAAACAAAAGAAAACGTCTTATCAATTTATTTAATACAAAACAAGTAGAATCACGATTATTTGAAAAAATAAAAGATTTAGTTTTACCAATTGAAAGTTTGTTTGTTTTTGGTACAAACGCAGAAAATCTGAAAGAAATAATTGCAACGCTTGAAGTAGAAAAACAAGATAAAAATTTAGGCGACGCATTCATTATAAATCCCGAAGTGCAAAAACACTTGCTTTTGGTGCCGGTTTATAAAACCGCCGAGAGAATTTTTGCCGAAGAAAAAGATCCGCAAAAATATCCTGTCAGCCGTGAAGATTTTGATATAACCTCGCAATTTTATGAATTTTTGGGCGATAAAGTTGCTGTGACTAAATATGATTGCGAAGTGAAGGTTTTGAAGAAAGCGAAAGAAAGTTTCGCTGAAAAAGAGCGATATTACGATTTTAGTGAAAAAAACTCGCTCTTTGAGCCAGAGTTAATTCTTAACCGGATTTTTGACTATCTCGGAGTTAAAAGCAAAGAATTTGAGAAGTTTAAGAAGTTAGAAAACGAAATTGTGCATTTCGAAAAGGTTAGATTTAATGACGGTGAAAAATACGAAGAAATCAGACGAAAGATAGAAGAAGTTAGACATTATCCCGAAAAACAAAAAGAACTGGATAAGCAGTATGGCAAAATCTCTAGAAAAGAATTTGAAAGACAAATGAATTTGTTTGAACAGGCTAGTAGTTTTGAAATAAATAATCAAAAAATTAAAATTAAATATTTGGCTAATCATTATTATCTTCCTGTGATAGTTTCAGAAACTGAAAAAATCGATTATCTTAATCATATTATAAATGTTGATAGTGAAGTAAAATTTATTGAGGAGTTAGAAGAATATCTTACTAAATCAAATAATATTTTTTTGCAATTTGATTGGTGGATGTTTTCAAAACTTGATCAAACAATAGATGAAGTATTTATACCTTATTATAATCATAAAGAAAATAGAATAGACAATTATCATCCGGATTTTATTTTTTGGATGCAAAAAGGTAATAATTATTTGATTTTATTTGTTGATCCGCACGGAACAGCTTATTCTGATATAAATAAAAAAATAGATTATTTTTCAAAAATATTTGAAGTGGAAGGGACAAAAGAAAATAAAATTTTTTCATCCGATAGATTTGGCATCAAAGAAAAACTTAATATTAGAGTAAAATTATTACTTAAGCCAGCACGAGGAGGTTTGGGACCCATAGGAGATCCTTACGAAAGATACTGGTTTGATAATTTTGATGATTTTGCAAACAAAATAAAAATTAATTTTGAGTAAAAATAAAATTAGAATAATTGTTTAATAAATAAAATAGCATACATATGTATGCTATTTTATTTAGCTGCGGGGCTTGGACTCGAACCAAGATACTCAGCTCCAAAGGCTGATGTCCTACCATTAGACGACCCCGCAATGGTATATATAAATGAGGGATTTTTCTCTGCCCGCCGAACTAAGACGGGCCTGCCCGCCGGATTAGGCAGGGTTACATAAAACATTAAAAAATAAATTTTTAAGTTTCAATTTTTTTATTATATTCCAAAATCAAAAATAGGCAAGTTTAATCACGTCGAGTTAATAAATAAGTGCCATCACTGTTTTTACTTAATAAATAATTTCTTCCATAGTCATCTTCAAAAGGAGCTTCGCCTTTGTGATAAGCTGTTTCTAAAAACACTACAACCTCATCACGATCAAGGCGATCTCTTAAATAAGTATAGCCATCATAAGCTGATTCATCGTATTGAATATAATAACCATAAAGATAATCTTTTTTTAACATGTTTTATAATTTTTTATTCGCCCTTTGAATTTTTATTTTCATTTTGACAAAAATTAATGACGATCATTTCTAATGGAAGAGTGGCAATGGGGGAATATTTTATGCGTTCTTTTATTCTCATTAATGAATCAATTATTTTTTCTAATTCATTAATAGTAAAATTTTGAGCAAATTGTTTCATCTTTTCAAATTGATCATCGGTGAATTCTTCTTTAATTATTTCAGCAATTTGAGGATTAACTTTTAAAAGCAAAGTTTGTCTTAATAGTTTTAAAAGAGTGGCGCTAAAATTAATTAAATCTATTCCATCTTGATAAATTTGATCAATAAAGATTAGAGCATTTTTCACGTCTTTGTTTAAAAGATAATTTATAAATTGGGATGTTTTTTCAAAATTTAAGTGCCCTAAAACATCTTCTAATATTTCTAAATTAATTTCTTTATATCCTAAACTAATAATTTGGTCTAAAAGTGATTCCGCATCACGTAAACTACCTTCGGCTGAGAGAGCAATTTCTTTTAAGGCATCAGGAGTAATTTTAATTTTTTCGGCTTTAGCCAAAAAAGTGAGACGTTCTATAATTTCATTTATAGTAAGTTTTTTAAAATCAAAACGTTGGGTGCGAGAAATTATTGTTGATGGTAGTTTTTCTGGTTCAGTGGTAGCTAAAATAAAAATAGCATGAGTAGGTGGTTCTTCAAGTGTTTTGAGAAGAGCATTAAAGGCTTCTTTGGTAAGCATATGAACTTCATCAATAATAAAAACTTTGTATTTTGATTTAACGGGAGCAAAATGAATACCTTCTTTTAAATTGCGGATTTCGTCAATGCCACGATTAGAAGCAGCGTCAATCTCAATTAAATCAAGAGAGCGGCCTTCGTTAATTTCAATACAAGATTCGCATTTATTACATGGTTCAAATTCATTTTTTTGACGATTTTCACAGTTGATTGATTTAGCAAAAAGACGAGCAATAGTAGTTTTCCCAGTTCCTCGTTGACCACAAAAAAGATAAGCATGAGAAACTCGATTAGTTAATAAAGCATTGCTTAATGTTTGAATAATAGCTTTTTGGCCAATAATTTCAGAAAAATTTTTTGGTCGATAACGACGATATAAGGCTACGTAACTCATATTTTTATTTTAACCTTTTCAATGAAAAAATCAAAATTTTAGAGAAAAAGATAATGTTAAATATAGGTGTAGTGACAGAAATTTTTGAAAAAATTTCTGTCACTACAAACAACAAACTCCGAGGTTATTCTGAACCTGCCTACCGGTTGAGAGGAGGGCCCCTCAGGATGACCACTATTTTTTTAGTGTCATCCTGAGAGCCTGCCTGCCGGTAGGCAGGCGAAGCTCGAAGGATCCCTCGGCTTTCAGCAATAATCAGCAATCACTGCTGTGGATGGGATTCTTCGCTCCGCTCAGAATGACAGCTGCACTCGTCATTCTGATTCGGTTTAACTCAATAACTTCTGGTTGAATTTGTGAAGCGAGCGGGCATGGTTTCATTCTTTTTGATTCAAAAAGAATGAAGAGCGAGCGAACAATTCAGTGAGTGAGAACGTTGGGCAAAAACGTAGCCAGAATCATTGAATTAAACTAGCTGTGAGTGGCGGCGAAATTCTTTTAGAATTTCGCCGCCACCAAATCGCCACCACATCATTATTATTAAACAATTTTACTTAGCAATAATTATTTTTTATTTTTTAAAAAATTGCTTTAATCATTTTTTTAATTAAAATAAAATAATCTTTATCTTTATTATTTTATGAAAAAAACTAAAGAAAAAAATATTCTAAAAATAGGAGGAGGAATTATTATTATTAGTTTAGGAATTTTTTTATCTTTTCATTTTATTAATTCAGCGGAATTTCATTTTGATATTACTAATCATTCTCAAACAGCCATTATTGATGATACTCCTAAAAAATTAACCAATCCGCCAAAAAATATTAAAGCCATTTATTTAACCGCCTATACAGCGAGCGATGAAAAACGCATGGATGAAATTATTGATTTGGCTAATAAAAAAGAAATCAACGCTGTAGTGATTGATTTAAAAGATTACAGCGGTCATATTCTTTTTGATACTAAATCCGAATATCTTAAAAAATTTGGAACAGAAGATATTCTGATTAAAGATTTAAAAACATTAATTAATAAATTACACAAAAATGGAATTTATGTTATTGCTCGTATTACAGTTTTTCAAGATCCTGTGTTGGCAGAAAAAAGGCCTGATTTAGCTGTAAAAAGCAAAAAAGCCAATGGAGCTATTTGGAAAGATAATAAAGGTTTGGCTTGGATTGATCCGGCGGCACCTGAAGCTTGGAATTATATTTTAGTTATTTCTAAATCAGTAATGCAGTATGGTTTTGATGAAATAAATTTTGATTATGTGCGCTTCCCGTCAGACGGTCTTCTTTCGGATATGTCTTTTCCTTATTATGATGGGGTTAAAGAAAAAAGAGAAGTATTAAAAGAATTTTTTAAATATCTATCAGATAATTTAAGACCATTGGGAATAAAAATTTCAGCAGATGTTTTTGGTTTAACTACGGTTTTTAATCACGATATGAATATCGGGCAAGTGTTAGAAGATACTCTTTTATATTTTGATTATGTGTGTCCGATGGTTTATCCATCACATTATGCTAGCGGATTTTTAGGATATAAAAATCCGGCTAATTATCCTTATGAAGTAATTAAATATTCATTAGATACGGCTCAGATAAGAATTAATAAATTTAAGGAAGAAAAATTAGCGGAAAATCCTTATCAAAATTTAAGAATAGCTGTTTTGAGGCCGTGGTTACAAAATTTTGATCTCGGAGCTGTTTATGACGCATCAATGATTATTAAACAAAAAGAAGCAGTTTATGACTCTTTATGTCCCAATTGGAAAATAGAGGGTTTTGATAATTGTTCTAATTATAATGGTTGGTTTTTGTGGGATCCAAAAAATATTTATACGCCGTCGGCTTTGGAAGATGAATTTTAATAATATGAAATTATATATTATTGCTACACCTATTGGAAATTTAGAAGATATTACCTTGCGAGCATTAAAAACTTTAAAAGAAGTAGATTATATTTTATGCGAAGATACGCGACATTCAATAAAATTATTAAATCATTATCAAATTAAAAAACCTTTAATTTCTTATCATCAGCACAGCCAATTAAATAAAACAAATCAGATTATAAAATTATTAAAAGAGGGGAAAAACTTGGCTTTGATTTCTGATGCGGGAACGCCGGGAATTGCTGATCCGGGGAATGAATTAATTAAAATAATTTTACAAGAAATTCCTCAGGCAGAGATTATTCCTGTACCGGGAATTTCGGTAGTTGCTACTTTAGCTTCAATTTCTGGTTTTAATACTAATAAGTTTTTATTTTTGGGATTTCCGTCTTCTAAAAAACATCGCCGACAATTTTTTGAAGAAATTATTCAATCTTTCTATCCGGTTATTTTTTATGAATCACCATTTCGAATTATAAAAACCTTAAAAGAATTATCGCAAATTGATTCAAATTTTTTTGTTGTAATTGGCAAAGAATTAACCAAGATTTTTGAAAAAATTTATCGAGGAAATATTGTAGAAGTAATAAAAGAAATGGAAAAAGATGGATTAAAAGGCGAATATAGTATAATAATTTCAAGAGAGAATTATTTTAAAAATAACTAATATTTTTTAGAAATATTTTAGAAATAAGGTGGCAGCGAAATTCTTTTAGAATTTCGCTGCCACCATTACTATTATTGGTTGATTGTAAAAATTTTTAAAATAAGTATTTATTAATCTGATTTAAAATATGATATCTCACCGATGTCATCCTGAGGGCAAAGCCCGAAGGATTCCATGCCAACTATAATGATTGATTATAATTGCATTGCGTGGAATTCTTTTTTGCTTGTCCGCCGTAGGAACTCTGTCTATCCGGCGGGTAAATCCGACCAGTCGATGGGAGGGGTTTTGTTTAGAATAACTACGAAATTTGTTGTGTTAAAATCTCATCATTCGTTTTTTTATTGACAAAATTAAAAAGATGTGTTTTAATCTAAATAGATAAAATTATAAATGTTCTTTAACAATTTAAAAACAAAAAAAATGAAAAAAAACGAAAAAAAATTTCAACAAAATCATCAGGATGATTTTGTTGATGAATTTTTAAACAACGGAGATGTTGACAATAACACTCTGTTGACTGTTTTAAAAACTAGATGGCTAGAAGAAGACAAATGCGAGAAAGCGGCCATAAAAATGTTGAATCAAAAACCTAATAATTATCAATTAACTCAAATTATTAGGTTAATTTCATCTTCAAAAATTAAAACTCAAGCAGCTTTAATGCTGCTAGAGAACAATCCAAGCAATGAGCAATTGATTTATATCATTGAGTGGGTTGATGACCCAAACATTAGAGAGGAGGCCGCTCAAAAAATTTTTGAGCAAAATCCTACGAAGGATTATTTACGTTCGATAATCATCAACGTAAGAGAATTTGCGGATAGAGCAGGATGGATGATATATAATCAAAATCCTGATTTATCTGATCTAAGTTTTTTGATAGGATGGACAAAGTCATCTTATCTTAAAATCGTATCCGCATGTGAACTCTTAGAAGAAAGGGAAGAATTGCCCATAAAAACAATTCAATTAATTTTGGCGAGAGTTCCAGAATTAGCTAAAAAGGCTTGGCTAATCTATTTGAAAAACAACCCAACTCAGGCTGAGCTGGAGTGGGTTGTTAAAAATGTAACGGAGCCGAATGTTAAAAAGGAGGCCGAGGATCTTTTAAGGCTAGTTGATTAACCAGCTGAAAAATAAATAAAAGCAGTGAAAAACACTGCTTTTTTATTTTGTTATTTAGGTTATTCGCTAAAAATGTCAGGACTTTTTTGGGTTTTGAGTAAAATTTAGAAGAGGATTAATTTTAAAATAAGTATTTATTAGTCTGATTTTAATAAAAATAAGTATTTATTAGTCTTATTTTATTAACCATCATCACTACTGTTTTTTAGTGTCATCCTGAACGTAGTCCCGCCTACGGCGGGTAAAGAAGGATCCCACGGCTTTCAGCAATAATTAGCAATCACTGTTGTGGATGAGATTCTTCATTTCATTTCGTTCAGAATGACTGCTCCACACCATGTCATCCTGAGGGCCCGCCTATCCGGCGGGTAAACCCGCCTGCCCGCCGATAGGCAGGCCTGCCGGTAGGTAAACCTGCCTGCCGGTAGGCAGGCGAATAATTTAATGTAGTGGACCGTAGCGGATTTGAACCGCTGACCTCCTCATTGCAAATGAGGCGCTCTGGCCAACTGAGCTAACGGCCCTTTTGTTTTTATTTATGATATTTTAAATATATCTAATTTCGTGAATTTTTCAACTCTTTGAGAAATTTTTATTTTAACTATAATAAAAATATGAATGAAAATCTACAAAATTTTTTAGAGAAATATTATAAAAAAGAAGAATCAACGATTAAAACAATTGAAGAAAAAATATTAAAACAAAAAGAGAGAGAAAATATTTCTTTAGCGGATTATTATTTTTTTCAAATTAAAAAAGAAATTAAAAATATTTTAGTTAATTTTTATTCAGAAATTGATATTAACGAAGATGATTTTAATTTAGAAGAACCTCCTTTTTATATTGAAGGAGATTTTTGTTTTGATTGTTTTTTATTGGCAAAAAAAATTAAAAAATTACCTAAAGAATTAAGTGAGGAAGTAGCTCATTTAATTAATGAAGATAAAGAAAAAATTTTTATTGAAGAAGCAGGCGTTGAAGGAGCTTATGTTAATTTCAAGCTAAAAAAACAGATTTATATTAAAATTTTATCTCAAATTATTACTTTAAAAGAAAGATATGGCGAAAGTAATATCAATAAAGGGCAGGTTATTTTAATTGATTATTCTTCGCCTAACATTGCCAAACCAATTGGTTTAAATCATTTACCTTCAACAATTATTGGTCAGGTTTTAGGCAATATTTATAATGAAACAGCTGCTATAGTTATTCGTCATAATTATTTAGGCGATTGGGGGACGAATTTTGGAGCATTAATGTGGGCTTATATTCATTGGGGCGATGATAAAAAAATTGAAGAAAATTCTGTGGTGGAATTAAAAAATTTATATGTTCGATTTTTTGAGGAAGCAGAAAAAGATAAAAATTTATTAAATGAAGCGCGAGAATTATTTAATCGTTTAGAAAATGGAGATTTAGAACTTTTAAAAATATGGGAAAAATTTAGAGATTTAAGTATTAATGATTTTAAAAAAGTTTATAAACGATTGGGAGTGGAATTTGATATTTATTTAGGAGAAAGTTATTTTTTAGCTGGAGTAGATAAAATTATTGAAGAGGCGATTCAAAAAAATATTGCTATTGAAAATAAAGAAAATAATTTAGTGGTAGTAGAATCATTAAAAAATTTACCATCCTTTCTTTTAAAAAAAGAAGATGGTTCAACTTTATATTTAACTCGCGATTTAGCAGCATTAAAAAAGAGATTTGAATTATTTAATTTAAACTTGCTTCTTTATGTTGTTGGCAGTGAGCAATCTCTTCATTTTCAGCAATTGTTTGCTTTGGCAGAAGCGTTAGGTTATCTTGATCAAAAAAATAAAAAAGCCGAGCATA
>Ga0208461_1003548_pt1 | contig 11632 bp, 9 predicted proteins | sample AD_JPNTR4_MetaG_FD_184448 | JGI IMG/M metagenome (GOLD analysis project Ga0208461, IMG submission 184448) | Active sludge microbial communities of municipal wastewater-treating anaerobic digesters from Japan - AD_JPNTR4_MetaG (SPAdes) (version 2) | ecosystem: Engineered > Bioreactor > Anaerobic >... | reverse complement strand
CAGACAGGGATGAATGTGGGAGAGGCATGGATAACAGCACAGATAGGTGGCAGAGACCTCGATCCAACCGGTAAGTTGGAAACTGCCAAAAATGATACACTTACATCAAACGGCGTTAAGGTAACATCCAATCAGTTGCTTTTAAGCCGGGGCGAACCTCAGGGCGGTTTTACTTCGTATACACTCAGAGTCATAGGGCCTGCGGACATGAACAAATACCAAGCGCTATTCCATTATCCCAACGGCAGTACAGGAACTCCCTTTATACAAGGTGGGGATGGCAGTCAAATGGCAGGCATATCTACGGTAAACAAGGTGACAAAGGTGGAGATCCTAAAGTCAGGCAAAGTGGTTGCCATGCTATTGGTCAATGATAATGTAGTCCTGCCGCAGCCCGGTATAAAACTAATGCCCATTGCACTGCCTGGAAAGGTAGTGGACAGCATCGACCCCGTAACCGTTGCGAGTGTGACATCAACCGCCGATTGCCGCAAGATGCTGCGTACCCAATACCCTGCCCACTACGGTTCTGCATCCGATGACGTGCTCAACGCCATTTGTGACAGCATAAGAGAAGAAGAAAAGGCTGATATCAAAGAGCAGCGTGAAACACAAAAGGCGCAGAAAAAAATTCTCAGAAGCCTGAAGAAACAGGGACGCAAACTAATGGTATTTAGCGATTCCACACAGGTAGGAACTGTTGTTACAGGCAATTTCAACCCCGATAGAATGAATTGCCGCTGGAGGATAGACAAAGGAGGCTCTTTGGTTATGGAACAGAAACAGACCCAGGTTATACGAGTAGGCAGCGATGGGGCATGTTTTAACACAATCAAGGGATTCCAGGGTAATTTCGATACAGATGCGACGGTAACGGTAGAGTTGATGTATGCATATCCTGCGGTTGCCCCAGGTCAGTTTGTCAGCGGCGCAACGGCCACATCACGGGCAGACATGGATCGCAAGACAATAGAGGAGTGGGTAAACAAATAATGAATTTTTTTAAAAATACACACGTTTTATATCTATTCATCATATTTACTGTGCTTTGTACCTTACCGGTGTTAATAGTCAACAGATTTGACCCCTTTTCTGCAAATAAATTTGACCCCCCTTCATGGGGTTGTAATTACAAAGTAAAGACCTTTGCACGGCACATCCCCTAAGTATATTGAAAACATAAGATATTTACAGATAATATCAGCAATATTATACCCAATACCCTTACCTAACCATTCAGCCATATGCAGGTTCAGAAACACCCTCTTGCAACTCAACATCTATAAGACACTCTTTCATGAGATAATAAGGCAACTGACACAGTAGAGTTTAAAAGACTGATAGATGAATCAAACCTACCCTGTGAATCATCTGTCATTGCCGATAAGGGATATGCCAACGAAGAGAACAGGAACATATTGAAATGCAGGAGATATAAGGCAAAAAGGAATAATCCTTTAACTGTAACCCAGAGGGCAATAAACAGGTTGATAAGCTCTGTGAGGTATAAGGTAGAACAGACCATAGGGATACTGAAGAGGTCATATAACTTCTTCCGTATGCGATACAAAGGTATTGATAAGGGGAACATGGAGTTCCTCATAAATGCCATGGCATTTAACCTCAAAAAGGTAGCGCTTATGATGAAATAACAGGAAGGGTTTATAAAAAGAGGTCATAAAAGGCACATATGAGATAATAAACACCCCCGTATATGTGCTGTAATAACAACAATAATGCTGATTAAACAGGTTATAAAGGTAAAAATTATGGGAGATAGGGGTTATGAAAGGTCTAATTGGAATATTACACAGAATGCATTGAGGGTGTAAGGGGCTCAGGATATAATATCTCTAATCTTGTTTAAGAGTTCTTTGGGTTTTATAGGTTTTGGGATAAAATGGAATTCCTTCTCCTCTATACCTTTATTGAGCACTATATCCTCTGTATAGCCGCTTGTAAATAGAACCTTTATATTGGGTTCAATTTTTTTTATCTCCTCATATGCCTCCCTGCCGTTTTTCTTAGGCATAACCGAGTCAAAAAGAAGAAGGTCAATATCTCTGTTTTTTTTGAATATCTCTACTGCCTCTTCTCCATCAGATGCATATAAGACTCTGTAACCAAAATCTTTCAAAATCTGAATAATAAGACCTTTGACCTCTTCATCATCCTCTGCAAGGAGTATAGTCCTGCCACCTTTTTCTTTTTCTATGACAGGGGATAACGGCATCTCTGTCTTTCTTAAATCATCTGTGATGGGGAAAAATATTTTGAAGATTGTCCCTTTGTCTTTTTCAGACTTTATATCAATACATCCTTTGTGTTGTTTTATAATCCCGTAAACAGTAAAAAGCCCAAGCCCTGTTCCTTTGCCCACCTCTTTTGTGGTAAAAAATGGGTCAAATATCTTATCTTTTTTATCATTATCAATCCCTATACCAGTATCGGAAACATAGATGCCCGCATATATACCTGGTTCACCGAAGCTTAGTGTAAAGTCATATAAATCATCCAAACCATCCAATCTTACCAATTCAGTGATAATTGTTATTCTGCCTCCATTCGGCATGGAGTCTTTTGCATTAGCAACAAGATTAAACAATACCTGGTCGAACTGGGTGGAATCCCCCATTATGTAAAGTTCTTCCTCTGATAAGGAGACATCTAACTTTATATCATCTGTAAGTAGCCTTTTTAATAGATTCAATGTATTGGCAATGTGTTTATTAACATCTATAACCTCGGGATTTAAGGGTTTTTTTCTACTAAATGCCAGCAAACTCTGTGTTAGGTTGGCTGCTTTATTGGAGGCGGAAATTATCTGGTCAATATATGTACGGAGCGGGTTATCTTCGCTTGTTTTCATCTGTAAAAGAGTTCCATAGCCGATCAAGGAAGTGAGTATATTGTTGAAATCATGGGCAATACCGCCAGCAAGAAGTCCTATGGCCTCCATTTTGGTTGCCTGGCGGAGTTGTAGCTCCAGTTCTTTACGTTCGGATATGTCAATCAAGATACCCTCATAGTATATTTTTTTTCTATTTTCATCCTTGACTTTATACATTTTTAATTCCGTCCATATAACAGACCCATCTGCTTTTATTAATCTTGTTTCAAGGGGAAAGATATCTTTTTTTAATTTTTCAAAGTTTGATATTTTCTTACGGTCATCTTTGTCGGCAAATCTCTCTGCAAGGTTTATTGATTTTGCTGATTCAATGTTGTAAAAACCGAGTATTTTTAAGAATGCAGGATTTGCCTCCATCAGTTTTCCATCAAGGGAACAGGTAAAAAGGCCAATAGGGACCCTCTCGTAAAGAGCCCTATATCTTGCATTTGATTCTATGGCATCTTTCAGGTGTTTTGATCGCGCAAGGGCAAGCCTCACAGCACTTGGGAGCCTCGTAAAATGTTTTGGTTTCTTTAGAACATAATCGTCAATACCTGTTCTTAATGCCTCTGCCACTATCTCTTCGCTCCCTGAGCCTGTGCACATTATAACAGGACATCTTGGCCAGCGGGTCTTTATAATCCTTAATAATTTAAGTCCATTAGTCCATTTGAGGTCATAGTCCGTTATAACAATATCGTATTCACCCTGTGCAAGGGCAGGTTCAAGCTCTTGGGGGGTACCGACCTGGGTGATTTGTATGTATTTAAATCTCTTTTTCAGATGGTATATGGCAAGTCTTCGCATATCAGGATCATCATCTATCAATAAGGCCCTGGGGTTTTCTGTTACAGGCTCAGCATATATATCAATTATCTCCTTTAAGGAGTCCATGGAAATAGGTTTTAGAAGATAATTATTTGCACCAAGCTCGAAGCATCTCTGGATATCATTACTATCATAGGATGCCGTAAGGATTACAACAGGAAGGTCTGAAAGATCTTTTTGACTTCTTATCCATGAAAGCACATCAAAACCGGTTAGACCGGGCATATAGAGGTCAAGTAAGACAAGGGAGGGTACATGATAAGTTTTTCTGTCAGAATAGCCACCGTACCCAGAGATATATGCTATTGCATCTTCTCCATTTCTTACAACTTGTAAGGTGTTGCGGAAACCAGCTTTTTTGAAGATATATTTTGTAATGTTAATATTGTTTTGGTCATCCTCTACAAGGAGAATGGTTGGCAGTTCCATATTATAGGGGATTAATATTATATTTTTAAAAGCCTGTCAAGTTTTGGTTGAAAATTCCTGGATAATTTTTTTGGCAAAGTTGATAGGGGCAGAATGGGTGCATTTTGGCTTAGATTCTCACAGAGGGCCCTTCAGAAAACACCACCTAAAGAGCCTGCATAGCCTGTAAGCTCCACATAGCCTGTAGCAATGACAGGTTTATTTTTTGACATGCCTTTTCCTTCTACTGCACCCTCCCAGTATATGATCCTTGTAGATGCGTCTGTTATTAATTCCTGTCCGTCCATGAGGGGATATATGGTAAGCTCAATCTGCGCTGCCGGGACCTTAATATGCCATCTGTTGGGATATGTGCCTTTTGTCTTGGGGCTAATCCATTTATTGAGGACCTGGATATTTATAAGAGATAAGGCAAGGTGCCTCGATGTACCGTCTTTTTCCACAATAGTCCCTGATGATGCCCCTTCAACGCTCCCATCCTTTTTTCTCAGGAGGTATATCATAAGGTCTCTGCCATCTGACAGATGAAGGCTGAACCAGTCCCAGCCCTCCTGTTCAGGGCTTAACTGGTTTGAACCGAACTCATGGTCAAACCAGCTTGTCCCATTCACCCTTACAGATTTTTTTGATAATGGTGTCTTTATAAATCCTTTTGTTTCGAGTCGAGTAAAGGAGTAATAATATGAGGCCTGTCCCTGTGTTTCGCCTTTCATGCTCAGGCCGTCTTTCCCGTGAAGTACAACAGGTTTTTCCGGTGTAAGCTCGAGGTCTATCTCCATGCCCTGATGTCCTGCTTTTATAAAAATCCTGTTTTTTTTCATTATGGCCTTCCAATTAAGGAGGCGGATGTCCATTCTATCAGTGGCTGCGTATGCAAGGCCTGGACCTTTACGGGAGGTGCGTTCTGTGAACCAGAACCTCTTGTTCTGGATATCTGTTATGGTAAAATGGGCAAGATAGACATCATCAACTATCCATGGATCTGTCTTATGATTTTTATCTGTCTGTTGCGGCATTTTTTTGAGGCTGTGTCTGAAAAAGGTAAGCTGGTAACCGTATCTTGCCTGTGTCTCATCAGAGAGGTTCCCTGTAAAATACCACCATTCAGTCCTGTATTCAGGGTGACTCCCATGGTCTTTAGGGAACTCCCACATCCTGTGGCCTATTGCCTGTTTCCATTCAGAGGCATAACAATAAGACAGTGATGAACAGAGGGCAACAGGCAAAAAGTGGATATGGAAAAAAAATAGAAGAGGCAGGATAATCCATATAAGCCTCGTCTTATTGAAAAATTTATACTTGCCCTGTGTGTTCCATTTTTTAAAGTCGAATCCTGAACTGTCTTTCATCACTCTTCCCTTATCTGCATCTGGGGGTATAGTCTATAAACCTTCCATAGGGGATAAAGGGATGCCCCTATGCTTGCCAGGATCGCTGTTGTGAATGCAGCCAAATATGGGTTGAGACTGAAGTAGAAGAATATGGTCCAGTTAAAGCTCTCAAGATTTATTACCTTTATGAGTATATAGGCAATGGCTGAACCTGTGAATATGCTCATGAGAAAGCTTATCAGACCCATACCTATGCCCTCCATGAGTGTTATAAGTGCTACCTGACCTGTAGAAAACCCCAGTGCCCTGTAGATACCGAACTCCTGCTGTCTCTCCACAAATAGCGTCATAAGAGCCCCTGCTATACCAAAAAAGGCCACTATTGTTGCCAGTGTCCTCATAGATCGGGTGATGGCAAATGTATTGTCAAAGACACCGAGAATCCTTTCGTGAAACTGTCTCTGTCTCGATGTAGGCAGTCCCCTTGCGTATGCCATTTTCTCCACCTGCTCGATAATCCCCTGCCTCTTTTCACCTTTTACATCGATAAATATGCCGAGGCTGTTGATTGTGCGGTCATTGAACAGATTGATATAGGTAGAACGGTCCATCATTATTACACCGTGTTCAGTGGAATAATCATGAAATATCCCGGTGACAGGCAGGGATACCATACCCCTTGCACTTTCAATGGAGACTGTATCGCCCTCCTTTATGCGAAAACGCCTTGCAAAGCTCTCTGATACTATTACAGAGCCTTTTTTCACCGGGTCCCAGTTTTCGCTGCCACCCTTGAGCCAGCTAAACTGGGTATATTTTTTGAGGACAGAAGAATCAATGGCGGTTATATGGACAGGCTTGCCCCTGTATGTAATCTGGATATTTCTGTAGATATCTATACCACCTATGCCAGGTATTTTTTTCAATTCTTCGTATAACTCCAGCGGTACATCCACATCAGACCTCGTGGATATATAGATATCACCCCTTAGCTGGCTGTTCATCCACCATATCAGGGAGTGACGAAAGCTGTGGATCAGAGAACCAAGGCCTATGGCCATGGATAATGCTATCATAAAGGCTGCAACAGCAATGGATGTCCTGTTTGTATTGAGCCAGATGTTGCTTATGGCAATCTTTCCTATCGTCCCTGATAGATATGAAAAAAACCTCCTCAATAAAGGTATGGACACCATCAAAACAAAACCGGTCGTTAGGCTAATGCCGATGAGGAATATAAATGTCCCAGCAAACCCTATATAGACATGGGCAGAGGTGAAAAAAAGAAATATAATACCCATGAGGATTATCAATAACCCGTAGACAGAAAGCTTTTTTACTGTTTTTCTGCTTGCTTTCTGATAGATTCTCCCACGGAGGGCAGATACTGGTTCGGTTTTAACAAGGTCTATCATGGGGGTTATGCCGCCCAGTAGGCTTGCCCCGCAGCCTAAGACTATGCCTGCCAGCATATTCCACCACGACCATGCAAGGGGTGTGGGTCGCAGAAAGAAATAGAGATTACTTATGGTGCTGCCCAGGATATCTGTGAGGATACGGCTCAAGATATAGCCAAATATAGAGCCTATGGCACCCCCTGCAAACCCAAATAAAATTATCTCTGTGGTAAATGCCAGAAAGACCTCAGGCCTTCTAACACCGATACCCCTCATTATACCTGCATCCTTTCTTCTACTCACAACGGCAAACATGGCAGTGTTGTATATGAGAAATACACCTACAAACAGGGCAAGGAGAGACAATGCCTGCAGGTTGAGTTTAAATGCCTGGAGCAGGGCAGTCAGATTTTCCCTCCTCTGCCTGTTGGATTCTATCTTGAATCCCTGTCCCCAACGCCCCCGAAACCCTGTATCATCATTGAGTATTAGGTCAATCCTGTCTATCATGCCTTTTAATTCAAATACCTTTTGGGCATTACCTATGTCCATTATAATCAGTGGTTCGCCTGATGGGTTGGAAAATGTGCCCACAACATTAAATATGCCCTTGTTGGTATTTATGGTATCTTTAGGGGATAGCCCGAGCTTTTTTGCCATACTGCCGTCTATTAAAACGGCATTTTCCATGTAGATAAAGTCATACAGGACATTATTTTCCTGTGAATACCTGTCTCTGGATATGGTGCGGACTATCTCAGGTCTTATATTACTGTCGAGAAAAGGGTCTATGCCGAGGAGACGAACCACCTCGCCATCTGCTATCCTGATCCTCCTGTCTATAACCGGTGAAAAAAAGTCCACTGCTGGGTCATTTATAATCTCTATAAGTATGTCTTCATCCATAGACCCGGCAGGTTTTTCTATGTGATGGGTTGCCTTGCCTCTTAAGAATTCTATGGCCTCGTTGAAGCTATATAATGCAGACCTGGCAGAGATGGCCATGCCTATTACGGCTGCTACGCCGCATGCAATCCCCAAAAGCTGAAGGATACTCAGGCTTCTTCTCCGCAAGAGGTATCGCAGAAATGCCTTTATGACTATCTTCAAGCCTCGCAGTCCCCTGTTGATCTATCTTCTACGAGAATACCGTCCACCATGTTTATGATTCTGGTGGCAAATCTGCATGTATTCATTGCATGGCTCACCATAATGAGGGTAGCCCCAAATCTTTTGCACTGTGATACAAGGAGGTTTAATACATGTTCGCCTGTTGCTGTATCGAGATTGCCTGTTGGTTCATCGGCGAGGATAATGGATGGTTTCTTTACAATGGCCCTTGCTATGGCCACACGTTGCTGTTCACCACCGGATAACTGAAAGGGGAAACGGTTTTCCTTGCCTTTAAGGCCAACTGAAGACAGGGCTTCAAGGGCTGAGTCCTTGTCCGGCTTACCAATAAGTTCAAGGGAAAATAGGACATTTTCCAGTGCAGTAAGGGTAGGTAAAAGGTTGAAGAATTGAAAGACAAAACCTATTTTTTTCCTTCTTAGTTCAGTCCTGCCTTTTTCACCCATGGCCTCAATGTCATTGCCCTCTATCTCTATCTTTCCCTTTGTGGGCCTATCAAGCCCTGCAATCAGATTCAATAGTGTTGTCTTTCCAGAGCCACTTTTACCGAATATGGTCAGTATCTCCCCTGGATAGACATCAAGATTAGCCCCCCTCAGGGCAAAACTCTCCTCATCGGTATTGTATCTCTTCCATAGGTCAATGGTCTTTATTATAGGTCTTGGTGTGTCCATGTTGCTATGTAAGGATGTTGACTTAAGGCCATGGGCTACAGGCTAATTAATATCTAAACATACAGAAAACTCTATAAACACAGGTTTTAGGGTAAAGCCTAAATCTTTTGCCTTTTGTTATATATACTCATGGCCTTTTCTTTGCCTTCATATACAAAGGTATATAGGGCCTCTGCTGCAATGTCGAGGGTTTCATGGAGGGCCTCAGTCTCATCTTTCCTGAAGTTTGACAGGACATATTCTACAGGGTCCATAACAGGGTCTCTGCCTATACCTATCTTCAGCCTGAAGAAATCCTTTGTCTCCAGGGCATCTATTATAGACCTTACACCCCTGTGGCCACCGTCTTTTCCATCCCATCTAATCTTTATCCTGCCAAATTCCATATCCATGTCATCATGGATGATGATAAGTTCTTCTGTTTTAATATTAAACCTCTTCACCAGTGATAACACTGTGGCGCCAGAGATGTTCATATATGTGCCTGGCTTTGCGATTATCAGGTCTTCTTTTATACCTACAGTGGAGTTACAAATCTTTTTATCAAGGGGTATGGAATACCTCTGGGAAAACCTATCTACTGCAAGGTATCCCATATTATGTCTTGTAGAGACATATCTGTGGCCCTTATTCCCGAGACCGCATATAAGAAACAAAGAAGCGCCTTATGCCTCCTTTTTCTCCGGTTCAGCAACCTCTTCAGCTACTGGTTTTTCCTCTGCCTCTGGAGGTATCACGGTTACGATGGCAATCTCAGGGTTTTCAAGGAACCTCAGACCAGGGTATGATATATCGCTTATATGGATGGAATCACCTATATCAAGTTCTGTAACATCCACATCTATCCTATCAGGTATCTGGCCAGGCATACATTCAACAACAATGGTCCTTAGGTGTTGCTCCACAATCCCGTTATTTATTATACCCTTTGCCTCACCGATAAGGTGTATTGGCACCTCTACCTCTATCTTTCTCTCCATGGATACATGGAGGAAGTCTATATGGAGTATATGGTCTTTATATGGATGATACTGCACCTCTTTGACCATGACAGGCATCTCTTCTGTATCGCCATTTTTTTGAAGCTGCATCTTTAATATGGTGTTCCTCTTTAATTGTTTGCTTAGTCTTTTCCATTCCCTGGCAGACACTGATAACATCTTGGTCTCTGTCTCCCTTCCGTAGAGTATTGCAGGTATGCTCCCCTGGTTTCTGAGCTTTCGTGTCACTGATTTCCCGCTTCCTTTTCTTATATCTGCCTTAATAAACATCTCTTCCATGTTTTCCTCCGGTTTTTGAAGATTCTTCTATATAAATAGTGAACTTACCGATTCATCTCTGTGTATCCTCTTGATTGCCTCCCCTAAAAGTGGAGACACGTCAAGGACAGTGATATTTTTTAGTTTGCTCGCCTCCTCAGACAGGGGTATGGTATTTGTCACCACAAGCTCCTCTATAGACGAATTCTTTAGCTTTTCCACAGCATTCCCTGAAAGCACAGGGTGTGTGCAGCAGGCATAAACGCTGATAGCGCTGTTTTGTCTTAAGGCCTCTGCTGCCTGGACAATGGTGCCCCCCGTATCTATCATATCATCGAGTAGTATGGCCACCTTCTTTTTTACATTTCCTACTATATTCATGACCTTTGATACATTTGCCTTTTCCCTTCTCTTGTCGATAATGGCAATGGATGCATTAAGTCTTTTTGCAAGCTCCCTCGCCCTTTCAACCCCGCCGGCATCTGGTGAGACAACAACTATATCGCCTTTTATCTTTTTCAGATATTCGAATTGAACAGGGAGTGCATAGAGGTGGTCAACGGGTATGTCGAAGAACCCCTGAATCTGACCTGCGTGGAGGTCCATGGCGAGGATACGGGATGCCCCTGCAGTTGTTATGAGGTTGGCAACGAGTCTTGCAGATATGGATGTCCTGGGGACTACTTTTCTGTCCTGCCTTGCATAACCGTAATAAGGTATTACAACGGTTATCCTGGATGATGATGCCCTTTTAACAGCGTCAAGCATTACAAGGAGTTCCATAAGGTTATGGCTTACAGGTGGGCATGTGGGCTGGACGAGGAATGTATCCATACCCCTGACGCTCTCTTCTATCTCCACCTGGATCTCACCGTCGCTGAATTTGCTCACCTTTGCCTTACCTATCTCTATGTTAAGATAACTGCATATGCTCTCGGCAAGTTTTCTATTGGCATTTCCTGAAAATATCCTTAACCTATCCAATTTGGGTGCCCCCTTTAAAAAATTAATTCTGGGGCGGAAGGATTCGAACCTTCGAATGCAGGCTCCAAAGGCCTGTGTCTTACCGCTTGACGACACCCCAATATATAAATTCTTAATCTTTTTCTTTTGCTGTCCTACTCAATTCTTTTTCGTAAGCCTCAAGGACATTTGCCTCTATTTTCTGTCTTGTCTCATTATTTAGAGGGTGGACAGTGTCTCTGTATGAACCGTCCTTCATCTTTTTGCTGGGCATGGCAACAAAAAGTTTGTTTTCACCGTGTATTATCTTTAAATCCCTGATGATAAAACAATCATCGAAGACAATAGATGCATATGCCTTGACCCTTTTTTCATTGACAGGAAAAATCTTTATGTCTGTAATCTCCATAAACTTTGCCCCTCCTATTTAATGCTTTTAGCAGTAAAAACCCTTCCTAAGTCATTAAGTTCATTTGATGCCTCTTCTGCCTTAATGCTGTTGTCAAATATACCAAAGACCGATGAACCGCTGCCACTCATAACTGACCCCAAAGCCCCTACCTGGAGCAATCTCTCTTTTATTCTTATTATATCCGGAAACATAGCTATGGCAGCCTTCTCGAGGTCATTATGGAGAACATTCACAACATCATGGACAGAATTGAAATTAACACTCAATTTAATATCATTTTCCTTTTTTGTCAACACGATTTTTAGACTTTCATAT
>Ga0208461_1003543_pt1 | contig 11640 bp, 12 predicted proteins | sample AD_JPNTR4_MetaG_FD_184448 | JGI IMG/M metagenome (GOLD analysis project Ga0208461, IMG submission 184448) | Active sludge microbial communities of municipal wastewater-treating anaerobic digesters from Japan - AD_JPNTR4_MetaG (SPAdes) (version 2) | ecosystem: Engineered > Bioreactor > Anaerobic... | reverse complement strand
TACGACTAGTCCGTCGGTTGTATTAAATGAATCGGCAATTTGCTTATAATCCTCGCCGTAATCTTCCAATGTTATGTTGCCTGAAATCGATAATTCAATAGGTTCTATTCTAAAACGCTGAACGTAATTGTATTTAGTAGTTGGATAAACAGTAGTAATTGAATTTGCGATCAGTGTAATAGATGTAACTTTCAAATTGCTGAGTACTATCGGTGAATTAGATGTTTTTGCATTATTGTTTGATGAAGGCTCAACTTGTTTTTGAAGGCTAAGCGACACAGTTTGCAAAACTGGTAGACCTTGGGCGATCTTGACGTCTGGAATTTTGCCAGCTGTAAGTTTGACATTAGCAGGTAGTTGACTGCTATCGTGAATCGTAATAAGAAAATTCATTGTTACTGAATCACTCATATTACCAGACCAAGTCATTGATACACTTTTTATGGTGCCCGTCTTTATATCAGTACCATCAGCTATTACCGCTATCATGCTTGGGAGAGTTGATTGGGTAACATTCGGATTGAAGAAATTGTTCATTAACTTCGTTAATGTATTAATTCCTTCACTTAACAGATGTATACAACTAACAGATACACTTTCTGGTTGAGCTATATACGATTCAAAATATACTACAGTGTCAAACGTCACATATGGGTTTTGTGCCCTGGAATGGCTAACGTTGACATTGACGACTGCATTATCGGCCGCGTAAATTGGGTCGCCCCCTCCGTTAGGAAAAACTCTAAATTTCACCATACGCTCTCAGAACCTCTACTCCCTGTTTTGTTACTTTACCTTGCTCATCTATATAACCCCATGCCTTTAATGTTGAGATTGCAGTTGTATTATAGAATGTATTTGGATCAACATTACCAAAATAGATTTCTCGGAGTATCTTAATTGCCTCGTCTGGCAGATAACCATACTTTGTCACTTCGGTCCCCCCTTACCTTGGTAACGGCAATGTTGAGTAATTGTATTCTTGCATTTTAAAAGACTGATTAGTTTCCAAAAGATGTTATTATTTTCATAGAGATTATATATCATCTGCTTGGTATCCGCAGTCTTAAACTGGTCATGTATATACTTTCGCGTGGTAAGAGAGGGAAAAGCAGTGGGAACAGTCAAACCAAGTTATTTTGCTGAAGCAATACTAACACTAGGCAACAAGCCATTTTCTCTTGCTGGCAGAAATTATTTAAGATTTGTTCACGATAGCATACATCCAAACATAATATTGAGGACTGGAAGACAAGTAGAAAAGAGTACCACGTTAGCTGTTCATATGCTTACTAGAGCATTGTTAATTCCATATTTTAATGCGCTTTACGTGTCACCTTCTTCTAAGCAAACAAGAATATTTTCTTCCCAGAAGCTTAATACATTTATCAGCGGTAGTAAATTCATTCAACAGTTTTATCTCGATTCTTCGTGCGTGGATAGAGTGTTTGAGAAGAGTTTTACAAATCAAAGCAGAATTGTATTAGATTACGTGTACAATACGCCCGATAGAGTAAGAGGTATCTCAGCAGATTCTGTGTACGTAGATGAAGTGCAGGACATACCAAAGGACTTTCTGCCAGTAATATTTGAAACTATGTCACATAGTCAATATAAATGGCGATTATTAGCTGGTACACCGAAAAGGTATCAGAACACAATAGAATATTACTGGGGTCTTTCATCTCAGACAGAGTACGCAATAAAATGTGATAGCTGTGGGCACTGGAACATCTTAGATGAGCGAAATGTGGCAAAAGAAGGACTAGTGTGTTCAAATTGCCATAGCAAACTTAATTTAAGTAATGGACAGTGGGTTAATACAAAGCGTGATTTCACATTTAAGGGCATTAGAATACCTCAATTAATTGTTCCGTGGATTAAATGGAAAGATATATGGGAAAAGCATGAGGAATACTCGTCAGCACAGTTCTATAACGAAGTATTAGGAATGCCATATGAAGATGCAGCACGACCATTCACAAAAGGCGATCTGATTGCTGCATGTGAGAACAGGCCATTTCTTAATGGTTTCGATGGGCAATATTTCTCTGGCGAACGATTGTATCTTGGCATAGACTATGCACCAGGTGGAACAATGGGTGATACTGCCTATACAGTTGTTGTAATAGGTGGCTTTGTAGGTGATGTGTTTAAGGTAGTATATGCTAAACGATATAAGGGAATTGAATCAGATTTAACAGACGTTGCAGAAGATGTTGTCAGATTGGTCAAACAATTTAATGTAGCACTTGTTGGTGCAGACTGGGGTATCGGCAGTGGTGGCACCAACCAATTGCTTAGAAAGCTGTTAGGCTCTGCGGAAAGAGTAGTGGAATTTTACCATTCTGGTTCACAAAATGCATTGATTAAGTGGGACTCACAAGGATACAAATTTACACTAAACAGAACAGATGCAATGTCGACGGTAATGCTCAAGATCAAAGAGAAGAAGATCACATTTCCAAAGTGGGAATACTGGGAACCGTTTGCCGATGATTTCTTGAATATATATCAAGACTATTCTGAAGCGTCCAGAAGAATTATATACGATCACGAATCTACCGATGATACGTTCCATGCACTACTATTTGCATATTTTGTTGGACTAATGGAAAAAGGAATGTTAGACAAATACTTTTCAAAGGTAGTTTGAGGAGGTGTAAAAATGGAAGATTTAAGTGATCTTGCTCTAGAAGCAGCAGAGCGTTACACGTTAACAGGCGAGCCTCTAAGCAAGATAATAGCAAATATAGCGCTTAGGGAAGCTTTAACTACGGAACAAATAAAAAGAGTAGTTGAGAATGCTAATAGGGCGGTCTTTGCAAAGCTATTTTCAAACGGTGTTCACGAATTTGATATAGCCAAGCTAGAAGATGTATTATCCGTCTTACACGACAACGGTGGTGCGGAATCTAACGATAACATATCAGAAAACGAAGAAACCGAATACAATCTAGATGGGCTGGAGGGAATCAATATGGATGACAACGCTTTGAATTTATTTAGGGAATTCTTTGGTGTATCTGAAGAGGAAGCTTCCAAACTTAACAAAAAACCGGAGGATGACTCAACTATTGTTATAAAACTTACCAGAGTTAAACAGGCAGCAGAAGAGGTCAAAAGTGCAAATCAAGAGTTTGAACTGGACTACAATACACTTGTAGAACAAATTAGTCAAGCATTAAAGTACTTAACGCCATCTAAACTGCAAATTGAGCTTCTTAAGCGTGTACCAAAAGGTATTAGCAGAACAGAGTATGAACAAATAGTGAGGCAGGCAATAAGCGATGCACAGCAATTAATTCAGCAGGATCCAGAGTCGTACGTACACACAAAGGTTTCGGCATTTGGTTCTAATCGTAAAAACAACCAATCACCATTTACTCAAAGAGACTTTGAAGAATATGTTCCAATAGCTAAGCCAACTGATCGAAACTATAATGACTATCTTGACTCGCTAAAAGCTGTTACTTCAAGCTGTAGAGATGATAAGTCTCTGTATGCTCTACGAGAAGACTTGACAAGCAATATACCGGAAACTATTCCTGAACAAGACAGAGATACATATAAGAAACTGATCCACCAAATGATTATGGAAGCAAGATCACTAAATAAAATGCGGAGTGCGTTATTAGAAGCGAAAAAGCCTGGTGAACAAAATGTTTTGGATTTAGATGATCCCGACAATCTAATTTTGATCAACCAGCTTGCTGACGCTCTCACTTCACCTAATTTTAACGAGGAACAACTCAGGAAAAAAGTAGTTGATCCATCACAGCCTGACAGCGATGTAAATGCATTAGTGTTGGAAGAAGCACTTAACAAAGCTAAGTATTTAGTTAACAAGTATCCTGACACATTTAGGAAGCAACCTAAGCAAGCGTCTCTCAGGGATATACTCACACAAACGAAGCTGTCGGCAGATGCAAATACAAAATTTGAACGTCCATTTAAACTAGATGAATTGCCACCTTTTGGTTTTGGACGCTTAAAAGCAAAGAAAAGAGAAGAGCAACAGCTTCGCCGTATGTCAATGCCCTCAGAACTTGCTGAAAAGATGTTTCCTATAACTCATCCAGACTACGAATACACGGATGAATTTAGGGATTTGTTAATCGATTTCTGGAGTGATAAAGAGTTAGATGACTTTAGAAATGATGTAGTAAGCGATGTGTATAAAGATACTACTTCCAAAGAAGAGACAGATAAGTTTGTTGAAAAATTTGACAAGGACATTGGAAAAGCCAAGCAATTTCTTAAAGCGCGAGAAGCATTGTCGAAAGTACCAAAGCCAGAAGGCTCAGCTCTTCTAGAGCCAGCTTTGCCTGATGACCTAGTACTTATCAACGAGGTTTCTAAAGCACTTGCCGAACACGGTGGAGATGAAACAAAAGTAAAGCAAATGGTGCTTGACCCACGTGATCCTGACTATGACTATCAAAATGCAATGTTTGACGAGGCAATCTACTATGCAAAACACTTAAATAACAAGTCTCCTAAAGCATTCAAGAACCAAAACATTCAGACACCTAAGCAAGCGTCTCTCAGGGATATACTCACACAAACGAAGCTGTCGGCAGATGCAAATACAAAATTTGAACGTCCATTTAAACTAGATGAATTGCCACCTTTTGGTTTTGGACGCTTAAAAGCAAAGAAAAGAGAAGAGCAACAGCTTCGCCGTATGTCAATGCCCTCAGAACTTGCTGAAAAGATGTTTCCTATAACTCATCCAGACTACGAATACACGGATGAATTTAGGGATTTGTTAATCGATTTCTGGAGTGATAAAGAGTTAGATGACTTTAGAAATGATGTAGTAAGCGATGTGTATAAAGATACTACTTCCAAAGAAGAGACAGATAAGTTTGTTGAAAAATTTGACAAGGACATTGGAAAAGCCAAGCAATTTCTTAAAGCGCGAGAAGCATTGTCGAAAGTACCAAAGCCAGAAGGCTCAGCTCTTCTAGAGCCAGCTTTGCCTGATGACCTAGTACTTATCAACGAGGTTTCTAAAGCACTTGCCGAACACGGTGGAGATGAAACAAAAGTAAAGCAAATGGTGCTTGACCCACGTGATCCTGACTATGACTATCAAAATGCAATGTTTGACGAGGCAATCTACTATGCAAAACACTTAAATAACAAGTCTCCTAAAGCATTCAAGAACCAAAACATTCAGACACCTAAGCAAGCAGCTGACGTCAATTCGATAGCCAACATTATATATACTCAAGGCGACAAGTCTATAATGAAAGTAGCATCGCTAATTTGGCAAAACGATGTATCCCCACAAGATATAATAGATGCAATGCACGCAACATATCGAACAAGCGCGTTTGATAAATACATCGTCAAAGCAGCACGATATGCTATTGAATTATCAAAGAACGCAGGAGTGCCAGATGATGTCATTGATAAGATTGCAAGTACTGTTGTTGATACTATTGCATCATTAAATGAATTTAAGAAAAAAGCCGAGCAGTTAAACAATCTAAAATCAGAAGGTTAAGAGACCCCAAAATTAGAAAAACAAATTATGCAAGTTGCAGAACGAGTAGTTAAGCTCTTAAAGCCACAATCTGCCATACGCAAAATGGAAACCTTCTAAATTTTTGTACCAACGAAGGAGTGATCACATGAGTGCAAACATAGGCTCCGCCGGCAAGTTTTTATTCAACACATATTCAACCGTTAGATTAATTAAGGACGCCGAACATCATAGACGAAATGATGAATTGTCAAAACAAATGTTAAAAAGAATAAGCAAATTAGCATTTAGAGACAATAGACTATTCACGGCTGGTTTACCAAATGGGCCGAGTATCGGTTTAGGGCCAAAGACGCCAAGCTTTGAAGAATATGCAAAAAGTGATCAGGCAGACCCAGATTATGTTACATTTGTTCACGAACTAGCAAATACGTTTGAGAACTATAAACTGGATCCAAGTGAAGTAGGTTCATATCTACTTAGATACCCTCCAAAAAATGTTAGTAGGTCAAAATACAGGAAGACTGTTAATCAGGCAATTGCTGACGCCAAGAATGTACAAGCAAGAAAACGTATTTTAAATAGTCAAAGTGCACAAAGTCCTTATTTGCCTCTACAAAAGAAGGAATCAGCACTCAATCAAAGTGAAACATCTAACCAAATGGATAAACTACAGCCAGACAAGAATCCTGCCTTAAAGGAATTGATGGATAATTGGAAGAGTGAAAGAGTACTACTTGGATTACAGGCAGATTGGATTAACTCTATCCCTAAAAACAAAGATAGCAAAATACGTGCGTTGGCTGTTAAACAATCAATCAGAGAAGTAAACAGAGCAAACATAGATTCCGAGTTATTTCCACACATAGGGCCAATTGTTCCTAAACGACCAACTAAACAAGATTCGAACCCGATCAAATTTGATCCTAATATACTTAAAGGAATAAAGCAATCGTCAATTCACCAAGGCAGTGATATCCAAGGATGGTTTCCACAATACAGTGAGCACTATAAGACAGCTGGTAGGTTATTATTTGATACCTATCTAATCACTAAACTGGTCAAGAACGCTGGTAATAATGGTCGATTAGTTGATCGTGCAAAAGGAATTTGGTCAAAGTGGAATAAGACAGTTGTAAATCCAGTCAAAGATTGGTATTCCAACTATCAATATGATTCTCAATTTAACCGTGGTGTGCAGAAGACGGTTGGAACAATGGCTAAAACGTATGAGGTGGTCGACGCTCTTATGAAAAATGACATCAAGAAAGTTAAAAAATTGTTGCGCTGATAAGGAGGAAATCGTTATGGCTGAGCAAAAAGAGATATTGAAAAATGCTGGTACATATCTATTTGATGTTTACACAGTAAAGCGAATAAATATGTACAAGGAAGCAGGGCTGGGTTCGTTTATCGGAGCAGCAGCCAAGAACTATATTTTGCCGTCTCTCAAATGGGTTGGAAAACAAATAGGCAAAGGCGTTAGCGGTGCTGTGGCGAAAGTGAAGCAAGATTATACTACAAAGTTAAGACCAAGAATAGCGTTATACCAAACATATTCTGCAGCAAATAAAGCATACAATTTGGTTGACAGAGCAGTTAATCCAGAAGAGCGACAGGGTCCGAGCCTTTAAGCGGTAGAAAGGGGTGTTAAGTGAATATGCCAAGAAATATAATCACAAAGCTTGCAGAACTAATGGATAAGAAGGCACAAAGCTATTTGAAAACACTGAATGGCCCGGTGATAATGAATACAATTGCAAAGGTAAAGCAGAGAAATCCTAATTGGGACGACAATTTTCTATTAAATAGTATTTCAACGATTGGAATATATGCCCCTTCTGTGCTGTTGGACCCTAATCTAACATACCAGGTAGTCAGAAGAATAGATATGTATGGTGGTGTTGAGCCAACACTTATTAAGGAATTGCAGGACATCGAACACAACATGAAGAGTATACAAACGCCGAACAGATGATTAAAATTCCTGCAACCACCGATAAAAGGGGGCATAATAATGATAAACAAGATAGTTTCAAATAGTTTTGATTGGGGTGAACCTGGCGTTCAACTTGCCAATTATTATTTGCCAAACATCAAAACTGCGGCACTACCTGAGGCAAAGAAATATTTGGATTCCTTGAAAGCAGACGATGAGAAGTTCTATGTCTTGGTTGTTGCGCTAGGCGCTGGAGAATATTGGGGTTCAAACAAAAATGGTGACTATTTTCCAGAATCTGAATTAATTAATAGTTACAGAACATTTGAACAAGGTCACGCGTTTATTCAACATCAAAACAGTGATCCACAGAATGCTGTTGGACGTGTACTAAAGGCTTTCTGGAATGACAAGATGAAAAGAGTGGAATTAATTGTTGAAGTCTCACGCAGTAAAGCAAGTGATATTCTTGAAAGATTAAAGAACGGTGAGACGATAGATGTCTCAATGGGTTGTAAGGTGGATTATGATGTTTGCTCAATATGCGGTCACAAATCAAAAAATCGATTAGAGTACTGTTATCACTTAAGAAGTCAAATGAATGCGGTATTACCTGATGGCAGGCAAGTATACGCTATAAACCCCAATCCGGTATTCTTTGATATATCTTTCGTAAGAAGAGGAGCAGATCCAACGGCAAAGGTACTCGAAAAAGTCGCAAGCGTTAGGCAGAAGCAAGCAGAAAAAAAGCAATCAGAGATAGAAAAAGAAGTCGACGCACAAGGCACGAAACTAATCGCTGAACGTTCAAGCGATTGGTACAATCAGATAGAGCAAGCAATATTAGAGTCGCAAGACATGCCACCACAATTATTAGAAGAGCTATGTGAATTCCCACTAGGCGATGTTGTTACGACTTTTACATTGCTAGGTGTTCCGTTAAAACCAAATGAAATTGCAAAATTAGTTGGAGCTTTGCAATATTTGCAACCTGACAAGCAAGTGTTAATTCAGTTAATGCGTGGAAAATTTGAACCAAAAATAGCGGGGCTTGCATCAGATGTAATAAAGAAAAGAAATTTGTATAAGTTAAGCAAATGTGATGTCAAAAAGACTGCATCAGAAGGAATGAATGGTAATATATATTATGGAGCATATAAAGAAGCCGCAGACGATACATTAAATGCTGTTTCAACTTTGCCAGCAGTAAAAAGGAGGAGATTGATTGGTGAGATTTTGCGTACTCTTCGCGACATTTTTGCGGGTCTGGGCATTATGTACTTAGTGTTGGAATTAGAACGTGATTACAAACTTATGAAGGCTCGATCTAGCATGGGGTTAGAGCAGGATGAGTTTACACCTTATAATTGGTTCAGAAGGGAAACACTATAACTATATTCGTATTCAAAGGGAGGTATTCATAGTATGGCAAAACAGTATAAAGCTGTGGATAGTTTAAAAAAATTTATGAAGGAAGCAAATGTTCAACCAAAGCAAGATATGGTCAAGTCTGCTGCAGAGCAAGAATTGTACAACCAAGGTGTTATTTTTGGTAAAGGCATGGCTGAGGGATTCTTGACAAAGATAGCTGAAGAAATAGAACAAGAGCTTCAACAAGTTCAAGAACAGCCTGCGGCAGTAGGTGGAGTCCCAGCGCCAGAAGCGCCAACAGTAGCACCGCAACAAGTACCAGCAGAACCATCTTCAGATGAGCTCGCACAGTTAAAAGAATATTTCAGACAACTTACGCCTGTTCAACTTGCTCAATGGTTACTCCAGCAACCACCTGAAATAATTGATGTTATTGATCAAGACGCAGAACTTTCTTCTATGGCGCAAGAAGCATTGGCGGTATTTGAAAAAGAACTAGAAAACATGCCAGTACCACCAGAAGTAGCCGAGTCCGTTGATAATGTAGAAAGCAAACTTCAGTAATTGGGCAGGTGGTGATCAATGACACCATTCATTGCCCAACAAGTTTTAACAACGCTTAAGAAAAATGCTAATCTCGGTGTAATTTTGCCTGCTATTGATGCAACATCTAAAGTAATGAACATAACAGACAACTACAGTGCAATGCAAGCAGCAAACGAAGAACAGGAAAAACGCGAGAAGATGTTAAAGGCCATGATACTCCTCCAGGCTATGGCGGATAATAAAAAGAATGTGCCAGAAGTTAATCAAGAAGAGGTAATGAAACTCTCGTCCATGGATCCAGTTCTAACGGCACACGCTAAGAAGGCAAGCGAGCAATCTGATACTTCGAAAAGTCAATTAATTGAGTCTTTGCTTACGAAGAAGATGAAGTTAGGTTCGAGCCCAGAGGAGATAGTTAAATTTGCTGCAGAAGTATCTAACAAGAGCGCCAATGAACTAAAAAAGTTGGACGAGCAGTTAAGTTGGAAACTTGCAACTCGCGAACTGGAATTTGGTACTGCGGAAGGTAGTAAGCCGTTGCACGCTGAAAACATACTGGAAGAATATATTCTCAGGAGGGCTAACCTTTTGTGAAGGAATTCCATAATAACGTACTCAGTGGCCTGAATATATACAAGATATTTACTCGCAGTCTTTCAGTCACAACAGACCCAGCTAGTATCTCTGAATTTTTGTGGGTAGCGCTCGATTCAGTAGGCGGTGTGATTTTGCCACCATACGATGGCTTTTTCCCAGTTTATTTGGTGCTCTCTACAAGGATGAGTGAACCTTCAACAAAATCAGCAAATGCAGTGTCACTGATGTACGGCAACATGCGAATTATTACCGACAAAGTCCTTATGCCAGTTCAACCAGGCGATTTACTCTATTCTTCTACGACGGGTTATCTGAAAACATTAGCTACACCTGGCAATGCGAGGCCAATAGGAATTGTGGAGCAAGTAATAGACTCAGTTAGGCCAATAGTCATAGCTTCATTTCAAACTATTGAATACAACAAATAACAAATTTTAATTGGAGGCGCGATACTATGTTTGAAAATCTAAGTGGAATGGACAAAGTAATACTTTTCAATCTCCCACTTGCAGACGACGTCACTACTTTTCCAGGCGCAATGGTAACTGTGGATAATAGTGGGAAGGTTATTTTGGCAACTACGAGTAGCACACCTTGGTATATCTGTATCAGTGATTCGCAAGAGCCAATGGTGAAAGCGGCAGGGACAGTAGCACTAATAGCGGGCGATTCAAGATGTTTGACAGACAATTTTGTCAATGGTGCCTCACTATCAAAGGGTACAGAGCTTGCAATAGCAGACGGTGGGAAGCTTAAAGTAGCTACAGCACCTACGGACGGCGTAAAAGACATCGTAGTTGGCTATGTAGAGCATGTAGTCTCAACTTCTCCATTGAAAGCTATTGTGAGAATGCTCTAAACGGAATGTGAACTAAATTAGAGACTTGTAAACGAATTAACACATATGGAGGTGTAATGGCATGCTTGATATTTTAACAGGGCTTGACAAAGTTATTCTTTTCAGCCTTCCGCTTGCAAATGGAGTTACTGTCTTTCCAGGCGCAATGGTAACTGTAAACGCTGACGGAAAAGTCGTATTAGCGACTGCCGATAGCAAGCCTTGGTATCTTTGCATTAGTGATTCGCAAGAACCGATGGTGAAAGCGGCAGGGACAGTAGGACTTATACTTGGCGATGTCAGATACAAGACGGATAATTTTGATACAGGCTCATATTCAGTTGGTACACCCCTTACATTAGCAGCTGGTGGAAAACTTAAGCCAGCAGGAGCATCGGACGTAATTGTTGGGTATATTGAACAGATTACTTCTACAAGTCCAAAAACGATAGCTATTGTAAGAGGATTTTAGTCTAAGATTATTACATTCGGGGGTGACTTTTTGTGGATCAGAAATCTAAACACCTTAACGAGGCTTTCATTAGCATAACTAAGAGTGCTGAAGAAATGGGTGCGGTTAAGGATATGGCGCAAACCTATTTGAGACAGAAGATAAGAGAAGATTCTTTCTTCCGTATAATACTGCCACCGCAAATTGTGAGTAGGGCAGAAACGGTAAGGTCAACTAAGCATCGTAGTGTTGTCATGATAAAAGATATCGAACCTGATACGCCAGCTGCAATACCAATTGATTTCCGTGGTAGCACAGAATCACAATACATTGTTGGCGACAGGTACGAGATACCATTCATGCAAATATCTTCTAAGGAAATGCAGATAAAGCAGTATGAACTT
>Ga0208461_1003541_pt1 | contig 11648 bp, 9 predicted proteins | sample AD_JPNTR4_MetaG_FD_184448 | JGI IMG/M metagenome (GOLD analysis project Ga0208461, IMG submission 184448) | Active sludge microbial communities of municipal wastewater-treating anaerobic digesters from Japan - AD_JPNTR4_MetaG (SPAdes) (version 2) | ecosystem: Engineered > Bioreactor > Anaerobic >... | reverse complement strand
CAGAACCTGGAATTCCTTGTGCAGGCCGCAGATTGGCTAGGTAATGACAACGATATCTTATCAATACGGACAAGGATCCCGGCTTCTGCCCGATTGAACAAAATAAGTGACCCCATTGAACGGGCCCGTTCAGCACTAATGGCTCAGCTCATCAATGTGGTGCTGATTCCCCTCCTTGTCCTGATATACGGGGTATACAGGACCATGAGAAGGAAAGCAAAATTACAGTCCCGGGAGGCTCGCAATGCAGTATCAGCGTAAGGTACAGATACTCATTTCTCTCATCGTCATCCTTTCTCTGACCTTGCTTGGCACCTTTATATTCAATCCCGAAGCGCGCCTGATGCGTCAGGCTACCGGAGTCTTGGTGGATTCTAATAAAATTAAGACGATCACGAAAATTGAGATACAACAGCCCCAAATGCCACCCTTAAGCTTTCTGAAAAGGACCGGTCAATGGTATGCGGTTCGGGATGGGAAGGAATATCCTGTAAAAAATGACCGTATAGAGGATTTCTTAAAACCCTATGGCAAACCTCACCTGCTGCCTCAGCAAGCATCTTCCGTTCAGGCCCATGAGCGTCTTGGACTTGGACCCAATGCTGCAAGCCGGGTAACCCTGTGGTCTGACGGTACTGAAAAACCAGTTCTGGATATATGGTTTGGTTCAATGGATGCAACGGGCAAGGAGATTTATTTCAGGTTCGCAGATACCGATACGGTACAATCGGTAGAGGATAACTTCAGTTCATATATACAAAGCAGTCCCCAGTCATGGTATGATCTCAGGTTATTTCCCCAAACGGGGAACCAGGGTATAAAACCGGAACTGGTACAAAGAATAAGCTGGTCAGATGAATCTAAGGGAAGCTTCAGCCTCAGCCGTTCAGGGCCTTCAAGCTGGAATGGAAGCGGGGGAAAACTGGAAGGTAAAGAGCTGGATAGTAAAAAGATAGATTCCTTCCTTCAGGACCTGGTGAGCGCAAGCGGGGACGATTTTACAGACCCTGTATCGGATGATACAGTACAACGCAGGAAGGCAACCATTACTGCAGAGCTTGGGGATGGCCGGACAAAACGGCTGATAATCCTATCGGATCCAGAACATCAATCCCATTGGGCTACCGTATCAGATACTCCCTATACCTACAGGCTGTCACAGTGGCTGTATAATAAATTGGTAAAAGAGAGTGATTATTTTATAAAAACCGATAAGTAGACTTAAGGGGCCGGAAAATGGCCCCTTATTAGGATTCATGCTTTATTTGAGATAAAAGCCCGGTATCGTTCAGGATCACTTTTAAATGCTACAATCGGCGAAGCAGGATCTTCCAGGGCCTTTTCCAAAGCCCGGGATGCTTCAAGCAAAAGCCGGTTTGCTTCCAGCAAGCGGCCCGATCGGGAGCTTAACCCAATTCCCCATGAAGACTTCTTAAGGATATCGGAGTTTATTTTGGTAAAGAGTTTATTTCGGAATTCTTCGGCCATTTTAAAACTGTGATCCAGATCTATATTAGGGAGCAGAATGCAAAAGCCCTGGCTTTTCCATTCAAAAATTAAATCACGAAATGTAAAGAAGGATACAACCTGATCAGCAATCTGCTTGAACAGATCTGGATAGGCAGAAAAACTGAGTTCCGGGAATGCAATGATCATCACCGTTAAATCCTGTTCAAATGATGCACTTCGGTGTAATTCCGCCTCCAGCCGTTCATTGGTATAATCTTCCCAGCTGACCGATAAGAGGGGGGTATACAGTCCGCGGGGATTGCCGTCATTGCAATCGGAGTTTGTTTCTGCCGGAGAGGGCTGGAAGACACTAGCATCCATATCAGGTATTTCAAAGGGCATATCATGTAGAACATCCTTCCGGATTTCTGGCTCTGGCTTTGAGGTGGAAACCGGTTCTGTCTTTGGCTTAGGATTTGAGAAAGCAATAGTCCCCACCGCCAGTACCAGGGCAATCAGAACAGTGATAAGACTGTTTAAAAGAATCCTTTGAATGAGGGAATAATCGATTTCTTCACCGATTGCACTTATAGTTACATTGCGATACCCCTCTACCATGATGGGCCGGATATATGGAGGTTTTGTTACACCAAAACTGGTTGTAAATTGGGGGTCACCCTGATTCCAAAGCAGGTAGCCAGGCTTCTTTTCTATCGCATAGGCTACGCCATTACTATCAGATATGATCACTGCAGCAAGTATGGGAGAAGCCTCCAGGGTATCCTTTACTGCATCGCGAAATGGATCGGACATAAAACCAAGGGCCGCAGCCGCAGCAGCTCGGTCAGAAAGGATAATAAAATCCTCATGTGCCTTGATTTTTCTTTCTGAAATGGAGTTTGATATGATGACAAGGGCTAAAACAATAGCAGCCACATACAACATACCGCAAATCAGAGCTACTATAGTGGTATACTTGGTTCGCATACCCTTATTATATACGTTTTTATTATTCCATGCTAGAATAATTCATAATTTAACAAGGAGATTTGTATGAGGATACGAAAACCTGTTCTGCCAAGCGGTTGGTATCCAGCAAGTCCTGCATCTATTGAAGCCTTTATAGCAAAAACTAGGGTAAAACTTCAATCCGACCCTGCATTTCATCCTAACGCTGAGGCCTCTGTTGTTCCCCACGCAGGCTGGACCTTTTCTGGGACTATAGCCCTTTCAGGGCTTTTGCGTCTGCAACCCGATCCGGAGACTGTTATTATCTTTGGTGGACACCTGGGACCAGGTAACCAGCCTTTGATGTTGATGGATGATGGAGTAGAAACGCCCCTGGGGATTATGCCAGTCGATATAAGCCTCAGGAATCTTATCCTCGATAAAATTCCATGCCGCGCCGATATCTATCAGGATAATACGGTGGAAGTACAATTACCCTTTCTGCACTATCTTTTCCCGGATACACAACTAATCTGGATGCGGCTTCCCGCTTCACTGGAATCATTTTCTATTGGAAAAACAATAGCTCATATAGTTGCTGCCCAGCATAAAAATGTTCGTGTTATTGGATCCACCGATTTAACACACTATGGCCCCAATTACGATTTTACTCCCAAGGGAAACGGAGAAGAGGCTTACCAATGGGTTACAAAAATCAATGACGCGGAGTTTATAAGGGCTGTCCTATCGATGGATAAGGAAGCGGTTTTACGAAAAGCCACGGAAGATTATGCAGCCTGTTCGGTCGGGGCCGTGTTAGGCACCATGGGATATTGCGAAGGCCAGAATCTGAAAAGGCCAGAACTGGTTTCTTATGGCACCAGCCGGGATGTATATGCATCAGATTCCTTTGTAGGTTATGCTTCCATCATCTGGTCTTTGGAGAAATAAAGGGTTCTATCTCAGCTATAGCGGTTTCTTTTACTCTGTTAATAAGTGATTCTAAAGAAATATCCTGATAAGACCTTCGGATAAATGCTGCTAAGGGGAGCAGGGTAGTAAACACATCCCGTTGATGTTCGGTCAGCTGCAGTACATATTGGTTCAGGCTATACTGAAATTTGGGAAGCCCCTTTATGGTTGCCACATAGGATTGTAAAAATGAGGCAGCCGATTCTCTTGCTTTTCCAGCGGTAAAGAGGGGCTTTATGTTTTTATAGGGTGGAACTTGCTGTTTTTGTGGGACCCGTATCGGAGCGCCTCTACCATCAAGAATAATAAGCTGAGCCTGAAGTTGTTCTGACAGGGCTTCTAATTTTTTTCTATAGCTGATCAGAGGTTTGGTCTCATAACGCCAGGATTGTTCTGAAATAATTTTTAAAAGCTGACTGTTCCTGAAAAGGAAACTGCTGAACAGGGATTCAACGGGATGAAGCCTATCCTGTTTGCAATGAAAAAGTCCATGAATATAGGTCCCCCGGGCATAGGATTCCCCTTCAGGATAGGAATAATCTGCCCCATAGAGACGTATAGTCCTGGCTCCAAGCTGATTTGCCAGGGCCACCGCCGCATAGGTAACATTTCCACCGGATGTATCTACCAGGGGAAAGGAACGCCAATACTGGGATACATACTGGGTTAAGGGGTGCCCGCCAGAAAAGAAAAGGGTGTTTTCTGAAAGGGTTGCCACAACCGGGGGACTGGAAAGATCTACAAAGAGAGGAATATCTTGGGGTTTTTTGGATACAAAATGATAATAACTGATATGCTGACAATCGATAGAGATGACCCCGTCGGGTTCAATCCCATGGGCAGCTAATGCCGGCAGGGATGTATCGGTGGCAAGGATGAAGGTGTGTTCCCGTTCCTGTTTCAGAAGGGTGATTTGCATGTCTAATGAGGGCCCCGCTGCGGTCACCGAAACATGGTCAGGAAAGGAAAAGACCTTAGACTGGTGTTCTGAGCTGAAAATATTACGTATTGTATTAGAAAACCAGGTTCTTCCAAAATAAGCCTGGACTGAATAATCTTCTGATATTGCATCGATGGATGAACGAATAATTTCCGATGCTGCTTTAAACAATTCAGGCTCATGATCCACCCGTGGGCGCAGGGGTAGTACCTGTATACCACCGTGAAGTGCAGGCTTATAGGTGGATAAAATAAAATGATACAGAAAATCCTGACTTGGATTAATCAGCAAGGAAACTCGGGGATCGCTGAAAATAGAAATATAATCAATTAGGGATAACAATTCTGCACAGCCGTCAAGATTATAGTCCACGATGATGACTGAGTGAATATCAGATCGTTCCAGGGCCTTTTGGGCTAGATACCCCCCACCTAAACCAAGCATAATGATATACCCGGATTTATCTGCCGTAGCAACAATCCGTTCAGCCTCTTTGTGTGGATCGAACAGGGAATGTAACGGCCGAGGAGCTCCTTCCGGCATGGTCAGTGCTGGGACAGGGAGCTTGTTTCTGGAATACACTAATGTGTAATAGCCCTTTGTTGTTTCTGCATTGCTCAGCATTGAACAAAGTTCAGGTGCTTTGCTGGAGAGGGCTAATAAATTTCTATCAAACAAGGCTGCCCTGTCCATTTCACTCCCCCCTATTAAAGAGATCTGCAAGATTTTTGATAATTTCTGGGATCGTAAAAGCCTTCTTATTTCCTGTAAAAAGATAACTCAATTCTTGCTGCAGGTATATCAGATCCGATGTATCACTGGTGTTTTGTAATACATCAATTAAGAGGGAGACCAGGTCTGATGGACGTTGATGAAGGCTAGGATTCTTTTTTGGCAGCATATAAAATGCCGGATCCTGGTATGTATCCCAGCGGATAGTTTCAGAAGCCGCCAGCATGGAAAACCGTGGATGCTTTTGCCCCAGAACTCTAACACGGTCTCCTTTATCTAAGAAATATCGATCAAACCAGGCTGCGTAAATGGCAAGGGCCCCCTGGTTCGCGTCAATCAGGGCCCGCTTAAACGAAAGACTGTAAAGTGGATATAAACGGCTGACCTTTTCATCCAGATAAAAATCAAGTCCATAGGGGCGTGCATGGGTTTTCAGGTCCTGATGAGCCATATCCATTCCTGTAATGTACACAGGACCGGTACTGAGAAGTAAGGCCAGATCAATCAATGTGGCGGAGACCGTACCCCGCTGCGGCAGCTGTATATAGGGAAGCCCAAGCTTCTGCAGCAAACGGGCTTGCCAATGGCTTCCATCGCTTATAAGGAGCTGGGGGACCTGGGCTGCCTGGGAGCAAAGTTTGGCATTTAATGTGACCGCCAGCGGGAAGGGGAGCGGATTTGCGCCCCCTGCGGCGATGGGACCTGCGCGGCGGATCTGGTCAATGAGGTGAAAGGCAGCCCAGGTCCCCCCGTCGGTAGCGACCGACAAGGAGGGCCGTATATTATGGGCAAGCAGGGCCGGAACAGCGGATGCCGCAGCAATGATACAAAGGGGCCCTTCTTGCAGCGCCTTCTGTATCAGAAGTATAGTGTCTTCCAGACTCGGCCCTGCACCGGCTACTATAACCGGAATATGACCTGCTTCAAACGTGAGTGGATGTTGTACAGCAGCTAAATTTTTAAATACGTTTTTTAGCCAACGTCTGCCAAAGCCTGCGGTGGTTCTCATGTTTGCAGCTTCTCGTTCAAGGAATTGCTGTATTACGTTTAAAAGTTGTTCATATACCGGGCTGTAGGCCGTAGCAGAGGGTTTCCATTCTATAAGCTGACATAAGGTTCCTTCAGGGATTGCCTGTTCGAGGAACTCAAGAAGATCTATTCCATTGTCAGGATACCATACTTTAAAAGCTTCTGTATCATGGGTCTGGGTACATTCCCGATATTCATCTGAGACATGAACTATGAGCAATTTGCTGTCAGGAAAGTTTTTTTTTAGATAGGGAATACAATACCCTAATCCTGGTTCAAGAAGAATAAAAAAATCTACCAGATCAGGAACCTGCAGATTGTGAACAAATCGAATCGCTTCTGTTACAGGATCATATCGGGAATGAAGATATACATCTCCAACCATTGCTGTTGGAGCACCTGAGCGACTTTGTAGAAGTCGAAGGGTCATGAAATTCGTTGTACCGCCGCAAGGCTGTCAGCAGTTTCAAATGAATCCAGAAGTTTGATAGCAAAGCTTTTTTGGATTCTGTGAAAAAACAGCTCAGGGTCAACATTAGTTTCTATAATAACGATACATTTAGAATCCCCCAGCGCATGGATGCGACCACGGTTGCCTAAAGCTCTTTCAAGATCCTCCAGATGTTCGGGGCCTTCAAAAATACCAATAGATAAGGTAGTCCCTGGCTTAAGAAGTTCAGAAAATACACTATTCAGCCACGTTTTGGGATCCCAATGTATATCTTTTTCGGAGACAAGAGGTGTATCAGGTGTAAAAATAGAATGGATTCTGCTGAGTATAAATGATAGATCCTCAAAGTGGATTTTTTCCTGCAGATCTTCAAAAAACACAATGAAAATAGCATGACTAACAGATCTGTTTACAAGATAAGCCTGGGCTGAATGAAGCTCCCTCTGTTTTAAAAAATCCCAGGATTTTATAAACTCTGCGGAGAACCAGGTGTCATCTTTATTTGGTAAAAAAGGAAGTATTTGGGAAGCCTGAATTGTAAAAGCTGGAATATCAAGCCCAATTATCTCGATGGATGTACATACTTCATTGTTTTGTGCAAGTACAATTGCCCCTTGAAAGGGTATATAGGTCTTTAACAATGACAACACCGTATATACCCTGTTTGAAGCTGGGGCTAAACGCAGAATTCGTTCAACAAGAGCCTCTGCCATTGGATCAGGTTTTGTTGTTGTAGATGCAACGGCAGCTCGCTGTAATAATCCCATTATGCTAGACCTAATTCTTCGAACAATTTTTTATAGGTTTCGAAATACTCAGATTTTGCGAATTCTTCAATCTTTTCTTCCGGTAAGGATTCTAACAGTTGATCCATATAGGAAAGTACAGCCTTAATCTCCTGTGTCAGATCAGAAGTTCCAACTACTTTTTCTTTTTCATCAGAAGGCTGAGAAGGCTCTGAAGGTTCCAGAGGGGTTTCCTCCACTTCAGGAATAGTTTCAAGAACTTCCTCTTCTACAGGTGTACTTGAGGGGCTGAATGGCTCTGCTTCTTCTGCCTCTACGACAAACCCTTCAGGCAAAACTTCCTCGAAGCTTTCTTCCTGAATCGGTGGCATTTCTTCCAATTCTTCAAAGCTTGGCAGTGTTTCTGGAAGTTCAGGGGCAAGTTCTACACCGGTTCCTTGATCTTCTGTCGATGCCTCTATTCCTAGATCAAGATCAAGAACTTCCAGATTGTCTTCTTCAATTTCATCTACTGTAGAACCAGGTGCTTCCTGATCTTCTATATGGAGAACTTCTTCGGTTTCTAGATCGATATGGATATCTTCGATGGCAGGTTCTTCCAATGGATGTTCTTCGAGCACAATGCCGCTCAGGTCAGGTTCTTCTATAACAGCCTCGGATAAATCAAGATGAGATATATCAGCGTTTTCTGTGTTAAGCTCCTCTTCTAAATAACTGACATCTTCAGGTGCTTCAGTTATCGGTGTTACACCTTCTTCCTGGAGAGCCGCTATGTTTTCATCAACCGGGAGCTCGACAATTTCTTCGAAGGCTGCTGTTTCGGAGTCGGACGATGTATCAAAAGCTGTATCGGAGGTTATATCGCTTAATTCAATTTCAGGTTCCTCAGAGGCACCCTCTTCGCTTTCTTCTTCTGTTGGGGGTTCTTCGAGTTGAATCTCTGCTATGGCTTCTTCTTCAAATTCCGCCTTTTTAAGAGTCTCTTGTGGGGTCTCCTCAATTATTTCATCGGAAATGATATTCTCTTTATCACTTAAAAACTCATTTTCATCCAGCTGGAAGGATTTATCCAACTCTATGGAACCTTCTGATTGAATGGAACTATCCAATAAATCCGAGGTTGTTTCATCAACCGGAGTTTCGGTTTCAATCTCTGAGGTTTCTAAAGGGTTCTCTAATAAGGAAGTTTCTTCCACATCCGTAATGACAGAACCGGATTCTTCAGTAAATTCTGCGGTATTTAAAATATTATCCAGTTCATCACCGGTAAGGGCAATTTTTTCGTCCTCTTCATCATCGAAAAATCCCTTTACTTTTTCCTTTGGTTCTGCTTCTTCCTGGCTTATTGTTGGTACGCTGCCTTTATACACCGCCAGCTCTTCTTTTAAGGTGGACAATTCTTTTTTGATAGAAGAGAGTTCATCCGCAATCTTCATGAGTAATTGGGTCGACAGGTCTACCGAAGTTCCGCCCTTTGCTTCTTGAACAGGGGGGGTATCATGAATGCTCTCGGCAGATACAGCTGCTTCCTCTAGTTCCTTATGAACCGCTTCTATATCGTTAAAATCCGCAGGTTTCTCCCTTGTTTCAGAAGCGGTTTCAGTACTTGAAGCTTCTTTTATCTCAGAATCTGTTTCTGCTTCTTCCCCAAGATCGCTCAGGAAATCATCGAAGTCAGAAACGGTTTCAATGTTCAAATCGGCATCTTTTGCTTCGGATACGGTGCCAATATCCATGGCACTTTCAGCGCTCATCATATTCAGATCTACCGACTCGTTAAATTCAAGGTCGATATCGAAGGGTTCCTCTTCGGTCTGCTCCTGTTCGGGACCTGTTTCTGATGCACTAGATTCAGTGTCCAGAAAATCGTCCATTGATAATTCGGTAAAATCGCTACTCCCAGTAGATTTTTTCTCATCAACTTGTTTAGTTTCCTCGACCTTTTCTGTTGTAACAGCACTCTCTTCGAAACTTGCAAAATCTATATCATCAAAAGAACTTACTTCTTCGAAACTTGCGTTAGTGTCAGAAGCCTGTGGCAGTTCTTCTACGGAAAAATCTTCAGGTTCGGGAAGATTGCCCATTTCCGGTAACGATTCGGGTTCCGCTTCCTTATTAGGCTCCAGTTCGGAAAGGGTATCCATTTCCAGATCTGGCAGGTCTTCAATGTCTGGGAGAGAAGGTTCAAAGGAATCCTCTAATAAGGAATCCATTCCTGCGGTTTCATTAGAATTCATAGTATCAGATACATCCTTTGGTTCGCTCTTAACCCAGACTCCATATTCGTCCAATTCATCAGAAGAACCTATAGTTGAACGATCTGTAAAAATAGATGGATCTTTATCGATTGCCATTACCTTCTCCCGCATTAGGATACATTGGTAACCGCTGACTTCTGGTCAGTGGGCCCTTATACCTTCTAAATATCGACAGCAGCATAAAAAAATTAATACTTCCCTTATTTATAATCGTATCCAACCAATCTGCACTTGTCAATGGAGACTGCTAAAGTCTTCTGAATATATAACCGTAAATCTAGTAATGAAGCTTCGATTTGGTTTACTTTCCATCTGGGTGGCTGTAGCGGTTTATTCCATAGGGTCATTTATATATGGTCCTACTGGATTGATTGCCATGCAACACCTTGAATTGCAGAAAGAAAAATTGACCGGCAATATGGAAGAGCTGGAAATAATACGACAAAATTTAACCTATTCCGTAGATTCGCTGCTTTATGATCGGGAAACCCTGGAGATCCTTGCCCGGGATCTGGGATACGGAAAACCAAATGAATCGTTTATTAGAATTTCTGGTACCGATTCTATTTTTAAGAACCATTTTGTTGTAGGAGGGCTTGTTACTCCAGAACAATCCATAGCCCCTTTGGCTGAGAACCAGTTACGGTTTGTGGCGCTTATCTCTGGTGTGGTTGTGTTTTTACTTTGTCTGCTGCTGGGAAAACGGGAACGGTCCTAATTACCGGTACGTACCCATTCTGCATCCCGTTCTGTATCATGGATAACTTCAAGTAATTGGTCCGCTTCATAGCGGGCAGCCGTACTGATCTTCTTACCCTGAAGTATCGTGTTATTAATGAGGTCGGTGAATATCCATCGCATTGGTTTGGCAAGAGACACCAGTTCTCTGGCTACCTTATAGGGGAGTGGATGATAAAATCTTTCATTATTTGCAGAAACCTGGTATATGACCAAATTCCCATTTTCTAGTGTATATTTCAAATCCATCCTGGCGCCGGATGTAAAAATTGCCTTTCCAGTACCTCCTGGATAAAGGCGAACAATCTCAATACCCTTATCACCCCTCCAGGTTCCAAGGATATCCTTTTCAGAATCTATAGTTTTTTGTATCTCCCTGTTTTGCTGCATGAAGGTTTTTGCTAATAATGTTTTTAGGTTAGCTGACAGCATATCCACACTAGGTTCTACGGATGAAAAGCTCACCTTTTCGCCTGTTTTTGTCTTTAGTACCTCTAAAGTCATAACAAAATTGCTGCCAAGTGTCCCCAGGGTTCCCTGTAACAGAAAATCCGCAGAGAGCAGGGTCCCCAGCTGCCGGGTGTTAGAGGCATTCATAAGGGTTTCATTAACAGAGAATTCCCATTCGGAGAGGATCTTGTCCCTGTCTGCGGTGGCCACCAGGCGGAAAAGATGTAATTCGGTTATATAACTTTGAACAAGCTTTTCTATTTGCAGGGCTTCATTCTGTAATTCATTAGGAGAAGAAAAGGGGAGCACCGCTAAGACTGGCTGTTTTGCTTGTGCCCAAAGGGGAAGGAATGTAAGAAAGGATATGAGAGATAAAGAAACAAAACGTTTTAACATTATCCTATTATACACCTCCCATTTTCAGTGTAATTTCTCCCGAAATTCCCGGGAAACTTCACGCTGAATATCCCGTTCCCGAATATCTGCCCGTTTGTCAAAGGCCTTTTTACCCTTGCATAAACCCAATTCTACCTTAACTTTTCCATTTTTAAAATAGAAAGAGAGGGGAATCAGGGTGTAGCCCTTTTCTTCCACTTTACGGGCGATCCGTTTAATTTCATCCTTATGAAGTAAGAGTTTCTTTTTACGATCCGGATCATGATTAAAAACGGAAGAAAAGGGGTTTTCCGCGATTCTGAATGACCTCAGCCATACTTCACCATTTTCGACCTCTGCCCAAGCGTCGGGAAAGGAAATTTTCCCTTCTCTGACCGACTTAATTTCGGTGCCCATGAGAACGATCCCGCACTCATAGGTTTCATCCACCGTATAATCATGACGGGCCTTGCGGTTAACGGCGATTACTTTTACACCTTCACTCATGGGAATCCTCAATTGCAAATACGGGCCGGAACCCGACAAAGGGGGATGAAGAA
>Ga0208461_1003535_pt1 | contig 11669 bp, 6 predicted proteins | sample AD_JPNTR4_MetaG_FD_184448 | JGI IMG/M metagenome (GOLD analysis project Ga0208461, IMG submission 184448) | Active sludge microbial communities of municipal wastewater-treating anaerobic digesters from Japan - AD_JPNTR4_MetaG (SPAdes) (version 2) | ecosystem: Engineered > Bioreactor > Anaerobic >... | reverse complement strand
TGTGGGCTGTCCATCAGCTCCTGGTGGGTGTATTTCTGGCAGACGGGACAGGAGCAGGGAAGATACTTCATCTCCGCCAGCTTCCTCGTTCCCTGGACGGTCAGATAGCGACCCTCTCGGGCATAGAGAGCATAGGCGGCGGAGTCGAAGAGGTCGCAGCCCATAGCAGCGGCCAGGGCAAAGATCATTGGATGTCCCGCTCCGAAGAGATGGACGGGAACTCCCGATCCCAGGCCTTTCTTGGCAGCGACAACCACATCCACCAGATCCCTGAACCGGTAGGCCTCCATCAGAGGCACCACCCCACCCACGGGATAAACATCGAATCCTAGGCCGCGGGCAAACCTCCCCGCCCTCTCCCGCAGGTCGGGATAGGTCGATCCCTGGACCGGTCCGGCCAGCAGTACCTCTCTTTTCAGACTGGCTGCCTCCTGGAGCCTCATCTCTGTGGTATTCAGCTCCAATTCCGCCCTCTCCCTGGAGACATCAGGAGGGGTTGGTATGTCCAGGGGCACAGATATATCCGATTTTATAGCAAACTGAAAATCAAGTATCTCCAAAGGCAAGACATCGATATCGCCGTATACTGAGAGCTGAAAGGCTCCCGAGTCGGTCATTATCGGACCGGAGAAGCCCAGGAGATCGTGCAAGCCACGCTCTATTGCTTTGATTCTCAATTCCTGATCCTGGTTTATTATGTAGCTATTGGTGATAATCATCCCCGCACCCATCAAGGCCAGCTCCTCCGGGGGGATTAAGGGAAGATGGGGGTTGACCACCGGCATTAGAAGAGGGGTCTCAACATTGCCATGGGGGGTGGAAAGCCGGCCGATCCTTCCGGCCAGATCCTTATGCAGTATCTCGAAGCGGTCCGGCATATCCTGCCCAACGCCAATAAGGAATAAATAGGTTGGGTCAGATCATCGGAGAGATGGGAAACTGAATAAAACAGGATGGATTAATATGAGAAATATAACTGCATTGTTTGCTCTGATCTGCTTAACGGGTTTAACGGCTGCCCAGGGCAGCTTCCTGGGTGAGGGCTATAGCTCCAGTCAAACCGCCTTTTTCAATGAACCGAGCACATCGACCTTTGACCCCTTTGTGCAGACCTACTGGAGCAGATATGTTGCCGCCGAGCAGAACCAAAGCAGCATCAATTTGACAACTGAGATGGGCATGTGGATGAATCACTTCCCATTGCTGTTCAGCACCCCTCTGGATCTCAGATCTACCAGCTTCAAGAGCAATGTTACCACCCAGGGCCTCAGTGAAAAGGATAAGAAGAGCCAGGCTCTGAAGACAGAGGTATACCGGGAATTGGGCCTGAATGAAGTCTCCTCATATAGAGCCGACTCCGGCATCCTTGACACCAGCAGTGGAACTGGCATGCCGGCAGTTGATGCCACAGAGAAGGTGGTTGCTCAGAGTGTGATGTCCTTCTTCAACGTCTGAGATGAGAACAGATAAAACACAAAAATAGACGAACAGGAAAAGCTCTGCTTATTCCTGCACCACTAATTTCCTTTTCTGGAGGCGACTGTATACGGCAGCAGTCCGCCGGCAAGGAGAATCATCCTCTGCCTTCCGGAGAGGTCCATCTTCAGAGCCAATGCTTGCTCGCTCTGTTCTACAAGGGCGAGGACGCTCTCATCCCCCTTCTCTAATGATCTGCGAATTGCAGGTATTCTGATTCTCGTATTTTCCGGGAGAATCTCCCAGTCCGACTCCTGTTCAAAGGTGAACGGCACTATGCCAAAGTTGACCAGATTGGCGGCATGTATTCTTTCTATGGACTTGGCGATCACTCCCTTCACCCCCAGGTACATGGGACACATGGCGGCATGCTCTCGGGAGGAGCCCTGGCCGTAGCTAAGTCCGGCGACAATCAAATTGTGGCAGCCCTGATCGCGGAGAGAGGAGGCGCGAGATGCGAAATCCCTGTCCAGCGGCTCGAAGACAAACTCAGCATATTTGGGAACATTGGAGCGGTACTTGAGTCTGGATCCGGCAGGCATGATGTGGTCAGTTGTTATCAGGTCTCCCACCCTTATGGTCACACATCCTGTTATATCCTCGGGCAGGGGTTGATTGACAGGAGGTTGGCCGATATTCGGGCCGCGGCAGATGGTGGTTCCTTCCCTCAGATCCGGTGCTGCCGGCGGGATGATCATCCGGTCATCGATATGGAAATGATCGGGCATCTGGACTGCTGGAAACTCCATGTCCAGCTCTCTTGGGTCGCTCAGCCTGCCGGTGAGGGCGGCAGCGGCAGCGACCACCGGGCTGGTCAGATAGACATTGGCACTGGGGGTGCCGGATCGGCCCATAAAGTTGCGGTTGCTGGTGCGGACGGAGATGGAGTTGGTGCAGGGGGACATGCTGTTTCCGATACAAAATCCACATGAGGCCTCAAGTATCCTCGCCCCGAATTCTATCAGGTCGCCAAGGGCGCCGTTCTTTGCAATGGCGCTCAAGACCTGTCGCGATCCAGGGGCTATCCCTAAAGAAACACCTTCAGGAAGCTTCTTTCCCTTCACCATCCTGGCCACGGTCATCAAGTCCACATAAGAGGAGTTGGTACAGGAGCCGATCATCACCTGATCCACAGGAAGGTCCAGATCTCCAGCACGAACGATATTCCCCGGGCTGTGGGGGGCGGCTGCCAGGGGCTCGATCTGCTCCAGGTCGATCTCCAGGCTGCGGTCATAGAGGGCCTCTTTGTCTGCGACAAGGGGTTTCCATTGGCTCTCCCTCTCCTGAGCAGCCAGGAACCTTCTGGTCTGCAGGTCGCTGGGGAATATGGATGTGGTGACCCCCGTCTCTGCCCCCATATTGGTGATGGTTGCCCTCTCCGGCACCGTCAGGCTGGATATGCCGTCGCCGGTATACTCGCAGACGAAGCCCACGTTCCCCTTCGTGCTCAGGATCTGCAGCACTTTTAGGGCCACATCTTTTGCTGTGGACCAGGGCTGGAGCTTGCCCGTAAGATGCAGCTCGATCACTCGGGGAGCTGTGAGGTAGTATGCTCCTCCCCCCATAGCGACGGCAACATCCAGCCCGCCCGCGCCCATGGCTAAGGAGCCCACTCCTCCTGCGGTGGGGGTGTGGCTGTCCGAGCCCAGAAGGGTCTTGCCCGGGCGGGCGAATCTCTCCAGGTGCACCTGGTGACAGATGCCGTTTCCAGGGCGGGAGAAGTATATTCCATATCTCTTCGCGATGGACTCCAGGTAGGCATGGTCGTCAGCGTTCTCGAATCCCACCTGTATGGTATTGTGATCGACGTAGCTTACGGAAAGCTCTGTGGCGATGTCAGAGAGCCCCATGGACTCGAACTGAAGGTAAGCCATGGTGCCAGTGGCATCCTGGGTAAGGGTCTGGTCTATCTTTATGCCTATCTCTTTGCCCGGCTCGTAGGAGCCATCTGCGAGGTGCTCTCGCAGGATCTTCTCCGTTAAGGTGTAGCCCATAAAAGACCTCCAGTTGATTCATCAATAAGCAGGTGTAGAGGATGATTGTATCGATACTCGCTACTGTGATATTAATACTCGACGATGAGGTACTCGACGATGGGGTACTCGGCGATGGAGTGATTGATGATGGGGCAAAAAGGTTATATATCTCTGAGTTATTGGATGGGTTCGGCCCGCCTGAAAGGGCAGGGTTACAGGTCCTGTAGATATTGGTTATAGGACCAATGATACAAGTTTGGTCTGAGGTTGTCCCTGCAACTTCTCCGCCTCAAAAATTCGAGGCCGGGGGAAAGAGTTAAATACCGCGGATGACTACCTTAATGGGCCGCTTAGGCATCGCATCCACAAGGCTGCGACCCTGAATCCATGATGGGTCGAATTCCATGATGCGATATACAGAATATGTGGAGACGCGAGCTTTTTCGTGTCTGACAATGGTCTTGGCGACTCAGCCAATTCCGATTGGTTCGGAACATAACGCATACTTCCTAGAGAATTCTGGTTGATCCTGCCAGAGGTTACTGCTATCGAGGTTCGACTAAGCCATGCGAGTCGAATGTAGCAATACATGGCGTACTGCTCAGTAACACGTGGACAACCTGCCCTTAGGACGGGTATAAACCCGGGAAACTGGGTATAATTCCCGATAGATCTCGTCTGCTGGAATGCATCGAGATCCAAAGCTCCGGCGCCTAAGGATGGGTCTGCGGCCTATCAGGTAGTAGTGGGTGTAGCGTACCTACTAGCCTACGACGGGTACGGGTTGTGAGAGCAAGAGCCCGGAGATGGATTCTGAGACACGAATCCAGGCCCTACGGGGTGCAGCAGGCGCGAAAACTTTACAATGCTGGGAACAGCGATAAGGGAACCTCGAGTGCCAGGTTACAAATCTGGCTGTCGTGATGCCTAAAAAGCATTATATAGCAAGGGCCGGGCAAGACCGGTGCCAGCCGCCGCGGTAACACCGGCGGCTCGAGTGGTAACCGTTATTATTGGGTCTAAAGGGTCTGTAGCCGGCCGGATAAGTCTCTTGGGAAATCTGGCAGCTCAACTGTCAGGCTTTCAGGGGATACTGTCTGGCTCGAGGCCGGGAGAGGTGAGAGGTACTTCAGGGGTAGGGGTGAAATCTTGTAATCCTTGAAGGACCACCAGTGGCGAAGGCGTCTCACCAGAACGGACCTGACGGCAAGGGACGAAAGCTAGGGGCACGAACCGGATTAGATACCCGGGTAGTCCTAGCCGTAAACGATACTCGCTAGGTGTCGGCCACGGTGCGACCGTTGTCGGTGCCGTAGGGAAGCCGTGAAGCGAGCCACCTGGGAAGTACGGCCGCAAGGCTGAAACTTAAAGGAATTGGCGGGGGAGCACCACAACGGGTGGAGCTTGCGGTTTAATTGGATTCAACGCCGGAAATCTTACCGGGACCGACAGCAACATGAAGGCCAGGCTGAAGACTTTGCCGGATTAGCTGAGAGGTGGTGCATGGCCGTCGTCAGTTCGTACTGTGAAGCATCCTGTTAAGTCAGGCAACGAGCGAGACCCACGCCCACAGTTGCCAGCGTACTCTCCGGAGTGACGGGTACACTGTGGGGACCGCCGCTGCTAAAGCGGAGGAAGGAATGGGCAACGGTAGGTCAGTATGCCCCGAATATCCCGGGCCACACGCGAGCTACAATGGTTGGTACAATGGGTATCTACCCCGAAAGGGGACGGAAATCTCCTAAAACCAATCTTAGTTCGGATTGAGGGCTGCAACTCGCCCTCATGAAGCTGGAATCCGTAGTAATCGCGTTTCAACAGAACGCGGTGAATACGTCCCTGCTCCTTGCACACACCGCCCGTCAAACCACCCGAGTAGGGTCTGAATGAGAGCGCTTTCAATGGAGGCGTTCGAATTTGGGCTTTGCAAGGGGGGTTAAGTCGTAACAAGGTAGCCGTAGGGGAATCTGCGGCTGGATCACCTCCTAACGTTACGAGCATGCCAAATGGCATGCCTCTCTGAGCCAATCGGAAGCTGAAATGTCGATCAAGACCATGAAACAAGACAAATCTATCCAGCTAATTTGCAATCATCTGCTGGCCATGATCTGGGGCTTGTAGCTCAGCTGGTAGAGCGCCGCCTTTGCAAGGCGGAGGCCCTGGGTCCGAATCCCAGCAAGTCCATTTGATATGTATGCACACATCGAGGCAGACTCGATGTGGAAGGGCGGAGGTCTGACTCCCCGGCATGGGGTGCAGTCCTGCGATGCCGTGCACAAGCTTTGCGACCAGACGCTCACTGAGTTTAGTGGGGCATAAGCTGCTTATGCCAGCCAGGGGATGGCTCGGCTCAAGTGCTGATGAAGGACGTGCCAAGCTGCGATAAGCCTCGGCGAGGCGCATGGAGCCATTGAACCGAGGATCTCCTAATGGGAAATCCTGAGTCTTCGGACTCGATCCTCAAGGATCGGGAACGTCCCGGATTGAAACATCTTAGTAGGGACAGGAAGAGAAATCAACCGAGATACCGTCAGTAACGGCGAGTGAACGCGGTAGAGCCTAAACCGAATCCCGCAAGGGAGATGTGGTGTTATAAGCCTGGCCTGCAAGTTCTGACCTGGAAGGCGAAATGGCCTGGAATGGCCTGCCATAGAGTGTGAGAGCCACGTAGCCGTAACAGATCAGATCCTGGGCCTTGTCTTGAGTACTGTGCGTCGGAAATCGCGCGGGAATTTGGGGGTCACCAACCTCCAAGGCTAAATACAACTTGAGACCGATAGCGTATTAGTAGTGTGAACGAAAGCTGAAAAGTACCCCAGATAGGGAGGTGCAAAGAGCCTGAAACTGGCTGGCGATAGTGCGTTAGGGCGCGAAAGGATCTTTCTCTCGAAGGATACGGTGGCAACGCCGCAGTACGAGAGAGACTGCCAGCGTTCTAACATGCGTTTTGAAGAACGAACCAGGGAGTGCATATTGGCGGCGAGGCTAATTCTGTCATAGAGGCAGCCGGAGCGAAAGCGACAAGCGCGCATGAGAAGAGGCGCGACGTATACAAGTGCGTGTAGTCGTCCGTATGCGACCCGAAGCCGGGCGATCTAGGCGTGGGCAGGTTGAAGCGTGGCGAAAGCTGCGTGGAGGACCGTTTGAGGTGTTGATATGCAAATCGCTCTCGTGACCTGCGTCTAGGGGTGAAAGTCCAATCGAGGTCGGGAATAGCTGGTTCCTCCCGAAACATATCGCAGTATGACCTGGTCTGAGATAGTCGGCGGAGTAGAGCACTGATTGGGGAAGCCGGACTCGAAAGGGTCTGTTCCTTTGTCAAACTCCAAAACCGCCGTCGTCGTAGACGACCAGCAGTCCGGGCTGGGGGGTAAGCTTCTAGTCCGTGAGGGAGACAACCCTGACCGTGGTTAAGGTCCCCAAATATCGGCCAAGTGTCAACACTTAAGGGAGTCCTGGGTCATAAACAACTGGGAGGTTAGCTTAGAAGCAGCTATCCTTTAAAGAGTGCGTAACAGCTCACCAGTCGAGATTCAGGGCCCCGAAAATGGACGGGGCTAAGCCGATTACCGATACCACGGAGCACCGCAAGGTGATCTAGTAGGGAGGCGCTCTGCGTGGGCAGAAGCATCTGCGTGAGCAGGTGTGGACCGCGTAGAGACGAAAATCCTGGTAGCAGTAGCAGCAAAATCGGGTGAGAATCCCGATCGCCGTAAGGGCCAGGGTTCCTCGGCAATGTTCGTCAGCCGAGGGTCAGTCGGTCCTAAGACGTACCCTAATCGGAGTACGCCGAATGGGAAACAGGTTAATATTCCTGTACCTTTCAACATTAAAACTGACGCTTCCGGATATGTCAAGCGTCCTTGCCTGGGCGTTCAAGCGTGCAAGCCTGCGGAGAGCCGTAATGGCGAGAAACAGGCGAAAGCGTGATGACGTAAGTTGGCAAATTCCCGGAGCCCGTGAAAAGGGAGTTGAAAGTCCGTACCGAGATCCAACACTGGTGCCCCAAGCTGAGAAGGCTAAGGCGTTTCGGCATATGCTAGCTAAGGGAATTCGGCAAATTGGCCATGTAACTTCGGGATAAATGGTGCCTGCTTTGCAAAAAGCAGGTCGCAGTGACGAGGGGACTCTAACTGTCTAATAACAACATAGGTGATTGCGACTCCGTAAGGACTAGTACAATCACTGAATCCTGCCCAGTGCAGGTACCTGAAAACCCGGTTCAACGGGAAGAAGGGCCTGTTAACGGCGGGGGTAACTATGACCCTCTTAAGGTAGCGTAGTACCTTGCCGCTTAATTGGCGGCTCGCATGAATGGATCAATGAGAGTCCCACTGTCCCTAGCTGGTACCCGGTGAACCTTACATTCCAGTGCAGAGTCTGGAGACCCCTAATGGGAAGTGAAGACCCCGTGGAGCTTTACTGCAGCCTGCCGTTGGGTTGTGGTTCTGATTGTAGAGCATAGGTAGGAGACGTCGAAGCTCGGGCGCCAGTCCGAGTGGAGTCAACACTGGAATACTACCCTTTCAGAGCCGCTGCCCTAACTCTGAGAAGAGGACCTCGGTAGGTGGGCAGTTTGGGTGGGGCGCCACGCCCTTGAAAAGATATCAAGGGCGCCCTAAGGTTGACTCAGTTGGGTCGGAAACCCAACAAAGAGTGTAAAGGCATAAGTCAGCCTGATGTTACCTCGCATAGCAAGAGGTGATAAGACGAAAGTCGGGCTTAGCGAACCTCTCAGCTCTCTTGGTGAGAGCGTTAGATGACAGAAAAGCTACCCCGGGGATAACAGAGTCGTCACCGGCAAGAGCACATATCGACCCGGTGGCTTGCTACCTCGATGTCGGTTCTTTCCATCCTGGCCGTGCAGCAGCGGCCAAGGGTGAGGTTGTTCGCCTATTAAAGGAGATCGTGAGCTGGGTTTAGACCGTCGTGAGACAGGTCGGTTACTATCTGTTAGGGGTGTGTTGCGGTCTGAGGGCAAGTTGGTTTTAGTACGAGAGGAACAAACCAACGGCACCTCTGGTCTATCGGTTGTCTGGCAAGGCATGCCGAGCAGCTACGTGCTCGCGGATAAGGGCTGAAAGCATCTAAGCCCGAAACCGCACCCGAAAAGAGACCGCTTAGAGTACTCGTAAAAGACGAGTTTGATAGAGCTGGTGTGTACGCACCAAGGCAACGAGGTGTTCAGCTCGCAGCTACTAACAACTCCGCAGCGCTCCGCTGAACTCGGGCGAAATCTGGTATCGCAAAGCAAAGATATGCACGGCAAGTAAACCAGGATCCCTGAACCAAGATTCAGGGTGGCATAAATACCGGTTCGATTCCGGACCCTGGAATCGAATATGGCGGCCAGAGCGACGGGGCAACTCCTGAACCCATCCCGAACTCAGAAGATAAGCCCGTCCACGTTCCATACTGTACTCAGGTGCGAGAGCCCTCGGGAAATGCAGATCGCTGCCATATTCACCTAACCTTTCTTTTCTATCAAGCCTACGTTAAGAGTTCCCGAATTACTATTATCATGAATCCAATTTAGCCTTGCTGCATGGTCGATGGGAGGCACATGCGCCCTGAAAACCAAGGGAATTGCAGATCGCTGCCATGCTCACTTAACTTTTCTTTTAGAACTTTAACTGGAGCCTGGGCTCCCGAATTACTATTATCACGAATCCCACTTAGCCATGCAGCAAGGTCGATGGGGAGCATGTGCGCCCTGAACGACAAGGCCGGAGAGCTGCCGTGCTCACCTAACTTTTATTTCTATCAAGCCTGCATTAAGGGCTCCCTGATTACTATTATCCTGGATTAACTTAGCCTTGCCGCCAAGTCGATGGGAGCATATGCGCCCTGGAAGGCCAACAGCCGGCGGATCGCTGCCACGCTCACTCAATTTTCTTTTAGCATATGCTAATTTTATCTGGGGGATAGTCTAGGGAACACAGGGAAACGAAGAAAGGTTCACATTATTCTTTAAAGTGCTTTGATTGTGTTATCTTATGATAACAATTTTCGATACCGTAGCTATAATAATAATTAATTAATATTGATTCTATAATGTTGCTACCCAACATAATAGAACTCGTGAAGGATGAAGGGAAAACTTTATTTATCTGGGAACTTAATGATTAATAGAGATATTGGAGGAACAAATATGAGTGATCAAACCCATTTAAGCGTTAAAAATGATGCGGGCTATCCAACTATACAACTTGAAGGCAATAATGAACAAATAAGTATATGGCACAACTTCGGGGGAACTCAGTTTCCATTGTGCAACTTAGGAGTCATGGGAACATACTCTACACTCATGTTAGGGCATTCTGATCTTCCCGCAGATCTCAGGCTATGGGGAAAATTCCCGATAGTCTTTGATAGTAGAACAGGAAGCATACACGTGCATGAATGTAATAATATAGGAGGCGTTATAAATACAAATTTGCTTGTAATAAATGGGGGAGGCGGAGGCAATATTTCTATAAAACGTAATATACCTGGTTATCCACCAAGTAAGGAGGTACTAAAATTTGAAGCGAGTGAAGCCAAGCTTTATGTAGGAGATAGTAGAATACCTGGGAACATCCTGCTCAAAAATTTTTATGGGAAAGATACCATCCATATAGAGGGTAAAACTGGTAACATCAATTTGCTAGGTGCCGATTGTGCAGAGGTATTCGAGATATCAGAGGATAAGCAAATCGATTCCGGTACCGTCCTGGTAATAGGCGAAGATGGTAAACTTCACCAGAGTGAGAAATCCTTCGATAAAAGAGTTGCAGGTGTAGTCTCTGGAGGTAGAGGCTGTAATCCTGGAATAACCCTCAACAGTAGTGATAATCAAAATAGAAAGCTACCAATTGCCCTTGTAGGTAAGGTCTATTGTAAGGTCGATGCCAGCTATAATCCGATTGAAACTGGTGATTTGCTGACAACATCTCCAACATCAGGCCATGCCATGAAAGCTAATAATCCTGTTGAGGCATTTGGCGCTATAATAGGAAAGGCATTATCTTCTCTTAAGCAAGGAACTGATTTAATTCCAATACTAGTAGCTTTACAATAAATATAAAGTAGGAGAAAATATTATGAAGAATTTAATTGCTGCTTTAGCCAATGCTGGAATAAAACCGCCGATAGGAATTCCTGGTTCATTCGAGTCATGTACTAATAATGTTGGAGATTTAATAAGGATATTAGAACTTCCAGATCCAGAAATAAATAGATGGAACAGAACTCACATTAATTTCGACGAAAAGTGGACCCATGAATTCCAAGGCATAACTAGTGCTTTTGATCTTGGCTATGGTATATGGTTTTTTTCAAATCGTGATACCCTTTATAAAGTACAATGGGATCCTGCAAGCGATAAAATAAAGATACTCAAAAGTTTTTCTCGGCGTACTATCTTGCCAGTGGATCATCATCACTTTGGGGATATAGATTATTATAAAGGGATACTCTTCGTCCCGCTTCAGTCCCGATTTGATTATATTGATCCTGTAGTATTAGCATTTTCCCCAGACCTCGAATACATTGGCGGTGCATATTTATATGGAAAATCTGATATACTATCTACGGGATGGTGTGCTATAAACCCATTAAATAGCTTATTATATATATCAGATGATACTGCATCCTTTTTTTATGTTTACGATATTTCAGCATTATACGATCTTGCAAAATCCTCCCATCTCTGGCATGCATTTCCTAAAATAAAATTATTACCAAAGCGTTTTTATTTAAGGAAGGCGGACGGAAGTATAGATACATTAGGTAGGTGTATGCAGGGCGTAGATTTTACTCATAATGGCAGGATATATATATCTCAAGCGATTCCCGACACGACTTGGGGCATAGAGACATTCGAAAATTATTTGGCGTGCTATAACTCATTGACAGGCACTAGATTGGGTTATATGAAAGTCGAGCCCCCAGATTCCACTGAAGTAGGTGAAGAATCACAAGGGATAACATATTGCAGGGAAACAAACGAAATTTATCTGGCCCTTTTAGATAACGATCATTTTGGTATTCCTGCAAGAGATGAAATAGATATATTACGTTTTAGCCATCCGAACCATTATCCATTATAGTCTACACAGTTTCTGTACTTTCCAACTTTTAGCTTTATTTATAATATATGTTGATTAATTCAAATCTCAAACGCGATTTTAAAATTTAAAGTTTTTATACTTGGATTGATTTTACTCGTATGGGAGT
>Ga0208461_1003523_pt1 | contig 11711 bp, 10 predicted proteins | sample AD_JPNTR4_MetaG_FD_184448 | JGI IMG/M metagenome (GOLD analysis project Ga0208461, IMG submission 184448) | Active sludge microbial communities of municipal wastewater-treating anaerobic digesters from Japan - AD_JPNTR4_MetaG (SPAdes) (version 2) | ecosystem: Engineered > Bioreactor > Anaerobic... | reverse complement strand
CGGGTCAGACGGAGAGCCTCAGAACTGTCAACGTTCTGAATGGCCAGAACTCTTAAAACCTGAGAAAGATGACAGAGATAACATTCAGCCTCAGCCAGCATGCCCAGAGTTTAGCATTTTTTCCGCCGATCGTTAAGGCAGAAACAGGAAATCTGGCTGGCGTCATCCGCTTAAGATGAACCAAGCAGAAGGTCAATAGTGCCGGTCAGGGCTTTGAGGTCAAGGGGTTTGGTAAAAAGATAATCAATTTTTAACTTTTGAATTTCCTCCGGCTTGATCTGGTCAGGATAAGCAGAAATAAGAACTGCCTTGCCTTCGTAGTCGACTTGACGGAAATCCCGGATCAGATCCAGACCATTTTTGCCCGGCAGCCGGAAATCAGCGATTATAAGGTCTATATCAGCCTTTTTAAATTCAGTCAGGGCTTCGGCCGCATCTCTGGCTAAATAAACATCGTACCTGGAGGCCAGAAGCAAAAAGAATGTCTTGCGGATGGATTCATCATCGTCAACAACAACAATTCTCTTTTTAGACATAATGACTCTCTTTTTTTACTGCCGATTTTGTGCCAGGCCGAAAACGGCTTATTGAAGGGAGTCTTAACAGATAGAAACGCCCGTCTTAACCGGGAGAGAACCGTCAATTTATTTTACAAGTAGTCTAATCGGATGTATCAATTCTTAAATCGTAATCCTTTATCTTTTTATCAAGAGTTGGTCTGGAAATGTCGAGAATCTGGCTGGCTCGACTCTTGCTCCCCCGGGTTGCCTCCAGTACGTGCTGGATATACCTTTTCTCTATCTCCCACAGGGGAACCAGTTCCCGGGTAAAGGGTGACTGGTCTTCGGCTTGAGCTGGCTGAGAAGGTTCCAGCGGCAAATATTCCTTCAAAATAACATCGCCTTTGGCCAGGATAACCGCTCTGATCAAAGCATTTTCCAGCTCACGAACATTACCTTTCCAGGGCTGATTAACCAGATAATCCATAACTTCTGGTGGCACCTTTCTGACATTTTTCTTCAGATCCCGATTAATTTTTTCTAAAAGGTAGGCTACCAGATCAGGTATGTCCTCTCTCCTTTCTCTAAGAGGCGGTATATTAATTTCGACCACTTTGAGCCGGTAATAAAGATCTTCTCTGAACTTGCCTTGAGCAACCAGTTCTTTGAGATTTTGATTGGTGGCGGCAATAATTCTGGCCTCGGTCTTAAGTACCCTTTCACCACCGACCTTCATAAAATCCCTGCTTTCAATCACCCGCAGAAGTTTGGATTGCAAACCAGGCGAGATATCTCCAATTTCATCCAGAAATAAAGTACCTTTACCGGCTATTTCAAATTTCCCTCTGGTCTCACTAACAGCGTCAGTAAAAGCTCCGCGGACATGGCCGAAAAGCTCGGATTCAAGTAAAGTGTCAGAAATGGCCGAACAGTTGATAACAATGAAAGGTTCATCCCGGAATGGGCCATTGTAGTGAATGGCCTTGGCTACCAGTTCTTTGCCAGTGCCGCTCTCTCCTTGAATCAGAATGTTAGTTCTGGTATTGGCTACCAACCCGATCATTTTAAAAACTTCCCTCATCTGTGGAGAGCGTCCTATGATGTTATCTATTTGATATTCTTTCTGCTTCTCTTCCAGCAGATAACTGACCTTATCTTCCAGCGCTTTCATCTGAAGAGCTTTATCTATGGTTAGATCCAGTTCCAGATTGTCCAGAGGCTTAACCAGATATTCAAAGGCACCGGCTTTAACCGCTTCCACGGTTGTCTTCATGTCGTCAAAAGCGGTCATAATGATAACAGTAGCCGCTTTGTTTTCAGCCTTGACCTGCCTTAAAACGTCCAGGCCATTAATGTCTGGGAGCTTAACATCGAGTAGAGCCAGATCTGGTTGAAATTCCCGGAAAAGGGCCAGTCCTTCCTCTCCATTTTCAGCTCCCCTGACTTCAAAGCCTCGCTTCTTAAGATGAGAAATCAGTGTCCGGCTAACCAGACTATCATCCTCTATGACCAGAACTTTAGTCATATTTTTTTCTCCTTATCCTGAGTTTCGCAGGGAATTCTGATTAAAAAGCAGCTACCTGGTCCTTCCTTTCTGACTACCCTGATTGTTCCTCCATGCTGTTCGACAATCCGGCGGGCAATAGCCAGACCCAGTCCTGCACCTGAGCCTTTGGTCGTAAAGAAAGGCTCGAAGATATTTTCCCAGTCCTTTTCAGGAATGCCGCTACCCGTATCGCAGATTCTAATCTCAAAATATGATTTTTCTCCTTCGGGCTGGAAGGACAGCGAAATCTCAATCTCACCATCTTCCCCCACGGCTTCATAGGCATTGCGAAGAATATTCACAAATACCTGACGCAGTTTATCGCCATCGACCAGAGCCGGGGGCAAACCTGGCTGATAATTCTTTTTAATCTGTATGTGCTTTTCAGTCAGTGAAGGTTGCAGCATTTTTAATGAGCCCTCAATGATTTGATCCAGGTCGAAGTAGTCCAGCTGCAAAACCGAAATCCGGGTAAAACTCAGCAGTTCTTTGATAAATTTCTCTATCTGATCAATTCCTTCTTGGGCAATCGACAGATGCTCTTTTTCCAGCTCACCCAGCTGATCATTATCAGCCAGTTTCTGAATATTTAACTTGACTGAAGTTAAAGGGTTGCGAATTTCATGGGCAATAGTTGCTGATAATCTACCAATCGAAGCTAATTTTTCGGCCTGAACCAGCTTTTTATTAGCTTCCTCCATCTGCTCTCTGGCCGCATTCAATTCTTCTGTCATGCGATTAAAACTCTCGGTGAGAACACCAATCTCATCAGAAGAAATGAGTGGAATGTGGTAAGTAAAATCACCCCGGGAGATTCTTCTGGTGCCTTCCAGTAAATTCTGAATGGGCCTGGTCAGCCGCTTGACCAGAAAATTGATTCCGGTAATGGTCAGCAGCAAAGCCAGAAGGCCCAGGCCAAAAAGTGTCAGCCTCGATTGATTGATTCGTTTTTTGACATCGTCCAGTTTCAGACCTATTTTGACTGAGCCCCATTTAACATCCGAGCCAGCCGCATAAATTGGAATCTCAATCTGCAGGACTTCATAACTTTCCTGGCCATTGGTCAGGTTTATATTCTCATAGAAGATTGTCTCTGGCGGTACATCACCGACACATCTGGTCTCATTGATTATTTCCATATTACCGGCGATACTATCACTAACCACTACTGGCCGCCCGCTGCGGTCATAAAAAATCACATAGGCCAGATCATCCCTGATCAGACCGGCAATATTTTCATCTATTGACTCGAGCTCCCACAGGGCAAAATGCCTGGCATTCATGCCGGCAATGTAGCGGACCATCAGCAAGCCACGATTTCTTTTCTCTTCATAAATGAACCTGGCTTCCCGATTCTGAATAACGGCCAGAACACCGATGATTAAGAAGGCCAATATGACCGAAACCCAGAAGACCAGCTGGACATAAATGGATATTCTGAACTTCGGGTTCAACTTCATTGGTCTATCCAGGCGTCCTTCAGATTTAGATAAAAGACTCCAGCTGGCTGCGGTCTTAAATTTTTTATATAGGGCTGATAGGCGGCCCGCTGTTTGAAATAATAAAGTGGAACAGCTGGCACCTCATTTTTCAACAATTCTTCCATCTGCCTGAAAAGCTTTACCCGCCTCTCGAGGGGGCCAGTGTTACGTTGTTCTTCCAGCCAGGCATCAAGCTGTTCATGTTTATAATGGAAACAATTCAAATTGAGATAGGATTTGGAATGGAAAAGAGGATAAAGCAAGAATTCAGGATCGGGCACAGGAATTGACCAATCAAAATAGACCAGATAGGGAGTTCGCTCATTTTTTATCTCACCCAGAGACTTTATCAGCTTGAGTTGTAAATCAATCCCGGCCGGACGTAACTCATCTTTAAGTTCGCGATAGAGCTTTTCTGCCAGCTCCTTAAGGGAAAACTCAAAGTAAAGACTGACCGGTAGGGCTTGACCCGGGCCGCCCAGTCCATGAGCGGCCAGTCTCTCAGCAATCCGCCCGAAACTCAGCTCTTCCGACGGTGAAGAAGGGAAAAACCCCGGAAGATAAGGGGGAATGTAATTATCCATAACCTGAGCAAAATAGACAGGAGAAGAAACAAGGCCAGCCAGCTTGCTTTTTTCAATCAGGCGGCTGATAAGATTTCTGACCTCCGGGTCGTCAAAAGGCCTCAGGTGACAGCTAAAAAACAAATAACTCATTTGAAGAGAGTTGCTCTCGACAATCTGATATCTGTTTCTGGAAATCCGATAGGAAATATAAGGGACAATTTGAACCTCATCCCGGAAAAAACCCTCCAGCAAAAAATAAGGGCTAACTTCTACCCGGTTAATGTAGGCCTTCCGGCCATAGTAACGGTCATTTCTGGCCAGACTTAGGCCGATGATATCCAGTTTTTGATTCCTCAACCAGTAATCAAATTTGAAGGGGCCAGCTCCAATTGGCCGGTTAAAGAATTTCTTTTTGTCTCTTTCTACCAGGGAAGCAGGCAAAATTTTGGCGAAATTCGAGGCCAGAAAATAAAGATTGGCTACACTGGAATACTTCCAGTCAATCTCAATGGTCTTATCATCTATGATTTTTATTCCGGTAACTTCACTGGCCTGGCCCTGCCAGAACTCTTCCCCGCCTTCAATTCTCTGAGCGAACAGGTAAAAATTGGGATTGTTTTTCAGCCGGAAAAGCCTTTCCAGAGAAAATTTGACATCAGCAGCTGTCACTGGCTGGCCATTATGAAAATCCGCCTTGCTGCGGAGATAGAAAACGGTCTTTCGTCCTCCGTTATCGATTACCCAGTACTCCGCCAGCCCGGAGGCTATCTCCAGATTGCGGTCAAGTTTTAAGAGCCCTTCATACAGATTTTCGATAACCAGCGGATAGCCATTGCCGGCCGGATCAAGGTCAGTGTTAAGAGTCTGGCCGTAGGCTTTAATCTTTAAGACACCGCCGGTTTTGGGCGGGCTGGTCTTCTCCTGACCAATAACTTTCTCCAGATTTTGGCCTGGAAAAAAAAGAAACAAAATGGTCAGCAGGGCAAAAAGGCAGCCCCGCTGCTTTTTAGCCAAAATATTCATTACTAATAAATAATAGCTTAATCGAAGCCGAAAATCACCCCTGGCCCTGATTCAATCGTCTGGCGGCCTCTTTGACCTGATTAAAAACGCGGAAAAAATTCTGCCCCCAGATTTTAGCCAGGTCTGCCTCTGAATAGCCTCTCTTCATTAATTCCACAGTCACATTTATCATCTGGCTGACATCATTACAACCAACAACTCCGCCGCCTCCATCAAAATCTGTTCCTATTCCGACATAATCAACGCCAACCAGCTTGACCACATGGTCAATGTGATCTACCAGATCTTGAAGTGTAGCCAGTTCAACCGGGTATTTTCTGTTTAATTCCTGCATTTCAGCCATAATTTTTTCTCTTTGAGCTTCATCCTTGATATCTCTCCAGTTTCCGTACCTGGCTCTAAATTCTTCGAAGGCCTTATCTCTTTCAGGATTAGGTCTGGGTTTTTTAACGTAGCTCGAAAGGAAACAGATCTGGACAACTCCGCCTTTAGCCGCCAGAGCCTTAATCATCTCATCGCTGAGGTTCCGGGGATGGTCACAGACAGCCCGGGCACAGGAGTGAGAAGCAATTATCGGCGCCTGGCTGCAGGCCAGAACATCCCAGAAGCTGCGGTCAGAAGCATGAGAAATGTCAATGATCATACCTTGCCGGTTACATTCAGCTACCACCTGGCGGCCAAACTGACTCAAGCCCCTGTCTTCAGGGTCATCCCGGTCGGTTGATGAATCACAAATATCATTATCAGACGTATGGCACAGGGTGATATAGCGCGCTCCCTGCTCATAAAAATATTTGATCAAGCTCAAATCCTGACCGATAGCATAACCATTCTCAATGCCGAGGAAGGCGGTCAGTTTTCCCTGTTTTTTGAATCGATAGGCCTCTTCCGGACTGAAAGCCAGCCCGATCAGCTGGCTGTTGGCTTTTACCATATTTTTTACCGCTTCGATCAAGCTGTCAGCCGTCTGCTGCGCCGCCAGATAACCTTCAGCTGTTCTTGGTCCCTGACCGACAAAAGCAGCAAAAAACTCGGCGTCCAGACCTCCTTCCTTCATTCGGGGCAGATCGATTTTACTGCTACGAGGAGAATCAGAGTCATGCCGTTCAGCCGGATTCCAGTTCCCCCGGACCAGTCTCATGGCCGTGTCGCAGTGGGTATCAAGCGTTAAAATTCTCTGGTGGATGGCTCTGGCCCGCTCGAGAAGTTCCCGTTCATTGAGCGGAACAGACTCCTGGTTTTCAGCCGGCAAGTTAAAAGATAACATGATTACCATAACTCCCAGCCAGGCTAACCTTCTTGTGGTCATTATTATGTCCTTTCATTTCTTAATATCGTTTTTTGGAAATATACCCCGGTCTGGCCAGAGAGAGCTATCACCTCTTTTCCAAAAGATAATAGACAGCCGGCTGACCGGAGCTGGCCTTAAGAAAATCAACTACCTTATAACCCTGCTGAAAATAATGCAAAAAGACATCCCGACTTTTAAGCCGCCAGTCAACAGGAATATTTCTGATCTCATCCGGACCATCAGCCGTTGCCCTCAGAAGTTGGTAAAAATCAACAGGCACTTCTACGAGTATCTGTTCCTCGCTTAAGTCCAGCCTGACCCTTCGGACCAGCTGAAGTTCAAGTTCAGACCGAGCAGTTTTAATAGTTTTCCATTCACTCTCCAGAGCCTTTGGCCGCTGGCTAAGAAGGTGTTCAATTTTTTCCTCAGGAACTAAGGGCTGATGTTCAAGCAACAAATCCCAGGCAGTAAAAAAACGATCAGAGGGTACATCCTGCCGATTGAGACGTCCACCATACTCACCATAAGGAGCCAGGCGATATTCGAGAACCTTCATACCAAATTGCCTGATATTCCGGTAGGCATTAACCGCTGTCAGCGGATCATAAGTGCAGACTACCAGATTAACACGGAAAACAGTCAGCAGGATTTCTTTCTGAAACTCTTTGATCTTGATTCCAAGACCAAAATTAAGCGAGTCCGGTCTGACTCCCAGAAACTGAGAATAAAACCAGAGATTATCGCCGGTCACAAAACCAAGGCTTTTATCCCTGAGGCCAACAAAACCATAGCTAAAGCCAACCAGATGAGGCTCATCAAAAATAAACTGGCCATTATCATCTGACTCAAAAGCGCCGATAAATAGACTGCTGCCTTCATGCAAAAAATTCTCACAAAGTAGATTCCGGCTGCCAGAGAGATGGTCATCAGCAAAATCCCAGATAATCTGGCGCAGATTCTCGTATTTCTCATAATCGGCAGCCCGGCTGGAATCTTCAACCCGAAGCAGAAACTTTTTATCGCCGCGGACAATCAATTTTTCAGGTAATTTAATCATATTGTTAGAATTTTACCATTCTGCAGCAGAGATGTTAAAGCTAAATTCGTCATCTCTCAAAACCTTCTGGTTAGAAACACCACTTTTTTATGAAAAAATCTGATTTCAGAATCTGAGGTTGGTTAGCCAGCCAGCCCGGCCTGTCGGGGTGAAAAAGCCAACCCCTGTTTATCAATTAAAGAAAATTTGTTAAGATTTAAAGCTTGATAAGCAGACTGAGCAGATTACGGGCCGGAGGCTAAAGCTTTTAAATTATGACTTCTATTGACATTATTGTTGTTTTCAGATTCAAGCTTAAGAGGTCTGATGTCTGATCTTGATTTTCTAACCCAATTACCCCTGAAAAAGACCAGGAGAGCTAAACGGGCCAGGATCATTATTTTTTCCCTGGAAATTATTTTGATCGTTGGCCTGATGGTCATCTGGGTAACCTCGAGTTCAATCAGACAGAATAAAAGTCTCTGGGTTCTCTTTTTTTATTGCTTCCCGTCGGAGTTTTTAATTTCCTTTGTGCCCCACGAGCCAGTTATACTTTTTTTCAGCAAATATTACAGCTCCCTGACAGTAACCTTAGTTTCTCTGGCCGGTACTGTTCTGGCTGAAGCTCTTAACTATTCAACTCTCAAACTGGTAGAAGAGTTCAAGCTATTATCCAAAGCCAAGAAAAGCGCGTTCGTGGAAAAGCTGATCAAGGCTTTTGGCCGCCAGCCATATCTGGCTCTCTGGGTGGCTGCTTTTTTGCCGGTTCCATTTTACCCTTTCCGTTTTTTAACGGTTATGACCAATCTGCCACTGGTTGGTTACCTGGCAGTGATTGTTACTGCCCGTTTTCCAAAATTTTTGATTCTGGCTCTGATTGGACGGGTGCTGAAGATACCGGATTTGATTATCGTCGCCTTCTTCTTAACCCTGATTCTGGCCGGCTATCTGCCCAGCGTCAGGTTTGATAAAAAGAGAAAAAAGGCCAGAGTCCGCTCTGAACAATCATCCCTGGCGATAAAACCAGAGCAGGAAGAAAAGGCTGCGGCCAGTTCGAGACCGGGTTTTTGACAGAAGGTTCAGGCCATGATATAAAATTCAGCTATCAGATAAAATTGAAATATATCGCGACTAACAGATAGCAGATAATGGAAAATAAGAATCAGCCAGATAAAAAGATAGTTTGCATTATCAATCCAGCTGCTGCCAACCGACGGTGGACCAGACGCCGGCGTCTGCGTTCCAAATTGATTGAAAGCCTACCCGGAAAATGCCTGGATGCACCCCGCAGCAAAGAAGAAACGGTGGCCATGTCCAGAGCAGCCTGTGAGGAAGCTGATCTGATTGTAGCGGTAGGCGGTGACGGTACCATTGCTGACGTCCTTCAAGGAATTTTTCAGAGTCCACGCCGATCAGAGATAACTTTTGGTGTTATTCCATTTGGCAGCGGGAATGCCTTTCGTAAGTCACTGGGGATTCCCCGTCAGCCATTTAAAGCTATTAAATATTTACTGGAAGGCGATGTTCTGACGGTCGATCTGATTCAAATAGAGGATCGGGTGGCCGGTTTTGCCAGCGTGGGCTCGACGGCAGCTGTCACCGGAGAAAAGATTAAACACTCGATACCAGGACTCATTGGACATCTTCTGGCGGCCAGGCGGCTCCTGTTTTATAAAAGAGAGGAAAAAACTATTGAACTGCGCACTGGTCTGGATCAAAAGGGGAACAAATTTGACCATTTAGAACTGTCTTCCCGTTTTCTGGATGGTATCATTGGCAAGTTCAATTACTTTGGCTATAGCTGGCTGGTGGCGCCTGAGGCCCGCCTCAATGATGGTTATCTTGACCTGGTTCTGTTTGAAATGGCTCCTCTTCTCTATATCCTGTCCTTCCCACTTATTTACTTTGGTTTTCTTCAGAAGAAACTGAGACATTTCAAGGCTAAAGAAATAACCATCAAGGGTCGAGAGCTTGATATTCAATATAACGGCGAATATCTGACTGCCCTCAATACGATCCAGGCCAGAGTCTTACCGGCCAGCCTCAAGGTGATGGCTAATGGGGATAAAGCCAGGCGTTTCCTCGTCGAGAGCGAAGATATTAGTTGAAATAAACCTGGTCTAACCAGCGAAAATTGCTTTTTTATCTCTCATCAGTGTAAAGGATTCCTCGGGCTTTTCTACTACCTGAAAAAAAATTGAACTCAGGCACTTTTAAAACTATAATTTCGAGAGATCTGATTTTAAACCATGAGTACTGAGATGGCGGTGGCGATAACCGGAGGAACCGGTTTCATCGGCCAGGCGCTGGTGACCAGGCTGGTCAATGAAGGACAGTCCGTCCGGCTGATAGTCAGAAAAGGTAATAGCAGCCGGCTGAATAAAAAATTGTCAGTAGAGACGTTCAGGGCCGATCTTAACGATGTTGATAGCCTGATAGCAGGCCTGAAGGGCTGCTCTCAGGTTTATCATCTGGCTGCTCTGGCCAAAAACTTTGATCCTCAACCTGAAAACTTTTATCGGGTTAATGTCGAAGGATTTCGTTCTATTCTTGAGGCTTCTCTGGCTGTTGGACTGAGGAGAGTGGTTTTCGTCAGCTCTTCGGTCGTTAAGGGGCCAAGCCGTGGAGAGCCAGTTAGAGAGAGCAGCCGCCGGCCTGACTTGCCCTTTTTTACCGACTATGAGAAAAGCAAGGCACTCGCCGACAAAATCATTGATGATTATCTTGATAAGGGTCTGGAAGTCATGGTAGCCAGACCAACCAGAGTCTATGGACCTGGCCCCCTGACCGAAGCCAATTCTGTTACCCGCCTGATAAAAATCTATTTAAAGTACAGGGTCAGCCTGATACTCAATCAGGGCCATGAAATTGGGAACTACGTTTATGTCGAGGACGTGGCCGAAGGCCTGGAGTTAATTATGAAGAAAGGTCGCTCGGGGGAAGATTATATCCTCGGAGGTGAGAATGTCTCGCTTAATAAATTCTACGACATGCTGGAGGAAGTCTCCGGGCGAAAAGCTATCAGACTGAAAATAAGCGTTCCCCTGGCTCTGGCCGTGGCCAGGCTGGAAACAGCGAAGGCCAGGTGGTTAGGGTTCTATCCCTTTATTACCACCAGCTGGGTGAGAACTTTCCTGGAAAACTGGGCTTTTTCTCACCAAAAAGCCACCGCCGAACTCGGGTATAAGCCAAAGAGTCTGCGGGAAGGATTGCGGCTCACCTGTGAATGGCTCGGTTACTTAGAACCAAGGACGAGTCTGGCCAGAAGCTAATGAATCAACTATCAACAACTACCAGCCAGTGGAAAACAGCCATTATTCTTCTGATCACTCCTTTTTTGTTAACTTTTTATAGCTATTTTGGTCTGCCAGTATTTTACGATGTCAATCTGGCCGGCTATTTTCCGGCTTCCTATTTGTCAGGTTTTTATCGGTATTACTACAATTTTCTGGCTGCTTTACTTCTCTTCCTTTTGCTTCCCGGTCTGCTTATCAAACTTGGCTTCAGGGAAAAACTCAAGGCTTATGGCTTCCGGCGTGGCGATTATAAGTTTGGTCTAAAGGCCGTGGCCTGGTCACTGCCAATCGTTTTTCTAGCCTCCTGGCTGCCCAGCCGGCAGGCCGATTTCCAGCAGGAATACTCTGCCTTTCTGGATAACCCGCTTACCTTTCAGACTTTCCTGATCTATGCTGCTGCCTTTTTTCTTTATTATTTAGCTTTTGAGTTTTTTTTTCGTGGTTTTCTTCTCTATGGTTTGAAGCCGGCCTTTGGTCGCCTGAACAGCCTATTGATTCAGACTATCCCCTGCTGTCTGGTTCATATCGGTAAGCCTTTAAATGAAGTCCTGGCTGCAATCATTGCCAGTCTGATATTCGGTTATCTGGCTTTACGAACCGAATCAATCTGGTATGGGGTAGTCATTCACTGGCTTGTCGGGGTTTTCCTGATTCTCTTTATTGGACTTGGGGCTGGCTGAAGTTTTTGGGTTTCTTTTGAGTCAGCAGACAAGCCGCCCTTATGGCCAGCCAGCCAATGATTATCCCGGACAGGATGTCAACCACATAGTGGTACTGGCCATAAACTGTGCTGAAGAAAAAAAGCAGAATCAAAGGGAAAACAAGCCAGAAGGTCCGGCGACCGGCCTTAGCGGCATAATAAATCATAACAGTCCCGGCGGCGCAGTGAGCTGAAGGAAAAGAACCGCCTCGATACTGGCCCCAGACTTCTACCTTATCCATCAGCCGGCGGAAAAAATAGCCCGGAGCCGG
>Ga0208461_1003511_pt1 | contig 11740 bp, 9 predicted proteins | sample AD_JPNTR4_MetaG_FD_184448 | JGI IMG/M metagenome (GOLD analysis project Ga0208461, IMG submission 184448) | Active sludge microbial communities of municipal wastewater-treating anaerobic digesters from Japan - AD_JPNTR4_MetaG (SPAdes) (version 2) | ecosystem: Engineered > Bioreactor > Anaerobic >... | reverse complement strand
AACCTCTTCTACAGCGATTGCAATACGCCGGGCTTCAGCTTCATCGCACCAGATGATGAGGGCAAAGTTTTCTTCCGGCCAGACCGCATCTCCCATCCGCGGACCGGATGAACCGACGCCATGAACCACAGGGATTTTTGTATACTGTCTTACCACCCCCGCTTTGGTAAAAGCATCAAAGAGGTCTTCCTCTACAGAACGATTTGCAAACAGTTCCAGCCGTATCATTTGGAAACCTCCGTTGCGGCCTTTCTAGTAACACCAGCGGCAATCCGTTCCCGCCGAGCTTCGGCCCGGGCCTTCCGCTCATCGGCACGCTTATTAAAAATGGCATAAATAACCGGCATCAGAAACAGGGTCATGAGGGTACCGAAGGAAAGCCCGCCAAGCACGGTCTTCCCGATGGGGGCCACCAGCTCAGAACCTTCACCGGGGAAAAACGCCATGGGCACAAGTCCCAACACCGTGGTAAGGGTGGTCATCAATATGGGCCTGAGACGATTCCCTGCGGCTTCCACACAGGCATCATGCAGACTGAGCCCCCGCTTTCGGAGCAGGTTCGTATAATCCACAAGAACGATACCGTTGTTAACAATAACCCCGACCAGTACGAGAAGCCCCACAGCGGTCAGGATATTAAAGACTTCCCCGGTCAAACCATAGATGACCACGATCCCTATTACCGAAAGGGGAATCGTAAAGATAATGATAAAGGGGTCCCGGAAGGATTCAAACTGGCTTGCCATGACACCAAAAACCAGAAATACCGCCACCAGCATGATAAGAGCAAACTTCCCCACATACTCCATTAACTGCTGATAGTCACCGGCATATTCAATCACCACATCATCCTCGGCGGGAATCTCCTGGGCAATAAGGCCACGGATTTTACTTTCTATCTTATTGATGGCAGCTCCGGTATTAGTTCCCGCTGTAACATGAATGACCCGGCCCTGATTTTCCCTGCGGATCGTGATAGGTCCAGTGGTTTTTTTATAGCTGGCAAAACTCGCCAGGGGTATTTTCTGCCCCGCGGGATTCATTACAAAAATCTTATCCAGATCGGGAAGCTCGCTCCGGTCAGCCTCAGGCAGGATGAGCACCACATCATATTCACTGCCGCTGGTTCTGTATTTCGTTGCCGTCACCCCATCCACCGCGGCTTTAAGCTCATTTCCTACGGTGTACACATTCAGGCCCAGGGCATACATCCGCTCCCGATCAAACACGAGTTCAATCTGGGGCAGTCCATCCTTAAGATCGATGGAAGGCTCCTTTGCCTCCGGAACTTTCTCTTTCAGGATCTGGGCAATTTTATCTGCAATAGCCTTTCCCTTCGTAAGGTCCTGGGTCTTTATAATAATATCAATAGGGCTTGCTGAACCTATCCGCATGGTGGCTGAAGAAGCATTAAAGCTCAGGGTAGCACCGGGAAAGTCATTAAAATGGGCACGGATTTTGTTTTTCATGGTCTCTGCAGAATCAATTCGTTCCTTAAATTCTGGCAAAGTAATCTGGAGGCTTCCCTTATTTACCGAAGCAGCCCCCCCAATACCCAGGAGGTTCCGCTGACCAATTGAAAGGATTATCCGTTTATACCCCTGTAACTCCGCTTCTAGTATTCCCTGTATCTGTTTCAGCACCGCCTCGGTTTCCGCAATCGGCGTTCCGATAGGAAGCTCTACATTAAGGGTTACCGAGTCGGCCTGCTGTTCCGGCATAAATACATAACCGATCTGGGGAATTGCGATGAGGCTTGCAATAAATAGGGATAAGAGAACCAGAATGGTAGCCACCTTGTGCCGCAGGACCCGGTCTACCGCACGGCGGTAGGCATTATCCAGCCAGTCAAAAAAGGTGGCAAAGGGTTCATCCAGAACTGCCAGAAAACCGGAAAGCGGTTTTTGAACCCGGGTTGTCAGCGGCAAATAATGGCTGGTCAGAACCGGTATAAGCAGCATAGCCACCGCCAATGACATGGAAAGAGAAATAACTACCGTAAAGGAAAGGCCCGAAAAGAGTTCTCCCACTATGCCAAGCTGGCCTTTAAACATAACCAGGGGAGCAAACACACAGATGGTAGTCAAGGTTGATGAAAGGATCGCGTTTATCATTTCCTGACTCCCCAGTATTGCTGCCGCGGTGAGCTTGGCTCCCTTTTCCCGGTAGCGGTAGATGTTTTCCAGAATAACAATGGAGTTATCCACCAGCATACCAACACCGAGGGCAAGCCCCGCCAGGGTCATCACATTCAGCGTAAGCCCCCAGAAGTACATCAACATGAGGGTAAACAGAAGGGATACCGGAATGGTAATACCGATTATAAGAGTTGGTTTAACAGACCTCAGGAAGATAAAAAGAATCAGCACCGCCAGCAGGGCCCCCTGCAGGGCACTGGAAGTAACCTGATTTATAGAATTTTCTATGATATCGGTGGTGTTAAAGATTTCGGTGATTTTAATCCCCTGGGGCACCTCCTTAGATATCTGAACCAGCCGTTTCCGTAATTCCCGTGCGGTCTGAACTGAGTTTTTACCACTCTGTTTCTGAACCGTAATCTGTACCGCCGGCTGGCCATTTACATACACAAGGCTGTCTTCGTCCCGGTAGCCCTCATACACATCCGCAATATCCCGCAAACGAACTACCTTGCTGGGCTCAAGCTGACCATTTACTACGCCACCACCCTTGTAGGAAATTACGGTTGCGCCAATTTCATCCAGACTCTTGTATTCTCCTGCGGTAGCCAATAGGTATGAAAGACCGTTATCTAAAATGGAACCAGCGGAGACTGAAATATTCTGGCTTGCGAGCATCCCCTTAATCTGGGTGATGGTGAGCCCGTAAGCTTCAAGCCGGTTCTGGGGGATTTCCACCTTGATAATTTTCTGCCGGCCCCCAGAGACGGATCCCATGGCTACCCCAGGAACCTGTTCGATACGGGGCAGAATCGTGTTTTCCGCGATTTCCCGCAATTCCTCAGGGGTGCGGTTTCCTGTCACCATGAGACCCATAATCGGAATCATGGACGGATCAAACTTAAAGATAAGGGGTGTATCGGCACCATCGGGAAGAAACCGCTTAACCAGTTCCAGGTTATCCCGGACCGAATTGGCCGCATCCGCCATATCGGTCCCGTAGGTAAAGGTAAGCATGACCATGCTGGACCCCTTGGAACTGGTTGAGCTGAGTTTTTCCAGACTCGACACGTTAGAGAGGGTCCCTTCCAGGGGCCTGGTTACCATCCGCTCAACCTCTTCGGGGCCTGCCCCGGAATAGCTGGTATAAACCACCAGAATGGGGGGCTCAATCTCAGGATACAGATCGATGGGCAGGTTCAACGTGGCAAATACACCGAGTCCAAAAAGAAGGGCAAAGGCTATAAATATGGTAGTTGGCCGAGAAACGACCGTTTTAGCGATACTCATGGGAACCTCTTAATAGGTTGTTTTTAGCGGAGCCGTGGTCTCCACAACCCGGACCCGGACACCATCTTCCAGAAGGCTCTGGCCCCGGAGTACAACCTCCGCATCAGCCTCGAGACCCTCCCGTATTTCTGCCTGATCATCAATCAGAATACCCGGTGTAACAATCCGTTTGTGCGCAATAGTAAAGGCCGGATCCTTGGGGTCCGTTTCTACAGTAAAGACATACTGTTCACCATAACGGCGGACAATGGCCGCCGCTGGAATCTTTACAATGCTGCTTTTTTCTTCCGTAATAATTTTTATTTTGGCAAACATTCCGGTTTTTAATGCATTATCTTCGTTTTTAACCGTGATCCTTACTTCCATAGTTCGGGAGACCGGATCTACCGTAGGACTCAACTCCCGAACCCTGCCATAAAAGGTTCGGCCAGGATAGGCATCCAGGGTCAATTCTACCGGGAGCCCCACCCTCATTTTAGAAATAAAACGCTCGGCCACAAAGGCCCTGGCTTCGAGGGACCCAGAGCCCGCCAGTCTTGCCACCGGGACAGCCTGGGATATGGTCATACCAAGCTGGGCAGGCAGGGCAATCACGGTTCCGGAGATCGGAGCCTTTACCACACCGGTATTAAAGGTCATCCCAGGACGGGAGGGATCCACTTCAGCCAGGGGCTCATCCTTTTCGACCCGCTGGCCCACCGATACATAGAGTTTGGTAACCTTTCCAGCCACATCCGAGTAGGCATCTACGGTGGTGCCGGATACAATATCTCCGGAAAGGGCCAGGTAATCCCGGATCTGCCCCTTAACCGCCCTGGTGGTCCCCACCGCAAAAACAGGCACCTGCTCTTCGGTCCCCTTCGCTTCATTCTGGGCCTTTGGCTTCGTATTCTGAGCACAGGATGCAAGCAGGGCAAGCCCCGCCATAACAATCATGACATTTCGTTTCATCGTTAACTCCTTTTCAGGGTCCCAAAGGGCACCCCTATCGCATATTCCAGGTCCAGAAGCCCGGTGATGTAATTGAACTGTTCTTTCATGACCTCCAACTGGGCCTTCCGTAAGTCCAGGTCCGCATTGGTAATTTCCATGATATCCTTAAGCCCCGCCTTGTAGGCATCTTCGGTTAAAGCATAGGCCCGTTTTGCCAGATCCACATTCAGCTTCAGGGCATTCATGCTCTGCTGGGATTTCTGCAGTTTTAGAATAATCGAATACACCTCCGTTTCGGTTCCCCGGACTGCCATGGCCAGACTAGTATTCATTTTTCCGATCGTATCATCCAGATCGGCCAAACCCTGGGCTTCCCGGGAGAAGGGAAGCAGGCTGTTCAAACGCCAGGCCAGGGTAATGCTGAACATACCGGAACGCTGTTTCCAGGATTCGCTATCAAACCAATTGTCCTTCATAGGATCTCCCTGAAAGGTGGGGTCGAAGGTCCATCCCAACGAGAGGGAGGGTGTATACAGTTGATAAAAGTTTGCCTGTTTCGTGCTCTGCAGGAGCAGAATAGAGCGCCGCAACTCTTCCAGATCGGGTTTATCCTTCACAGCCCTGCCGATAAGGGCCTCCATGTCCAGATCCAGCGACAAATCAGGGATGGGCAGGCTTTGCAATTCCAGCCTGGTACCATGGGGGAGGCCCAGGCTCATTGCCAGGGACTCTATCGCCAACTGCAGACTGTTCTCCAGATCCTGTATCGCGGGCTTAAGATTTTCTGCCCCAACCTGGGCCTGCAAAACCGTCAGTTCAGGGACCAGTCCTCCCCGGTAATTTGCCCGGGCGGTCTCCAGACGCTTCTCCGCCGCCGCCAGGTTTTCCTTAAGGAGTTTTACATTTTCCTGCAAAAGCAGGATCTGTATATAGCTTTTTCGGACATCCCGTTCCAGCTGGGCCCTTGCTTTTTCATAACTGATCTTGCCGTTTTCATAGTCCATCCGGACGTTTTTAAGTCCCTCAAAGAGGGCCATATTCAAGGTCAGTGTGGCAGAAAACCGACTAGAAAGGCTCCACTGGGGCAGTTCCCGGGAAATAGGCATAACATAATCGTATACCCCGCCCATTCCTGCGGGAGGAACCGGCACCAAAGCACTTACCGTACTCGCCTCATTCATCCGGGCCAGGGTGCCGCTCACATCCACCGTTGGTATAAACACATTCCAGGCCGTGTCGGCCTTACGCTGTTTTGCAGCCAAATCCCGCTTTGTGTTGCTTAGGCTCAGGTTGTGCTCTATGGCAAGGTTCACCGCCTGATCTATAGAGAGCTTCTGTGCTTCCTGGGCCGCAAGATGGCTCCCCAGTACCACCAGTACAACCAGAAACCATGTTTTCATGCCTTCCATCCGTTTACTCCTGTAACGATGTACATATAAAGTTCCTTAAGATTATTCAGAGATTCAGCCTCATCCACCCCCTGACGGAGTTCCACCATGAGCTGGTTCACCACAAGAAAGAGGACCCAGCGGACCCGGGTGAACTCATCCCAATCAGATAGGGAAGACCGCAAAGGCAGGTCCCGGAGAAAGGACAATAGCTGCATAGCCCTTTCCGGAATTATCACACCCAGGGGAATTCTCTGGAGCCGTACCCAGTCCAGCACCAGTAAAATATCCCGATGGTGTCGCAAGTATTCCGATACGGCCCGCATCGTCAGGTAGAGCCTGTCCAGGGGCTTGTCCGATAACGCCAGGGCTGCTTCCAGATGGTTTGCCAGGGCTTCAAATTCATATAAAAACAGCTGGCGGAGCATCTCTTCCTTGCTAGCAAAATGGCTGTAGAGGCTGCTCTTAGCAAGCCCTGCCTTACGGGCCACAATATTCATAGAGGCATCCGAAAGTCCCTGCTCGCCTATGGCACGGGCCAGGGCAGAAAGTATCTGCCCCGAGGTACCCCCGGCTGCCAGATTTCCTTCACGACAGCAACCACAGAGGGGTTTAAACATTTCATCCAGGGTAGCAAAATCGGGTAAAGCAGATTGTATATTGATGGAACAAAGGCCGTGCTCAACCAGACCGGTCACAAGGCTCAACGGATCCGCCAGCACCGGACCCTCTGAAGATTCATCAATCTGACAGTTTTTTCTGATATAGACCAGGGCAACCGAAAAAACCACCGTCACCATGACAGTGCGCAGAAGCGACATGGACCCCTTCTCTTTCCGGCTGTTATCGAGACGCTCAAATACAAGTCCCCTGCGTTCCAATTCCTGTTTAAAGACCCGGCCGGGCTTTTCCTGTCCCAGAACCAGATTCAGGAAAAAGAGAAAGTCATATGTATGGTTGATGAAATACTCGGCCATGACTGCAGCCAGAGCAAGTGCTTTATCTTTCCTGCTTTGTTGCTGCTTGACCGCTGGCAGGTTTTTAGAAAGGAACAGCGCAAAGCGGTCAAAAAAATCGATATACAGAGCTTCCAGCAGGGCTTCCTTGTTGGAAAAATGCCGGTAAAGGGCAGGCTTTGTAACCCCCAGATAGGCTGAGACTTCAGAAAGATTCATTTTTGTATAAAAGTTCCGCCCCCACACTATAAAGGCGGCTTTGATTATATCCTGCTTTGTCATCAGATATGTTACCGACCGGTCGTTAACATATCCGTTACAAAAAAAACTGTCAAGAAGCTTAGCTCAGCTCATGTAAGGCCCTGTCTTTTTTTCTCAAAACCTGGGGGCTGTAAAATTGCCTATTTATATCGGATGGCCCCTTCAGCCTGTTCTTCGTAACGGGCCAGCATAAAGAGAAGGTCCGAAAGACGGTTCACAAAACGCCGGGTAGGACCATCCACCGCATCCTGCCGGGCCAGGGCGACAATCCTCCGTTCAGCCCGCCGGCACACGGTACGGCAGATATCCAGCTTGGCAGAACTGTCGGTAGAGCCGGGGATCACAAACCCCGTAAGCGGTACCGCTGCTTCCAATTCGTGAACCCAATCGGTCAGGCGCTCCACATCAGCTTCGGTGACGGGCTGCACATAGGCACCGGGACCGGATGTAGCCAGAGAACCGGCCACACGGAACAGGTCCCGCTGAAGGATATCAATAATCTCCTTAACCCGATCGGTTTTTACATGCCGGCGTGCATCCCCGAGAAACGCGTTAAGCTCATCAATAGTGCCGTAGCTTTCTACCCTGAGGGAATCCTTCCCTACCCGTTCACCGGACCAGAGACCGGTGGTTCCATCATCGCCTGTTTTAGTTGAAATACTCATGGCTTTGAACTCCTTGAATAAACTTATTCATAGCTTCCCGGGAACTAAAGGCCCCCTGAAAGTAGGTAGGTCCGCCCCCGCCGGTTCCTCCGCTTCCTTCCAGAAGGGTTTTACAGACCGGCCGCAGGTCTACATCCTTTCTGCTGGAGAGGAGCGCCACCTTAAGTTCCGGCATGGAAGCCACCAGGATAAACTGTTCTGTTTCCTTCTGCAGCGCCCGGCCAACCCGGAGGGTATCATCCATTGAGCGGTCGGCAAAAACCTTGGCTAGCAGCGCCGAATGCCCCTGTTCCTGCAGAATCTGGCGGGCTTCGAACTGGGCCAGTTTTTCCTTAAGAATAAGAATCGTTTTATCCTGAAGACCAGTCTTTTCCACAAGGCTGGCTACGGCAGGAGCCAGTTCTTCCTGGGGGACCTTGAGGAGCCGGCCTGCATCCCCTGCAATGTCCCGAAGCATCCGGTATTCCCGAAGAACCCGATGCCCCGCAATGAAGGAAAGACGCAGCATCCCCTTGTACTTTTCCGCCCCAAGAATTGCCAGAGCTCCAATGGGGCCCGTAGAAGGAAGGTGCAGTCCCCCGCAGGGGGAATAGTCATAGCCGTCTATTTCTACAATACGAATCTGGCATTCCCCTTCCGGGGGCTTTTTTCGCAGGGGAAAAGAATGTAGATCCTCCGGGGGACAGAGATGGGTAATAACAGGATAGTCCTCCCAGATTATATTCTGGATCGATTCTTCTATGAGTACCAGATCTTCGGGGGAAAGATTCTGTGTATCTACATCGATGGTGTTAATCCGTTCCCCCAGATGCATGGATACGGTAGGCGCTCCGGTGAGCCTTACAATAGTGGCAGATAAAAGATGCTGGGCCGTATGCTGGGTAGAAAGGTCCTGCCGCCGCTTCCGGTCCAGTTTGAGCCGGGCCGGCCCTGGTGCAAGGCCGGCAGAATCTGAAACAAAATGGTATATCTCATCTTCGATCAATTGCACATCCAGAACCGGGACTCCGTTTATCCAGCCATGGTCCGCCCCCTGGCCGCCGCCTTCGGGGTACAGGATAGTCCTGTCCAGCACCAGGGCCGGCCGGCCTTCATAGGGAACGACGGCAAGAATGGAAACATCAAGTTCATCAAGATGGCTCTGTTCGTAATAAAGGGTTTCAGTTTGCATATCTCCAGTATGATTGGAAGATTTCAGGGGGTCAAGAACAGAGAATCAAGAATGACAATATATTCATTTTACGTTATACTTACCGTAATGCGTAATAAACTGACCAGGGAACTTGCGGTCTGCGGCTTTAATGCCGTGTCGGCCCTTGCAGAAGTACATCCAGAACAGATTAAACGGCTCTTCCTGCGGCAGGATCGGTTAAAGCATTTTACCAGGGTATGTAAATATCTTGCGGAACAAAAACGGCTCTATAAACTCTGTGAAGACGAAGAGCTGGAACGGCTCTGCAAAAGCCCCCGGCATCAGGGTGTGGTAGCCATGATCCAGGAACCGGAGCTGCTCCGGATGAATCACGAGGAGCTTGATGAATGGAGCCAGAAAAAACAGATAGGTCTCATCCTGGATTCGGTGGGCAATGATAACAATCTGGGGGCCATCATCCGCTCGGCGGCTTTTTTCGGTGCTACATGGGTAGTACTATCAGAACGGGACAAGGAAGCCCGGCTTAGTACCAGCGCATATCGGGTTGCTGAAGGGGGCATGGAATATATCCGCATTCGAAGGGTAACAAATACTGAAGCCTTTATCTCCGATGCCGCAAAAAAGCTTCTGGTGCTGGGAGCCCATCACCGAGCCCGGCTGCGGCTTCAGGATCTGCCAAGCCTGGTAAAGGCACCCTTCGGCGGCTTTGCAGTGGTGGTTGGAAATGAAGAAACAGGGCTCTCTCCCGGAGCGGAAGAGGCCTGTTCGTATCTGGTCAGGATTCCCGGTTCAGGCCAGATTGAAAGCCTGAATGTCGCCCAGGCGGCAACCCTTTTCCTCCATGAAATATCCACGATTATTTAACAAGATAAGCATCTGGATACTGGGTGAAGAAGACAATTCTATCCTTTCTCCTGATCGGATGCGCAAGGAATATCTGGTACGGTTCCTAATCATCCTCTTTCCGGTTATTGTTTCCACCATCAGTCTGGACATATTCCGGGGACCCGATGTCTTTACCGTAACCAGAATCGGAGCCAGCCTCTCCGTAGCACTCTGCCTGCTCTTGCTAAAATTCAATTATTATAACGCTGCAATTCCGATCTTGTTTTTCGGCGGCAGCCTGTCGGTAGCGGCGTCCCTGATCCCATCAGCACTATATGAGGCTACCTCGGGAGCCCTCATGCCATTGGCAGCTCTCGTGTTTTTCGCCGCCATCGTCCTCATCGGACTCTATTCGGATCAGTTTCGCTGCGCCCTTGGGCTTTTAGTCATTGCAATTATCTTTGATATCCTGGAATTATGCTTTAACAAACACATTACCATGGCGGTTATTAATGCCCGGTTTGGGGTAATTATTCTGCACATCCTTGCTCTGGGAATAAACACCTTTCTGCGCCATTATGTAGAATACCTGAATCATATAGCCGAAGCGCGGCGCATCATGAACCGGTATTTGGAAAAACTGATTGCCGATACGAGACAGGACAGTCATGACCGCCTGGCATCTCTGACCCACGATCTCCGATCCCCCATTACATCCATCATGGGCGTACAGGCCCTGCTGGCCGCAACAGAACTTACGGAAGAACAGAAACAGTATGTGGATATCCTGTCCCGTTCTAATAAATTGATGTTCGATTTAGTTCAGGAAATCCTTGAACCGGAAGGACGGGAGCAGGAAAATAATGAACCAAAGGACCGGCTTTTCACTCTCATAGAACGGGCCATTGGAACCTACCGGCTCCAGGCTCAGGCTAAGGGACTCACCGTCACTATCCAAATTCCTAAAAACCTTCCAGTACCGGATATGCCTAAAAGCAAATTCATCCGTATCATCGAAAATCTAATGGATAACGCCATAAAATATACAAACCAGGGTGGAATAAACATCTCTGCACATAAGAAGCAGCAAGATAAAGAGAGCTTTTTAGTCATTACCGTAAGCGACACCGGTCAGGGAATCAGTATGGAACGGCTCAAGGAGATTAAAGAGGGCAGTGTTTCTCCGGATCACGCATTTTCCACTTCCCATGGACTTGGGCTCAGGGGAGCCATCGAGGCCGTAAGCCTTGCCGGGGGCAGTCTCGATATTACAAGCACCCCCGGGCAGGGCACCACCATTACACTAATACTCCCCCTTTAAGGGACCTGGCCGATCCATCGGCCTCCCCTTCATCCTTTTCACGGGATGCTTCCAGTTCCCGCTGGGCTTGCATCTCCATCTGGTACGCCTGGGCTGCGACCCGCATATCTGCCGGGGAAGGGGAGCTCACCGCTCCAGCCGCATTAATAATAGCTCTGGCCTTGCGGATAGTAGCCTCCGGGTCCCCCGGAACCGGTGTAAGATCTACCTTGATTGATCCGCCAACTGCATATTTTGAACCATCGGGCAGGGTTATATATTGATAGTTGATGGGACCCGCCGCATAGGCCCCCAGGGCTGCCATATGGGCACGTTCATGGGCTTTTACCTCCACATTGGCGGCAATCAACTCATCGCTGGGTGCAACAGAAGCATGCAAATGTTCAGAGAAGCTGTGTATCTCTGAATTTTTTTGCCCATCCTGCAGCCGGTACTCAACCCGCCGGACCCGTTCTAGAGCCTCCAGCGGTTCAACTCGACCCACAGAGCTTATGGAAATACCCATACTTTAGTACCTTACTAATAAAAGTAGGCCTTGCGGCATTGATAGTCAAGGGGAAGAAGGAACAGCCTTAAGCTGTCACCTGTGAACTAATGCAGCTCTAGGTTAAAAATTTCCGCTTTTCTGCCCAGAGGCCGAGGGCTGGGTTTGGCACAAAGAATATCCGCTCCCCATCGGGAAGGGTATTCCACCCCAGGGAAAGATTATGGATGTCATAGCGGGCCAGGGCTTCTGAAAGGTCACCCCATTCATAGCCGACGGACTCTATCTCTTTCCGGCTTACACCAGGACCCGGACAATAGCGGACC
>Ga0208461_1003498_pt1 | contig 11759 bp, 14 predicted proteins | sample AD_JPNTR4_MetaG_FD_184448 | JGI IMG/M metagenome (GOLD analysis project Ga0208461, IMG submission 184448) | Active sludge microbial communities of municipal wastewater-treating anaerobic digesters from Japan - AD_JPNTR4_MetaG (SPAdes) (version 2) | ecosystem: Engineered > Bioreactor > Anaerobic... | reverse complement strand
ACCGTATCGCCATTGGCCGGCTCGACCCGGCCGCAGGCGCCCCACGGGGCCAGGCGATTGTCCTCAGCGAGGGGTATGCAGCGGTCACCCGCGTCTCGCGGCCGCACGCCCGGATCACCCGGCATCGCGACGACGGCTGGTTCATCGAGGACTGCGGCAGCACCGGCGGCACCTTCGTGAACGGCAGACTGCTTGAGGAGGGCAGGCGACACGAACTCCACGATGGCGACATGATCGATCTTGCAAAGGGTGCTTCGGGGGCGACACTTATCTTTGTCGCCCCGGTGGGGAGGGTTATGGTGCCGGATGAGACCTGAAGCGGCCGCCCTGCTCCTGGTCTCCGTCATGCTCCTTGCCCTCATCATCCCTCCCGCCGACGCAGCAGGGCCGCCTGAACACGCGAACGCCTCGTCCCGGGCGGTCGAGGCGGTCAAAGAGGCGCTGAACAGGGGTCCGGCCGACGCGCCCGGACAGAACAAAGACCCGGCTGCAGAGGAAGAGAGAACGGAGAGCGCAGCACCGATGCCGGGCATCTGGGCAGCCGTCCTGGTTCTCGTTCTTCTCGCCGGCGGGTCTGCCATACTCCTCCGCCGCCTGAAGAAGAGGGAGCCCGATGCCTGCCGGACGGTGGTCTCCCGGCCGCCGGGGTTCCCGCCAGAACTTGCTGACCGCTACGACCGGGCCGCCTTCATAGGGAGAGGCGGACTTGGAGAGGTCTTCTCGGCACGAAGGCGAGACGACGGCCGGGTGGTGGCCGTGAAGGTCCCGCTCGCCCGCGACGAGGTTACCGGGAGAGCGTTCATGAACGAGATGCGGTTCCTGGAAGACCTCAACCACCCCAACATCCTGGCCGTCCACTCGGTCAACATACTCCCGGTGCCCTTCGTCGAGATGGAGTACCTCCCCCGGACGTTGAAAGACCTTGATAAACCCCTCCCGCCGGAGACCGCCGCACGGATAGCCGCCGGGATAGCCGCGGGACTCGCCTTTGCCCATGAGAGAGGGGTTGTCCACCTCGATATAAAGCCGGGGAACATCCTTCTTGCCGACGACCTCACCCCTAAGATCGCCGACTGGGGGATGGGCAGAATGGTTGAGACCGGCCGGGATACCGGGGTTACCGGCTACACCCTGGCCTACGCCGCCCCCGAACAGATCGCCCCCGGCCGTTACGGCCGACCCGATGCCAGGACCGACATCTACCAGACAGGCGCCGTCTTCTACGAACTGGTAACCGGCAGACCGCCGTTTGCAGACGGTAACCTCGCCGGTCTTGCAGAGGCCATCCTGAATGATCAGCCCCTACCACCGCCGGCGTTCGACTGGATCATCCTCCGATGCCTGGAGAAGGACCCCGCGAACCGCTGCCAGTCCGCCACCGAACTCCTGGATGCAATTTTGGCCGCGATGAAGGGTGCAGGCGAACCCTGAAAGACGCCCCGTGCCCCGAGACCGTAAAATCCAGAAATGCACGTCCGATTTTGTAATTCCGTAATTTTAAACTACGAAAATTCTCGAAGTCAAGGCAAGTTATTTATTTTTACCGGATAAAGAACTGCACGATACCATGCGAGGAAAGACAGCACTTCTGGGGATCGCCCTGATGCTGGTAGTCTGCGCGGCGGTTGTCGGGAACGTCACCGCACAGGCGCAGGGAGACTCCAGCGAGAGGGTGATCCAGGTCTCCGGCACGGGGAAGGTGACGACGACCCCTGACCAGGCGATCATCGTCTTCGCGGTCGAGACCGAGAACACCGATGTTAAGACTGCCCAGCAGCAGAACGCGCAGCGGATGGACGCTGTGATAAACGCGCTGAAGGCGGCCGGCATCCCGGCAAAGGATATCAAGACCGCCGGTTACAACATCATCCCGGTTACCGATACCGATGACAGCGGCCTGATAACATCAAAGGTCAGGTACTACCGGGTGGTCAACACCCTCCAGGTTACGTTGAACGACGTCGGCCGCGCGGGTGAGGTTGTCGACCTGGCGGTCGAGAACGGAGCAAACAGGGTTAACTCCCTGGCCTTCACACTGAGCGACGAAAAACAGCAGGAGTACCGCTCCCAGGCGCTGACCGCCGCCGTGGCGCAGGCGCGGGGCGATGCTGACGCGGTCGCCGCGGCGCTTGGAAAGAGTATCGTTGATGTCAAGGAGGTCAACGTCGGGGGAAGCTACGTGCCCATGGCCTACGACAACCGCTACGTTATGGAGCAGGCAGCGGGTGCCGGCGTAAAGACCACCCCGCTTGAGGTCGGCGAGATCGAACTGACCGCAAGCGTCTACATCACATACACCCTCTCTTAGACAAAACCCCCTTTTTTCTCCACTGCCCCATCGGGAAGGATAATCCCGCCGCGGAGGTGAACCTGATTCATGTTCACCATAACCGAGGTCTACAACAACATCCCCTACCGTGAGGGGCTCACAACCGACTGGGGGTTCTCCTGCCTTGTGGAGGAGGCGGGGCTGCTCTTTGATACCGGGGCGAAAGGGGATATCCTCATCACGAACATGCAGGCGCTCGAGATCGATCCTGCGAAGATACGCTCTGTTGTGCTCTCGCACGACCACCACGACCACGTTGGCGGGCTTGCGTCAATCCTCGATGCAAACCCGCGGCTGGAGGTCTTCGTCCACAGCGGCTTCTCCAGAGAGACCCTTGAGCGGATCAGCGACCTGACAATCCCGCAGGTCGTCCGTGGCTGGGTGGAGATCGCAGACGGCGTTGCCGTGACCGGCCCGCTCGGGGCGACAATCCAGGAGCAGTCGCTTGCACTCGAAACGCCTGCCGGCTTCCTGATAATAACCGGCTGCGCCCATCCTCACATCGCCCGGATCATCGAGAGGGCCTCGCAGGAGGGGAGGGTGTGTGGTGTCATCGGCGGGCTTCACAGCCTCTCAGACCGGGATCTCCAGGAACTTGCCAGCCTGGCCTACATCTCGGCATCGCACTGCACCGAAAATATTGCGCACCTGCAGGAACGCTACCCGGCCTCGTTCCGGCCAGGGGGCCTCGGCAGGGTGCACCGGGTATAAAAACCCGGGTCAAAAAAATAATTATTTTCCTTCCACGGCGGAGCGCTGCTCCACCTCAAGCCGCTCCGGGAACCATACCGTGCGCTGGGGGAAAGGTATCTCGATGCCGTTCTCCTCGAGCGCCTTCTTGATCTTCCATAGAAGATCCGTCCTGACCTCCCACCAGTTCCGCGCAGGCGCCCAGATATACACCGTCAGGTTGACACCATTGTCCCCCAGGTTGTCTACAAAGACCGAGGGCGAAGGGTTCCTGAGCGCAAACGGGTGGGTCTCGATGACCTCCTTTGCAATCCGGATCGCCAGATCAGCATCGTCCTGGTATCGGATGCTGATCAGATACTCAAACCGCCGGGCAACGTTATGGACGTAGTTTGTTATATTTGAGGTGAAGACCTTCTCGTTCGGGATCCGGATGTATATCCCATCAAAGGTCTTTATGACCGTCGAGAGTACCCTGATATCCTCCACAGACCCTGTGACATCCGAGACGTTTATGTTATCGCCGATCTGGATCGGGCGCTCAAACATCAGGAAGAGCCCGGAGATCAGGTTCGATATGACGCTCTGGCTTGCAAACCCGATAACTATACCGGCGATACCCCCGGCCACCAGGAGACCGGAGAGGTCAACGTTGAGCTGGGGGAGAGCGGCCAGAAACGCCAAGATGACGATACCGTAGTAGACCAGTTTCGTGAGCAGTTCGCGTTCGTTCACAGGCAATCGTTCCGAGAGGGCCCTCCTGACGTTTATCGAGACGATCCTCGCGATAAGCACGCCGATAACCAGGATCAGGGTGAAGAAGAGGAGGCTCTCAATGGTGATACCGCCCACGCCGAGGGGCGTCTCCAGGACCGCGGTCATGTTGAACATTACGAGAGCCCCCACTCCATCAGGTAGCCCCGGCCGAGCGCCGAGATCTTTCGAGCGGTGTAAAGTTCAATCGACTTCACCATACCTGGCCGCGGCGGCGCGTCTATAAAACCGGTCTCCGCAATGTTCGGGCCAACAACCCGCATCGTCGCGGTCGAGGCCACAAAGTCGCCGTAGTAGATCTTCATATCCACGCTCTCAAAGACGGCCCTGGAGACCTCCACCCACTCGCGGGTGGCGTTTGTGATTGTAAACTCCATCACCCCCTCGCGGTAGAGATCGACCTCTGGAATCTCGGTGTAGACCTCGCTTCCATACCAGCGTGCTATGAGCCCGCGGGTCGGTGTGCCGTATAGGGTGTACTTCTGGGTGGTGGGGGCAAAGATATCCACTGCCTCGATATCCCGCGCAGACTCCACAAAGACGCCGAACTCAACTGGAAACTTCAGGTATACCGTCCGGGAGGCACCGGGCTCGATCATCACCGGGGGGAACTCTATCATCAGGAAGTTTGTGATACCTTTTGGTAGGTTGACAGGCTCCACCGGGTTTATGATAACCTCGGCCATCCCGGCTACAAGGATCCGCTCGAACTTATCCTCGCCGCACCTGCGCCTGTAGGTCAGGAGACCGTCATCCTCCTCAACCTCGACCAGAATCTCCCCGGACTCACGCCTGAACGTGCCTCTGTAGCGCCCGAACATCAGCAATGATCTGCGAATACTCAAATATTAAACTACGGGAAGGCTGAAAGGCCCTGCCAGACACCCTTCTTCCCGGCACGAAATACGAAGTAAAACCGTCCTGTATACCGGAGACCCTTTTTTACATGAGATCCGGCAGGCGTGCCTGACCTGCTACTCAGGTATATAACCCCCAAGTGACTATAGCTTACCGCATCATTCCCATTGGGGACTAATTCAATGGTACGAACCATATCCTTTAAAGAGCGACGATACATCGAAGAGTTAAGAATACTCACCCGGGCGACCGCTCTGGACTGCATAATCGACGAGCGCTTCGACCGCATAGTATACCTCATAAAAGAAGGAGACATGGGTCTTGCCATAGGCAGGAAGGGGAGCAACATCCGCAAGATGCAGCGGGTTCTTGGAAAACGTGTTGAGATGGTTGAATACTCACCCGAGCTCGAGCGATTCACAAAGAATGTCTTCAAACCGGCCGAGGTCACCGGTGTCGAACGAAGAGACGACGGCAAGATCACGGTCTACGTCAGCAAGGGCGACCTCGGCATCGCCATAGGCAAGGGCGGGTGCACCATCGAGAAGGCGCGGAATCTCCTCTCCCGCTACTTCGATGCCGAACTCGGAGAAGTGCTCGCAGGAGAGGCGGCCCATGCGTGACTGGGCGATCCTCGAGGAACTCTGGGAGGTCATCCAGGACCGGGCTGACCACCCCTCGACCGGCAGTTACGTCAGTTCCATCCTGACCCACCGCAAAGGGGTCGACAAATCCCTGGAGAAGGTCGGCGAAGAGGCGGTCGAGTTCATACTGGCCGCAAAGAACCAGGTACCTGAGAGAACGGTCTCTGAGGCCGCCGATCTCCTCTTCCACCTGCTTGTAGCGTTCCAGGCGTTGGGCATCGATCCCGCTGACGTGCTCGACGAACTTGCCGCACGCCGGAAGTGAGACCGGAGCGGTCAGAGATATTCCTTCAGATCGACCAGTTGTGGTAGGTCGGCTTTTTTTACGGCCGCCGCCTCAATGACCGTGTCTTCGATCATGATCGGCGCCGGGTATCGAAGAGCGATGGCTATCCCGTCACTTGGCCGGCAGTCCATCATCTCGGTGCGTGAACCCTGCCGCAGCATGAGTTTGGCGTAGAAGACGCCTCCCTCCAAGGCATCGATGTGGAGGGCGTCGAGGGCTATCTCGAAGTTCCGGAAGACCTCTATGATGAGGTCATGGGTGATCGGCCGTGGAAGAACTTCGCTGTTGAGCGCGTTGCTGATGGAGATGGCCTCCCAGAGCCCGATGTAGATGGGGACCATGCTCTCACCGCCGGTATCAAGGAGAACGGTCGGCGCCGCTCCCATATCGCTCACCGCCATGAATACCCCCTGCACCCTGCATTCTTGAGCTGTCATCTGCTTATCTGAGATCACTCTCCTTACGTTTATATCTTGACGTCTATCAACGGTGTTTTCTGGCCCGGGCGATGACCTCACGCCGGACAATCACCAAACCCGGGAGTAAGCCCAGGATGATGTTGAGGTAGTAGAGTATCAGCCGCCAGAGGAGGACGAAGACGCCCACGATCGAGGAGGGAACAAAGAGGCTGTAGAACGACGTGGCGCTGAGTTCCGCAACACCCGAACTCCCCGGGGTGAGCGGGATCATCATGATGATGGCAACGAGGATCTGGACGATGAACGACTCGATGAAGTGCGGCGGCTGGCCAAGGCCCATGAGGAGGAACGATGCGATGACAAACTCCGAAAGCCAGAAGAGCAGGCTAAAGACCAGACCCCAGAAAAGACCGCCCTTGCCGTGGCCGATAAACCTGGTAAGCGCCTGGTTGAAGTTGTCCACCTCGCGGTCGATCGCTTCAAGAAGGTGTTCGAGCCGCTTAAGGTGCCAGCGGCGATCGACCCAGCGTGAGCCCCACCTGAGCGCCCGTTTAAGGCAGTCGGGGTTCCTGACCGAGTAGACGAAAAAAATCACGATGAGGGTTGTGACAGCACAGGCAACGCCAATCAGGACACCCATACCGCTGAACCCCGTGGTGAGGCTGCGCCAGTATTTTCCGAGAAAGAGAACCGAGAAGACACCAAGGGCGCCGAGGACGATCCCGTCGAGGACGCGTTCCATGATGACAACGGCGGTGGCGTCCCCCACCGGGACGCCCGCGCGGTAGAGTTCATGAATCCGGACGGGCTCGCCGCCAGCCTGCGATGGTGTTACCGCAGCTACGAGCATGTTTGCAAGGACCAGGTTCATGCAGTGTGTAAACCGCACCCGAAACCCGAGCGACCCCGACATCTTCTGGATCCGCAACGACCAGAAGACAAGGGAGAGGAGGTGGAGGACGACCGCGGCGAGGAGGTAGAACGGGTTTATCCGACGGATGTAATCAACCGTGGTATCATCAACTGTAAAGTAGAGGACAACGCCCAGAACAAGAACGCTAAAACCGATCGAGACAAGCAGCCACTTTACCTGAGACCTATTCATGCTCCATTGCTCCACGGGCGGGCTCTGGAGACCTGGCCCGGAACCCCACCGAGATCCACAGATCGATTTGTGGATTTTTGGATAATCCCGGGCCGAAACACCCGAAATTGAACCAATAGGGTATTATCTGGATACTATTTTAACTTGCGGTGGTGGTTCACCGCTGGTGTATGGCGTAAATACCCGCCCGGGGGCCGGCCGTTTGAAAGAGAGCATCCGGCTGATACGAAGAGACAGATGGGGAAGATCCTCCAGCAACCCCCGGTGGTGATTCCCTACCACCTGTCCATTCAAAAGACCGTCTATACGGTAAATAGATCCCGGCGACCGGTCACCCGGAAGAGCCCCGCCCGGATGCCGGCATCAAGCCAGGCATACCCGTAGCTCAGCCGGAGAAGGGCGCCGTTGAAATCACCCGCATCGAGACGCTCTCCGCCCTCCTCATGCCACCTCTGCGCCACCGACAGAAACCCCCTCGCTGCAGCGTGGAGCGGGCTTGAGACGTCCGGTGCCTCTTCGACCCCCTCAAGCGCGGAATCGAGCATACGGCGGTACCGCCGGGTCTTCTCGTCCAGGCGGGCGGTCTGCGAGGGAAGGATGCGTGCGTCCACCGCTTCCGGCGGGTGGGGATCATACGGTTCGATCAGCCCGAGGCTCGAACCGGCATCAAGCCAGCCAAGCCCGTAGGCAAAGGCGGCAAGCGCATTCACCCGGTCGCCGGCCTCAAGAAACGCCGCCCCGTCGCTCAGGTAGGCCGCAGCCATCTCCATCACCTCCGCCGCCACCCGAAAGAGCGGTCTTTCCTCCGGGACGGCGACCCGCACCCGCAGGAGAGCGCCATCAAATAGTGACTCATACTCCTCCAGGGTCATAGGCCAGCAAAGGTCTCCAGGTACTCCCGCTCCACCGGGTGGAGGTCCGCCGGGACGGCCAGGACATGGAGCGGGGGGCCAAAATCGGTCTCCTTGAGCTTGCTGCCGCTCCCGGCAGCAACCACCGGGTGCTCCGAACCCGCCCGGGCGATCCCCACATACAGCGCGGGCGGTTCGACCCCGCGCCTCTCCGCCATCTCCTCGATGATCTCAATCGCCTCCGGGATACGCATGCAGCGGCCGTCCTGGATATCCAGGTATACAAGCGTGTGGAGGTTCAGCCCGAGGTTCACCGTGATCGTATCGATAGGGGTCGTCGGGAACCACCCCCTCGCCGGGAAGGGGACAGAACAGGACTTCCCGAACCTGTAGTTCTGCAGCCCGGATAGACCGCAGACCGCGCTTGATATGGAGGCTGCGTGTATGATGGAGGTCTCTATACCGGCAGCGGCCGCCCGTATCCGGAGATCGGCGTGCGTCGTCGAGACCATCGGGTCGCCCCCGATAAGGAACGCCACCCTGCCGGCAGCGGCGCGTTCCAGGATCTCGGCAGGGTCCTGCTCGACATCATCCCGTGAGAGAACCCGGATCTCCTTCCCGAAGAATACCTCCATCGCGGCGAGATCCGTCCCCATCAACCGCGATGTGTAGGCCTCAAGGAAGACGACATCAGCGGATTTAACGTATGTAAGACCCTTTAGCGTGATATCCCCGAGGTCGTAGAGGCCAAGGCCAACAAACGTCAGCACCGCGTATCCGCTCCTTGCAGCAGAGGGTTGCCGAACATCATTCCTCTATCGTCACCACGCCGTCGCTGTAGAAGTAGCGGATCCAGGGAGTCGTCCTGCCATGGATCCCGATTACCCGGAAATCGTGGTCCGCCGCTACTCTCCCCTCGTCCGTCCTCACCTCGATCACCATGCTCATCAACTGCTTGATGGTGGACACCGTCCGCCTGTCAAACGACTCGCTGTTAAGGGTGTAGACACCTACCCCCTCCAGTTTCTTCACCCGGTTGGTGATGACATGGAGAAACCTGAAGGTCACCTCGAGTTGCGCATACATAAGGATCGTCGAGACCGAGTTGAGGCAGAACCGAACCGGCGGGGGCATTGGACCCTCGGGATCGGCCATCGCCCCCTCCTTCCACATATCCTCCACCATCCGGGAAAACTTGATCCCCATGCTGGTCAGGTCAAGGGGGCTCGTGACGAACTTCACCTTCGGGGTGTCCCGCACGGTCGGCACCGAACCCTTCGTGACCGCATCGATAACCCCGAGCCGGTTCCTCTCCGCTCCCAGTTTGCGGAACGCACCGACAACATCGGCGGCGCGCTCGTCGGTCGAGAGTGCAACCGTCCATTCCCCGGGTCTTGGGCTTGCGATCCGGTATGCCAGGTGCTCTGCGTGGGATAGTGGAGGGGCAAGGAGGAGGAGATTGGTCGCGGCATGCATACCCCCATAATCCCCGTCGATCAGCGGGATACCGGTCTCGTAGATGTACATCGCTACACCAGTTATGAAAAGAGATGGTGGATAAACCCTCCGATCAGGAGGCCGAGCGCGACCGTGTAGACCGTGATCGCGAACGTGATCCGCGAACCGACCTCCCGCAGGAGAACCGTGATCGTTGCAAGGCAGGGGACGAAGAGGACGGTCACAACCGCAAAGACATAAACCTGGAGCGATGATAGAACCGCCCCGAGGTCTGCGGTGCCCGCCAGGATTGCAAGGGTCTCAAACGCCATCTCTTTTCTGAGGATCCCGAATATGAGCGCCGTCGCCGAGTAGCCGGGAAGCCCTAGGAGCCCCATCGTGTACGGCTCCACGATCCCCTCAAAGACAGTCATGACGCCGAAGAACTCGAGCAGCCCGAGGACGACGCTCCCGAGAAGCAGGAGGGGCATCGCGATGAAGAGGAACTCCGATAAGCGTGACCAGGCCTTCTTCATCACCAGTCGCGGCACAGGCCGGCGAAGCGGGGCCATCTCCATGATCATGCCAAACCGCTCACCGGGCACAACCCGCGAAAGAAGAAGCCCGGTAAGAATGATCAGGACAAAAACAATAGCATAGACGCTGAACGCCGCCGCAAGACCCACAAAACCTGCAACAATCCCGGCGATTATGACCGTCCTTGCAGAGCAGGGGACCATCGTTACCAGAATCGAGGCGATGATCCTCTCGCGCCGGGAGTGCAGGAGCCGGGTGCTCATTATTGCCGGAACGTTGCAGCCGAACGCCAGGGTGATGGGGATGACCGCCCCGCCGTGCATCCCGAGCCTGTGCATGGCGTTGTCGGCCAGGAACGCCGCCCGTGTCATGTAGCCAGAGTCTTCCAGTATTGATATGATGATGTAGAAGAGGAAGACGTAAGGCAGCGCTATACCGAGGCCTGCCTGCAGCGCAAGCAGGATAGAGGCGCCGACCTCTTCAAGAAGGGGGTGCAGCCCGAGCGCGAGGAACGGCTGAATCGCGTAGACCTCAAAGACCTCCACGATCGCCTCCTCCAGGAACGACCCCACCACGAAGACAAAGAGCAGCATTCCCACCAGGATTGCAACCAGGATCGGCATCCCGGGGATGAAACGGGTCAGAATGCTGTCAGGGTCTGTCCCGGCGGGTGGGTGCTTCTCCTTCACGGTGAGTTCGGCCAGACTGCGGGCGAAGTTGTGCCGGTTTGCGGCTATGATCTGGGCAACCGTCATTCGGTGGCGCGACTCTATCTCGTCGGCGATCGTTCTTGCTGCCTCGAGCAGTTCGGGGCTGTCGCCGAACCCCTGGAGCGCCCGGAGACTCTCTTTTCGGTCAACCCCGAAGATCTTGCCGAGGCTCCGGATTGCCGCCTCGATGTGGTGGTCGTATGGGATCTCGATCTTTGCCGGCCGGGATGCAGTAAGGGCCGCCGGGATGATCCGGTCGATATTCAGCCCCTGTGATGCGGCCGTCAGGAGGACCTCGACACCCAGGAGGTCGTGGAGCGGGCCGGGATCGATCTCGAGCCCCCGTTTTGCGGCTTCGTCGACCATGTTCAGGACGACGACCATGGGAAGGCCGTACTCCGCCACCTGGAGGAGGAGGTAGAGGTTTCGCTCCAGGCGGGTGGCGCTCGCGACCACGACGACGGCGTCGAGATCTTCCTGCTCCAGGAACCGGCGGGCAAGGTCTTCCTCTTCCGAGTTCCCTTCCAGCGAGTAGACGCCGGGGAGGTCCACGATCTCGATTATCTCGCGCTGAAAACAGGTGTTCCCCCGCTGAAGTTCGACGGTGGTTCCCGGGTAGTTGCTCACCTCAACCCCGAGACCTGTGAGCTGGTTGAAGATCAGGGATTTACCCACATTGGGGTTGCCGATCAGAACGATCTTCATGGACAGGACTCCACGAATATCGATCGCGCTATCTCGGGGCTGATGGCGATGTCACAGCCTTTCACCCTGACAACAACAGAATTATTCGGGAGTTTTCGGCGGATCTCCACAATCTCGCCGGGGAAGACCCCGAGGTCAAGCAGTCTCCGGTGCCCGCCGGGGCCGCGCATAAGCGCAACCCTGGCGATATCGCCTTCGTTGCAGTCGAGCAGCGTGACGGTCTCCTGACCGCGCCGCCTCCTCATCCGTCCTGGCATGGTTGCGGTGCCGCTCATGTAGGAGGAGAGCCGCTCGATTGTATCATCGGATATACCGTGCTCAAGGGTGCAGGCTTCCCTGCTTGCGGAGTTTGTATCGATCCCGAGCATCTCTGTCAGGAAACACTGGAGGACGGTGTGTTTCCGGGCAACCTTC
>Ga0208461_1003487_pt1 | contig 11785 bp, 7 predicted proteins | sample AD_JPNTR4_MetaG_FD_184448 | JGI IMG/M metagenome (GOLD analysis project Ga0208461, IMG submission 184448) | Active sludge microbial communities of municipal wastewater-treating anaerobic digesters from Japan - AD_JPNTR4_MetaG (SPAdes) (version 2) | ecosystem: Engineered > Bioreactor > Anaerobic >... | reverse complement strand
AAACTGACGCGTGGAGGTGAGCTGAAAATCATCAACTGGGACGCCATGGGACAAGACAAAATTCCTTATGTTCCGCGGGGCATTTCCCGAAAAAGATTCACTGCTCTTCTGAGGAAGGCGTACCTGCGTTTTTACGCCCGCCCCAAGGCGATTTTCAACATTCTTGCCTCCCTTCGCTCCCTGGGGAGAGTGTTGTATCTTCTTCAAAGGATATGGAGACTTCTGAAATGATTTGACGCATACTTCTTGACACTTAAAATCATTCTTTCTATACTTTGCCGCTCTAGAAACGGCAACCGATGTAAAATTATATGAAAATAGCTTTTTTCAACATCGCCCATGAGTGTCTGGCCTTTTCCATCTTATCCGCCATCGCCAAGCAGGAAGGCCATACCGTCAAATTGCTGAACGCGCCGACACTATTCAGAGACGGTCTCACCCGGGAAATCAAATTCCTTTCCAACCTGTTCAACAATGACGAGGAGATCTTCAGGCAACTGAAGGAATACCAACCGGACTTGATCGCCTTCTCCGTCGTGACATACCATTACAAACTGGCCACGGAGTATGCCTTTCGTTGCCGGCGACTCTGTCCTCGGGCGAAAATCGTCTTCGGCGGCATCCACGTCTCCTGCGTGCCCGAAGTGGTCATCGCCAACGACTTCGTTGATTACGTCGTCATCGGCGAGGGCGAACAGGCCTTCGTGGAAATCATCCGGCACATCGAAAACGGCCGGCCGGCCCACCCCATCGTGAACACCTGGCACAAGGGCCCCGACGGCGACATCATCAAAGGAAAACAAATCGGCTTTATCCAGGACCTCGACGCCCTGCCCCACTACGACAAGGACATCTGGCAGGATGTTTATCCCCTGCAAACCTACTATTACACGATGGCGTCCCGCGGCTGTCCCTACCAGTGCACCTACTGTTTCAATCATTACTTCAAAAACCTTCCCGAGGAGAAATCCAATTACGTGCGGCGCAGAAGTGTCGGGCACGTCATTGAAGAACTGAAGATCGCCAAGGAAAAATACCACATCACCACGATTGAATTCTGGGATGACATTTTCATTCTGGACAAGACCTGGCTCAAGGAATTTCTGGAGGCTTACAAAAGGGAAATTCATCTGCCCTTCAAATGCTACATTCACGTCAATCTTTTCGACGAGGAAATCGCGCGCTGGCTCAAGGAAGCCAACTGCCGGTGGGTGGATTTCGGCATTCAGAATATCAACGAGGAATACCGCCAAACTTACCTCAAGCGCCACGAAACCAATGAAAATATCATCAAGACGATTCAGTTGCTGAAAAAATACAAAATCGTTTCCTTCGCCGATTACATCATCGGCCTGCCCGGGGACACCATAGAACATTACGAGGAAGCACGTCTCTTTTTTCTGGAAAATATGCCCGACATCATCGAGCCTTACTGGATGTCTTACCATCCCCAAACGGAAATTCTGGAAAAAGCCTTCCAACTCGGCATTCTCAATGATGAGCGGATGGATCTCATCAATCGGGGAGGCAATCCGCACAGCTATTTTGAAAGTTCTCTGGCTTCCCAGGATTTTCATAACCAGTACTATTTTATTTTTAAGGTGGTGCCTTCACTGCCTCTCTTTTTAAGGAAAAGGCTAACGTATAAAGCGGCCAGGGCCATCCCGTATTTCCTGAAGCTGCCCATCTTCATTTATTCCATCATTTATTTGAATGTGAAGCACAACAATCCCCGTATCGATATTCTGAAAGCGTTTTATGGAAAACAGATGATGAGTATTTTAAAAACAAAATATTTTTCCAAGAAGAAATCCTGATGTTGCCGAGAGGAGTTCCGGATGATCCCCAAAGTCCTTTTAACCTCTGTTTTTAAACCTTTTGCAGTCAATGACATTTATTCGCGGAAAGAATCCATCATTGAACTGCTCCACAATCAGTTGACCAAAGTTCAGGGCATCTATTCCCTGCGCACGTTTTACGACTCCTACGGCATTCACGCCATCGCCAACAATCTGGGCATTCCCTGCACCGTTCTTGATTTTCCAACACAAAAGAGATTTCTCCGGGAAATTGAAAAGGGGTATGATTTCATCGGCATCAGTTCCATCGTGCACAATTTTCAGAAAGTGAAATGGATGGTGGAACAAATCCGCAAAAAATCTCCGCGATCCAAAATCATCATCGGCGGTTTCTGCGCTAGCATTCCCAATTTGCAGAAAATTCTGGATGTGGATTACGTGTGCATTGGTGAAGGCATCAGCTTCATGCGGGCCCTGCTGGGGCTGCCGGAGAAATTTACATTCAAAAATCCTGACGTGAAAACTGATTTGCGGGAATTGCTGGGCGTGCCTCTTTTCGGAATTCCCAAAATTCCCCAAATCGTTATCGGTTTGGGATGCTCTTACGGCTGCGATTTCTGCAGCCCGAGCCACTTTTTCGGCAGAAGACATATCCGATTCTACACGACGGGTAAGGCTCTGTTCGAAGCGATCCAACGCGCGTCCGAATCCTTCAGCTTGGATCTGATATCGCTGATCGGCGACGACAACTTTCTCATTGATCTCAATAGGGCGGAGGAATTGAGGCAATGCATGATTGCAAGCAAGAAGGTGTATAATCTTATGATATTCGGATCGGCGGACAAAGTGATGGATTTTGGTGTGGAAAAACTCGCCGAAATGGGCGTGAGCATCATTTGGATCGGCCGCGAAGGTCGTTTTTCCAACTATCCCAAAAACCGCCGAATCGACATGAAGACCCTGGTGGATGAGCTGCGCCGCTACGGCATAAAAACCATTCTCAGTTCCATTCTGCTGCTTGATCACCATACCAAAGAAAACATCCGTGAAGACATTGATGAACACCTCGCCTGCCGCCCGGCTTTCAGTCAGTTTTCCCATTACGCCCCTGTGCCGGGAACGGCGTTGTGGGAAAGAATGTGCAAAGAAAACAGGCTTATTCCCGGAATTCCATGGGAAGACATGCACGCATTTCATGAACCCTGGTTTTATCATCCCCATTTCACCGTGAAGGAGGGGAAAGATATTCAGGAGGAAGCCTACCAGCGTGATTTTCATGAACTGGGACCTTCGGTGTTTCGTCTGATTGAAACGGAATACAGGGGATGGGAGTACCTGCGTCACTGTGAAAAACCGCATCTTCGAGCACGAGCCAGTTACTTTGCCAGACAGATGAGAACGTATAAAATATTGCTTGTGGCCATGGAGTCCCTTGTGCCCACGGAGTCTATGCGGGGCATGATCAGAAATCTGCGAATACAAATTGAAAAATCTTTCGGAAAAATCAATCCGTTGTACAAAGCTGCCGCGGGCGGCATCTTTCTGGCCGGCCGATTCAGGGAATTCAGAAATCGGCGCTGGGGGGACGTCCTGCAGCCGCCGACGCGTTATGTACATTATCAAGGCTGAAGCATTTTCAATGAAGGAGATTTTTTTGCGGAAGAAAAATGGAGCCGATGACCAGATTCGAACTGGTGACCTACTGATTACGAATCAGTTGCTCTACCGGCTGAGCTACATCGGCACGCAACGCATCCAGCGTGAGCCCTTTTATCTTAAGGGATTTTTCTTGTCAAGTTTTTAGGTTATTGGCGAACGATGAATATCAGAATGGTCATTTTTCTCTCTTTTATCTTGCTTCTTTACGGAGGCATGAACTTTTACGTATTCCTCAAAGCGGATAAGATCTTTCATTTTTCCGGCGCGACGCGGATCATTCTGGTAATTGGCCTTTTCGCGCTGATTCTTGATCCGATTATCATAAAATTGATGGAACGACTGCATTGGGAAACGTTCGCGCGAGCCCTGGCTTGGGTCGGTTATCTCTGGATGGCTTTCGTTTTTTTATTTTTCTTTTTGCACGCAACTTTAGATTTGACCGGATGCCTTTTGAAGTTCATTGTTCCGGGTGCATTGGTTGAAGCGCGCGATGCAGCTTTCTTTTCGGCGGCATGCGTTATCACCCTCGCTTTATTGATTTACGGATATCACGATGCCCAAAATGTCCGTGTCACAAAACTTGAAATCCCCGCCGGCCGAATCGCCGTCCCCGAAAACAAAATCCGCATTGTCCAAATATCGGATGTGCATGTGGGATTAATTGTTCGGGGAAAAAGACTGGAGAAAATTCTTCAGAGCATCGGGGAATGCCGGCCGGACATTCTGGTTTCCACGGGAGACCTGCTTGACGGAGAACTGGACAATGTTACGGAGGAAGCTTCAAAATTCGCCGGACTCAAGGCGAAATACGGCAAATACGCCGTCACGGGGAATCATGAATACTATGCCGGCATAAAAAAATCTCTCGAATTTACACAAAAAGCCGGATTTGAAATTCTGCGGGATGAGGTCCGACATGTCGCCGGCATTAACATTGTCGGCTTCAACGATGAAACCGACAGGGCCTCTCTCTGGAGAGCAGACAAAGCGTTCTTTCAGCGTTTGTTCCGCCCCGACGGTTTTACATTGATATTAAAACATCAGCCGCGTGTTGATAACCGCCTGAATTTCAATCTCCAGCTCTCCGGACATACCCACGCCGGCCAGATTTTTCCCTTTATGTTCTTCACGCGTTTGTTTTTTCCAAAAAATACCGGATACTTTCATCTGGGTAAAGACAAGCACCTTTATGTCAGCTCCGGCGCGGGAACCTGGGGCCCTCCCGTTCGACTTTTGGCCCCCGCTGAAATAACCGTCATAGATCTAATAAAAAAATAATTTTTAATCCTTTTTCAAAAAGATTTCTTACAAAAAAATCAAACGATTTTTTTGTAATTTTTTTATTGGCAACGGCACGGACACAAAAAAATTTTTTCTTTCAAATTAACGATTTTCCCTTGACAACGCCCCTGTCCTCCTATATGTGTAAACCACATTTTGAACAAACCGGCACAACAAAAAAACATTTTTTTGAACATTACGAATATCTTTGGATATTTAAATAAAAAAGTCCGTTCTTATCGAAACTCCATATGGCATCAATTTAGATTCGCGACTGCGGTTTGACTAAATTGTTCAGGGCTGATTTCAGGTAAAAAGCGGGCGGAGCAGGAAATTCTCACCTCAAAAGGATGGTAATGAAAAACACAAAACTTGTTAACTTGTTGACATTTCTTGTTGTATTCATTTCTTTGGCTTTCTTTTCCCTTCCCTTAATGGCAGGCCCTCTGGGAGGAACCCAGCTGGCGCTGCGGGAAATCAACGCAGATGATGCCGATGCCGCCACAAACGAACCGGCACCGCAAAAACCTAAGCCCCAGGCGGCCGAGATTAAACCCGCCACGACAGGTGAATACCCTAAAAGTCTGGAGCAGGAAATTCAAGAGCTCCGTGAAGAAATTCAAAGAATAAGAAACGAAAATGAAGCCAGGAAAATACTGGAAGTTCCGGAAGAAGAAAAAAGCAAATCGGTGGAAGACATTCTCTCCGCCGCGGGACGCCAATACACCCTCTTGAAAAAAGGAACAATCGGCCTTTCCTACACCTTCAACTATTCTTACTTCTCCGGAGACGTTATTTCTGAAGCAACAACTGTTGAGCGTCGCGCAAACCACAATCTGACCAACACAATTAATGCCGATTACGCCCTGCGGGACAATCTGACAATAAGCGCTGGAATTCCCTTTGTTTACAAATACAACAAGGTCGGCACGGATGCCTCCCAAGAGGCGACGGATTTAGGCGATGTTTCTTTGTCCTGTCAATATCAGCCCCTGAAGGCGGGTGGAAAATGGCCCACAACGATTTTGAGCTTGGGGGTGAGTTTTCCTACCGGAACCAGTCCCTATAAAATTGATCCCGACAATTCAATGGCAACGGGTTCCGGTCTCTATTCTTTCAGCGGCGGCGTTTCTTTGAGCAAAGTATTGGATCCGCTGGTTGCTTTTGGCAATATAAGTTATTCTTACAGCTTGCCTGAAGAGGGTCTCTCCCAGAGATGGGGTAAAAAAGATATCCTGACCAAGATAGAGCCAGGAAGTGTCATCGGCGTGGCCATTGGCTTTGGATACGCTCTTTCCTACACCGCATCTCTTAATATAAGCGCCCAATATTCCTATGGTTTCAGCAATAAATATACCATTAATGACTCGGCGGAGTACAGTTCCGGAAGCTCCGCGTCTTCGACTTTCAACATAGGTACGGGATGGCGAATAACCCCGACGCGCGCCGTATATACAGGCTTGGGCATAGGTTTGACGAGCAATGATTCTGATTTATCATTTTATATCCGGTTGCCTTTTGAATTTTAGAAAAAACATATTATTGCTTGATTTTAGAGAAAATTTTACGTAAAAAAAGAGTACATTGTTCAATTTTTTAAAAACAGCAAAAGGGGATTTTTTGATTTAAAAAGGCCGGGGTTTTTATTTTAATTGATGGGGAGCCATAATAATGGAGAGATTTTTTAAGCCTAAGTGTATCGCCCGCATTGAGTCTTCTATTTTCCCGTGTAAATTAAACAAAAAAAATAAATTTTATCAGATTCATATCTTCATCTTTTGCTGTTTAATCAGCGTATTGCTTCATCTGCCGCAGGCGCATGCCGCTTTTATGGAACAAATTGCCATTGACCCCAAAGCCATTTCGCTGGCCAATTCCGTTACGGCAGATCCTCCGGGGATTTTATCCATCCATTATAATCCGGCAGGTCTGTCGCTGATGGGCGACGGTAATTACATCAGTTTAGGAGCCATACCGGTTATCCTTTTGAAAACTGACAGATTTACAAAAGATTCCAACGATGAACCATTTCATGACTTTCACGGAGATGTCATCGAAGACCCCGTGGCCAGCACGGAAAGCACAAACTCTTCCGGAAGAATGTACATACCCGTTATAGATTCCACCTTGGATATGTTGGCGGCGCCGATATTCGGCATCTCTCACCGCAAAGAAGGTTCCAAATGGACGTTCGGCTTCAGTTCCTATGTCCCCTACGCGGGAGGTTGGGAATGCGGGGACAACGCGTCCAGATTCGGCGGGAAATCCGTAACCCTGCAACATCTCATTTATGCCGGACCGGCGGTGAGCTACCGTGTCAATAACAATTTGTCTTTTGGAGCCGCGTTTGGATTGGGCCAGACGGCCATGAATATCAGTATGGACATGAGATCCCCCAATGAAATTGTCAATATCACGAAGATCCTTGGTGACGCCACCCAAGGCATGTCCAACCCCATCTTCGATATGACGATACCCTTTCCGCTCTTCGGCGGCGGAATCGGACCTTATGACACCATCGGGAATATCGCTTTGAACGTCCGGGACGACTTTTCCCCGTCTTTTAACCTTGGCGTTCTATGGGAGCCTTTCGACTGGCTTTCCTTCGGAGCGGTTTATCAAAGCGCCATCAAAGCGCATTTAAACGGCAAATATGAAATGCAGTACAGTGACGCCTGGCAGAGAATGGTCGCGTGGAGCGGAAGCACGGCCATCATGCAGATCATGTCGATTATTTTCGACTTGCCCTATGAAGCCACGTCAATGCAATCAGGAACCGCCACCGCGGAACTGGAGTGGCCGCAAATGGCAAGCTTCGGCGTCAAAATCAAACCTTTCAAACGCCTCTCTCTTATGGCTGACCTGCACTGGGCGGAATGGTCTTCGGTCAAACGCGATAATATCGAATTTGATCAGAAAATCCAGCTTCTTCAGCTGGCAAAGTACATGGGATATACCGGCGGGTCCTATAATATGATTTTGGAACGCAACTTCAAGGATACATGGAACTGGTCCGTCGGCGTTCAATACCAGCTCTTTGACTGGCTGGCTCTGCGCGCCGGGTATGAAAACCGCACGGGTTCCACACAGGATCAATATTACGATTTGCTCTACGCGCTTCCAACCGTTGATTATTACGGAGCGGGAATGGGCATCAAGCTGAAAAACAACATTGACATCGATCTTGCCCTGGGCTGGCTGGTCAACAAATCCTATAAAGTTAATAATGGCACGAGTGTCAATATGAATTCCACGCAATTGGGCAGCGGTCTGAACAATCCCTACAGAGGACTGAATTACGAACAGGAAATGAACATTATTTTAGGAGCCCTGAAAGCAACGATGCCGCTCGAAGTCGTTACCGATATGCTCTACGCCGGTCTGGATATGGTCACTCCGGCCAGATGGCGCGGCACCAAGAAAAAAGTTGTAACGGAAGAATTGGCTCCTCCGGATGTCACGTCGCGTATTATCAATAATCTGCGCACCGATGGAAAGTATTTCTATACAGAAGACAGCGAATAAGATCATTGTAGTGTAGCTTCTCTTGCCGGTTTGGAGGTCTTTATCTGTAAACCGGCATTTTTTTATCCGTAGATTTCATCCTGGACTCCATGAGTTTCATATCATTCTCCATAACCTGGAGATGCTGCGTTTTCAATTTGAAGCAATCGCTAATGTTGTTTTTGTAGATATCATAGATCATGAAACTCGCCGGTAGATTCAGGTTAACATAGAGGCTGAACACATTGAGCAAAACATAAGGGTCATTTTCCTGCCGGAAACGCAACGGCCCCAGATCAATAAACGCGACTTCCCGCGGAACTTCTTTGAGCAGTGACGGGTGAATGAGCACGGCGGCGTTCTTTTCGAAGTAGATCATTCGCCAGCCGGCTTTCAGAAAATCAAAGATTAACGGCAGCTCCCGATAATGAATGATGGCGGTTTTAAAAGGATACTTTTCTGTAAAACTTTGAATATCTTGCAACGTAGCTTCCTTTTCGACGAATTTCCAGTAATCCGGAGCCACTTCTTTGCTGTAAGGTCCGAGTCGGGGATCGATAAAAACTTTATAGTCCGGATATAAAGCCCAAAGAAGATAGCCGCCGATTAGATAATCGTTGAAGATCGGACCTCTTATTCGGCATGTTTTCAAAAATTCGACCTCCTTCACCGGGGCAAAGTCCTCCAGTCCCGAACCGAACCATTTTTGACCGGCGCCATAGCTTATTGAGAAATAAGAAACATTAAACAAAAGAGCCATAAAGATAATCAATGAAACAACGGTCGCTCTTGCGGACACTTTTTTTATATTCAATTGATAAAGTAAAAAGTAAAATGCGAAGAAAAACAGAAGCGGAAACATGTAAATAGCGCGAACCGCTCTCATGCTGCCCCAGAAGGTGGCAACGGCCAACAAAAGCAATGTAAAATCGCAGGACCTTTTCTTTAAAAATTGAAAAACAAAAAGAGTCAAAAGAGAAGAAAACATGACAACCATCAGCAAGGCGACCTGCCCCACTCTGAAGAATGAGATATCCAATTCTTTGATATCCTTAAAGTAAGGCCAAAGGCTTTCATAAGCCAAAATGTATTTGCTGCTTACCGTGTAAATTTCATTAACGGCCGCTTTTAAAATTTGCAGATGATAATAGATCCCGTAAGGATTGATGAAGGTTGCCAGAAAAGAAAGGAAACAGGCCAGACCCAAATCAAACAGTTCTCTTGTTGTAAATGATTCGCGGGGGAAGAAAACCCGGTTAAAGAATTCACCGGCAAAGAAACACGCCAGCAGACAAAAACCCAAGATGAAACCGCCGTGCAAATTCACCCATAAGGCAAAAATAAGGGGATATAAATAAAATAAAGATGTCTTGTGGTTCACCTTGGCAAAAACATAGATCACGGAAAGCCAACACAATATTAACGGGGAAAAAAGTTCCGGCTTATAAAATCTCCATGAGACCCAACCGATTACGCCGATTGCCGCAATGACGGTCGCGGCGGTTATATCCAAGGGCTGCTTTAAAATGCGTAAAGCAACATAAAATGAAAGAAATATTCCCAAAAAGATTAGCCACTGAAAAAACCATAAGCCCAATCCGCCCAGCGCATTGTAAATCAAATAAAAAACCATACTGCCCAGGCAAGTATTGTAAATCCAGTTCGGGTCAGCCGGTGTCCAGGAAAAAATGGAGTGATCAATGGTCAGGGTCTTGTTGAGCCAGTAGTATCTTCCCAAAGCCATCTGCCACCACAGGTCATAATCCAGACGCTCCACGGCATAGCGAAGGAGAAGCATCACCGCCAAAAGAACAAGGACTGCGTCCCGAAGAAAACGCCAGGAAGCGATTTTCTCCGACAAAGCAATCATTTTGGACAAAAGCGGTGAATCCTTCCCCTCTTGCAGCGGAGGATTTCCCGGGACACGTTGATTACGATCCTGTTTTTGATTCATGGAAGCCAGCCATCATCCATCAAACCACTTATGATAGGTATAGTACCCTCTCGATATTTCAAAACCGAATTTAATCAATACTTTCTGAACGGAAAGATTTTTAAGCTGGGTTGAAATGACCATTCTTTGAACCTTTTCGGACAGGCACCATTGGACGCCCTTGCAGAGGAAAGAATGATAAATGCCCCGGCCCTGAAAATCCGGATGAATGCCTCCCAGAAACATTTCCCCTTCTTCTGGACTGTTCTTTCTCAATACACCGAAGCCCACGATTTTTCCGTTGACCTCCCCGACCAAAAAGTTTTCCGCCTCCCTGGAAGCAAAGGTTCTTCGGGCCCAATCCGCGTAGGCTTCATCACACATCTGTCTGTCCAATCGCGAATCTGCGTGATAATGGCCGAAGTATCCGCGAAAGGATTCTCTGGCCACCGCCAGCATCTCATTTTCTTCGTCTGGAGCAATGGGCCGAACAATGGCCGCTTCCTTATCGGAAGGAACATCATTCTTTGCCAGATCAAACGAATAAAACACCAGGGTATCCATCAACAGAAAACCTTCCTTCTCCATGGACTGCGCGGCCTCGAGATCCGTCATGTCGCAGCGGGCGATGAGCAACACCACATTTTCCTTCCGGCAGAAATCAAGAACAAGCGGCAGTTTATCTTTGCTCAGACCAACAACTCTGGCCGTTTTGACGCCGAAGCGCTCCTTGTCAATATCCGATATAAACAAATCATAAGATGATGGATCCATGAATCCTCCAAAATCGTAAAAAAACCGCTTTTTGAAGATGTCCTATCCTGACCGCGCAAGAGCAGAAACAGGCAAAGCAAAATTAAAAGCGTTAAATCTTATCGAAGATTTTCTCTTTGTTTTTGGATTTTTGCTCCTCGTCCGCTATGATCTTTTCCATTAACTTTATGTGAATCAACTTGGGTCGATAAAAGTTGCTGATATTCTTTTTATATACCGCCAGAATATGTTTGGCCGCCTCCGGATTGATCCGAACGTAAAAATTAAAAACGTTTAACAAGACATCCGGATCCTTCACCCTGTTGAATCGATAGGGACCCAGGTCTATCGACGCCAACTTGGTCTGAATAAAAGGCAGCAGAGATTTGTGAATCAATACCGCGGCACGTTTTTCAAAATACAAAAGCCTCCAGTCGTCACCCGCATTGAGAAAATCAGAAATAAGGGCCAATTGACGATAATGCAGGATAACGATTTTAAAAGGATATTTCTCCCGGAATTTTTCGATGGCTTCCCGTGTCGCCGGTTTCAGGGTGAACTCCATATATTCCGGAAGAAGTTGTGTTCTGTATGGGCTGGACCTTGGATCGATAAACACTTTGTAGTCGGGATACAGCGCCCACATCAGATAACCGCCAATCACATAATCATTAAATACCAGTCCGGGCAAGCGATGCTTCTTGAGAAACTCCACTTCCTGGACGGGAGCGATGTCGTTGAGTCCCAACCCAAACCAACGGTTGGCCGCGTTGAGTCTGAGATTGAAATAAAAAACGTTCTCGAACAACAACAAAAAAAGGCACAAAGCAATGATGTTGACCTTGCCGGAAAAATC
>Ga0208461_1003483_pt1 | contig 11794 bp, 10 predicted proteins | sample AD_JPNTR4_MetaG_FD_184448 | JGI IMG/M metagenome (GOLD analysis project Ga0208461, IMG submission 184448) | Active sludge microbial communities of municipal wastewater-treating anaerobic digesters from Japan - AD_JPNTR4_MetaG (SPAdes) (version 2) | ecosystem: Engineered > Bioreactor > Anaerobic... | reverse complement strand
ACCCGAACTGCTACAACCAGGTCCGTCCGGGGAGCTGCACACAATCCGCGTTAGAAGCGCACAGCGGGGCGTGGGGTTACACACTCGGAGAGAAGTCACCGGGGAGATCCCGGGCAACCAGGAGCCGAAGAACACCCTCGCCGCCGACAATGGATCGTCATCCATTGTATCCCAAATTGGGGTGTACGCCTCTGCGGCCGACCTGTATTCGATTATCGTACTTACTGTCTGTAGACTATTTTATACGAGGAGTTGCCATGTTCCTGCGGCACACCACCGAGGAGGAAAATGACGTGGGCACGGATTCTATTTTCCGAGAAGGAGGCTGCGTGAGCCGGGCGCCCGGCTCACGCAGCCCTGTGCCGAGGGGTCAGAATTCGGTCTTGCCGGTGAACCGGAACTGCGTGAGCTGCAGCGCTGGGTTGCGGGTGAAGCCTCCGTAAGCCGGTTCGCGGTGCAGTGTGTCGCCGACAGCGGCGACGTTTTGCAGCGCCTCAACGTAGCTCTGCGTGAAACGCAGGTTCTTCACCGGATAGGCGATCTCGCCGCCCTCGATCCAGAACGTCCCATCGCGGGTGAGTCCTGTGACGACGACCTCGCGCGGATGGACGGTGCGGGTGTAGTTGAAGCGCGTCACGTAAAGCCCCCGCTCGACGGTAGCGATCAGCTGCTCGATGGGCGTGTCCCCTGCCTGCAGGGTCAGGTGCAGCGGGAACATTGCCCGGCCCATCGCCGAACCGGGCGCGAAGGGATTGATGGGAGGTGTTCCGTGCCCCGTGGCAGGATGCCCGGTCCGCGCTGCCCATTGGCGGTTGTAGTACGCATCGCCCACCACCCCCTGGCGGATGAGAGTGAGCGGCTGACGCGGCGTGCCCTCAAAGTCGAAGGCCATGGGCCAGTGTTCCGGCGCAGCGGGGTCATCCACGAGAGTGATGGCCGGGGAGAACAGCGCCTGCCCCTGTCGTCCACTCATCCACGAGGACCCCTCGGTCACGCTCATCCCGTTCGCGCCGCCGCCGATGAAAGCAACGAGGTCCTGAACGGCGGAGGCTTCCAGCACCACGGGGTACTCGCCGGGCGGAATGTCGCGCGGATTTTGAGACGCGAGCGCCTTATCCACGGCGATTTTCCCCCACTGCGCGACGGGGATCTGCTCCACCTGCCAGGCAGCGTCCGCGGCGTAGCCGGAGCCGGTCTCGGTCATGGCGACGATAGTCAATTCGGCCAGCGTGAGCGGTTGCCAGGCAAAAAGCCCGTGGCTCGTGGCGATGGCCCATTGATAGCGGCTGGTGCTGAAAGCGCCCGAAGCCACGGCGCCCCGGTCCCCTGCATAGCGGAGCACCTCGCCGACGGCGCGGGCGCGGAACTCTGGTGTGGCGGCTGCCGTGGCTTCGTCGAAGGCATGACGCCCTGCCGGGAACTCTGCCGGCGGCGCGAAGCCGGGGAAGTCGGGATTTTCCGGCTGCAGGCGCGCCAGCATGGCGGCCTGTTCGAGCAGCCGGTCGAGGGCGGCGTCGCTCAGGTCGCTGGTCGCCGCCATCCCCACCCGTTTGCCGAAGGCCACGGACACCGCGAGGCTGAAATTTGTCTCCGCCACGTTCTGGTGGATTTCATTGTTCGCAAAGCGCGTCAGAGCTTCGTCCAATCCCAGGAAGAGCACTTCGGTTTCGTCGCCGGGCGAGCGGCTGATCACGCGCTGGAGCAAAGTCTGGATGTCGTGTTCGTTGAGCATGTCGTTGTTCCTCCTCGCCTTATTTCATTACGCCCACGCGAATGTTGCGGAAGCGGGCCGGCGCCGCGCCGTGACCGGTGTGGGCCGTTTGTGCCGGCTGACCCTTGCCGCAGTTGGGAACGCCCCACACGCCCCAGTAGGTAGCGTTGCAGATGGCGTCGCACGAGCCCCAGAATTCCGGCGTCATCCCGGTGTAGGTGGCGTTCTTGTAGAGCTTGCCGCGTTTGCCGTTCTTGATCTCGTAAGCCAGCTCGGTTCCAAAGAGGAAGTTGAGCCGCAGATTGTCAATGGACCACGACTTATTGGTCTCCATGTAGATGCCTTCATCGGTGTCGGCGATGAGATCTTCTAACTCCCAGGTCCCCGGCTCCAGGTTGATGTTGGTCATGCGGATGATGGGGATGCGATTCCAGCCCGAAGCGCGCATCGCTCCGCCGGAGCGCGCCAGGGAGGGGTCCTCGCCGCGCAATTGGGCCAGCTGGGTCGCCGTCTCCCGCGAGGTGAGGTAGCCCACGAAACGCCCCTCACGGACGAGCGGCACGCGCTGCGCTGGGACGCCCTCATCGTCGTAGCCGAAAGTGCCCAGGCCGCGCGGGGTCGTCGCGTCGGCGGTGAGGTTGACCAGCTCGGAGCCGTAGCGGAAGACCCCCAGTTTTTCCGGCGTGAGGAAACTGGTGCCGGCGTAAGCGGCCTCGGTGCCGAAGACGCGATCCAGCTCCGTGGGGTGTCCGCACGACTCGTGAACCTGCAATCCCAGCTGCGTTCGGTCGAGGATCAGCGTGGTCACCTTGCTGGGGCATTGTTCCGCGCTGAGCAGGGCCACGGCCTCGGCGCCAACCCGCGGCGCGTGTCCCGGAAAATCCAGCCGCTGGATGAATTCCCAGCCCTCGGCGTGTTGATCGCGGAAGACGTTGGGATAGCTGCGGCGTTGCACCTCGCCGTTAGCGATGGCGAGCGCCATGATCGCGCCGCCCGTTTCGACGAGTTCCTGTTCGATGGCCGCTCCCTCGGTGCTGGCGAAGTATTGCTGCTTGCGCAGACAGACCAGATGTCCATTCGTCGCTTTGACGCCGGCCTCGGCGCGCATCAGCTGATCGGCTTCCAGCAGTAGCGCGATTTTGTCCTCGATGGGTACACTGAAGGGGTCAATCTCAAAGGGTGTGCGGTAGACCGCCTGATGGACTTCCGCCGGGCCGAGGAACACCCGGTGTTGTTGGAAGAGCGCGCTGGCGCGGGCGATGGCGATCGCTTCCGCCGTGACGCGCTCCACTTCTTCGCGGGTCAGCAGGGCGCTTGAGGCAAATCCCCAGGCGCCATCCACGAGCACCCGCACGCCAAAGCCGGCGTTTTCCAATTCGCCGACTTCTTCGACGACGCCGTTGCGCACGCCCACACTCTGCTCGCGTGTGGTGAGGATGCGGACATCGGCGTAAGCTGCTCCCAGCAGCTGGGCCCGGTTAAGGGCTAAAGCAAGCAGATCTTTCAAGGTGCACCTCCGTTGATGAACATGGTAGGGTCAAGATAGTTGCCTGGGCTAATCAATTTCTATCATAGCACGGATTTTCAGAAAGAAAATACGTCATGCGTAATACGTGATGCGTAATGCGTACATGAGGATGCAAAATATCGTTGGTTTCAACACATGACTTTCAAAATCTGCAGAATCTGGGTTCATCGGCGTCCAATATCTCTTCACTCACGGCTCACGACGCACACTTTCGCCATCGGTGGCGTGCCGCAGGGCCATGTCACCTCTTGCTAAATCGGGGATTTGTCGTTGCGTGGCTGTTTTGTCGGCGCCGGGGAACGCCGCGCCAAGGGGGGCTTTCAGCTCTCGAGGTTCAACCAATACCCGCGGCCCCGTTTGCAGCGGACGAAACGCCAGTCGCCGCCGCGCGCCGGTTCGAGGCGGCGCCGCAGGCGGGAGACCAGCTTGCGGAGGCTTTGCTCATCGCCTACCACCGCGCGATCGTCGGGCCAGAGGCTGCGGATGAGCGTCTCACAGCTGACGATCTCCGGCGCGCTGACATAGAGGAGGCGTAACAGCGCGAACTCCTGCCCTGTGAGCGGGGGGAGCACGAGCTGCCGATCAATCCACACGTGTCCGCTGGCGAGGTCCACGTAGAGGCCGTCGCGCGGTGGGACGGGGGTGACGTCCGACAGCGTTGCGGCCACCTCTGCCGCGGTGACGCCGCTCTTATCTTGGGCAGCGATGCGCCGCAGGAGATCATCACACAGTCGGAGCAGTCTGTGGGGGGAACCCTGAGCGGCGGCGAGCAGGGGCGCGAGGAGGTCTTCTTCGGGCGCAGCCTGGCACAGCTCTTCCCAGCAGGTGATGTGTCCCCCGCTGCAGGTCGCGAGGCGCTGGTTTACCAACGCGCGCAGGGTAGCATCGTCCCATCCTTCCGGCTCGAAGGGATTCTCGCTGAAGCCCCGTTCGCTGAGCCAGTCCCGAAAGCGCTGCTCATTGCCCGACGCCGAGAACGCTGTCATCTGCGCCCTTTCTGCGTTGAACCGACGGCTCGATGCTGGTCACTCTCAGCATACCATAAACTCGAAGCGGATGCAAGCGCGGGCGCGTATCTCATTCTGAGTGTATAATGGGGAAGGTGCGAACGTGCGAAGGTGCCCACGTGTGAAGGTGCGAACGTAAATGATTTGCCGATTCGCTGATTCGCTTTTTCGTTGACTCGCTTTTTCGCTGATTTGCTGACTGCTGACCCACTGATCTCTATTAAGGAGGTGCGACTATGCTGAAGACTTTGATCCAGAAAAACCGCAGTTACCGCCGTTTTTACCAGGACGTTCCCATCACCCGCGAGCAGTTGCGCGAGTGGGTGGACCTGGCGCGACTCTCAGCCTCGGCGGCGAACCGGCAGCCGCTCAAGTTCGCCCTCTCTGCGGAACCGGAGCGCAACGCGCGGATTTTCGCCTGTCTGGGCTGGGCGGCTTATCTGCCCGAGTGGGGCGGCCCGGCGGAAGGGGAACGTCCGGCCGCGTACATCGTCATTTTGAAAGACCGGCAGATCTCGGCCAACGCGGACGTGGACTCCGGCATCGCGGCGCAAAGCATCCTCCTGGGCGCGGTCGAAGCGGGCTTTGGCGGATGCATCCTCGCTACGGTGGACCGGAAAACCCTGCGCACGGAGCTCGCTCTGCCGGAACACCTGGAGATCCTGCTGGTCATCGCGTTGGGGCAGCCCAGGGAGACCGTGGTCATCGAGCCGGTCGGCGAGGACGGCGACATCCGCTACTGGCGCGACGCCGAGGGCGTCCATCACGTCCCGAAGCGGGCGCTCGATGCCCTGATCTTCAGCGCCTGAGGCGCCCCGTGTTGTCAGCTGGGGCGGTTGATGCTACAATAAAGCGTAGGGAAAACGGATAGCGGAGGGAGATGCGCGAGCCTCACTCTGCGGTGAGTTTGGCGACACTTTTACCAGGAGGAACGCAATGGACCTTGGATTGGCTTTCACGTTTGTGTTTCGGGATGAGAACTGGCTACAAAAAGTGCTCATCAATGGTCTGATTGGCCTGATTCCGGTGGTGGGACAACTCTATCTGCTGGGATGGGCCCTGGAGGTCGCGCGGCAGGTGGCGCTGGATCAATACACCGTCTTGCCGGATGTGGACTTCAACACCTACCTGCGGCGGGGATTCCACGCTTTTGTCGTAGGACTGGCGTACAGCCTGCCCCTGTGGGTTTTGGCCCTGCCGATGGTGTTGCTCCCCATGATCGGGACGGCGCTGAACCTGAATGAGGACGCCCTGGCAGCCATCACCCTGATCAGCTCGATATGTTGCGGCGGATTGATCCTCCTCTATTCCATCTTTATGGGACTGCTGCTTCAGACGGCTTATGCTCACATTGCCGTGAAAGATACCTTGAACGCCGGCTTCGAGCTGGCCGAGGTTTTCCGGCTGTTCAGGGTCGCCATCGGAGCGTGGCTGCTGGCTTTCGTCGGCGTGATCATTGCCGGATTTGTGGCTTCTCTCATCGGCTCCATTGCCTGCGGCATCGGGATCATTTTCACCATGGCGATTTACTTCCCAGTGATGGGGCACCTCTACGGGCAGGCCTATCGGCAGGCCCAAATGGCGCCAGTGTTGAATACCCCCGCATAACGTGGCGCGCCGCTTCCCTTGAGGTAGCTAAACGGCGATGGATGAACCCTGGTGATCTGTATCTTTTGCCCTCTCTGCTCCCTCCCCAATTGGGGAGGGAGAGAAAAATAAAGGGGCTTTGCAGGCGGGCGCAGCCCGCCTGCAAAGCCCCACAAAAGAAGCTCCCCTTCCATGAGCCAATTTTTGTGGAAAGGTAACCGCATGACCCTCTACGATTGGGAAGATCCGCGCATGGTAGGCCGTAACAAAGAGGCCGCTCACGTCCCGCTCACCCCTTTCGCCGCCGGCCGGGCCGCGCTCGATGGCCGCGATCCGGCGACGCTTTCCCTCAATGGCCGCTGGCGTTTTCGCCTGTTTCCCACTCCCCTGGCGGTCCCTGAGGATTTCGCCGCCGCGGGATTCGATGACGCGACGTGGGATGAGATTACCGTCCCGGGCAACTGGCAACTGCAGGGTTACGACCGTCCCATCTACACCAATGTGCAATATCCCTTTCCCATTGACCCTGGCCTGCTGGCGGCAGCCGTGCGGATGAGCCAGACTTTCGACGAGCGCCGCTCGATGCTGGAATTGCGGATGCCGCCGGAAGCCTTTGACTGCCCGTTGACCGTTCCCCGCCAGGACAACCCCACCGGCTGCTATCGCACCCGTTTCACGGCGCCGGCGGAATGGGAAGGGCGGCGCGTCTTCCTGCGCTTCGAGGGGGTAGATTCGGCGTTCCACGTCTGGCTCAACGGCGCCTTGCTCGGCTATAGCCAGGACAGCCGCCTGCCCGCCGAATTCGACCTCACGCCGCTGCTGCGACCCGGCGAAAACATCCTCGCCGTCGCCGTCTACCGCTGGTCGGACGGCAGCTACCTGGAGGATCAGGACTTCTGGCGGCTGAGTGGCATCTTCCGCGACGTGACGCTCTGGGCCGCACCGCCGGTCCACGTGTGGGATTATGCCGTGCACACCCTCCTCGATGCTGACTACCGCGACGCCGTGCTGCGCGTCGAAGCGCTGATTCGCCATCGCGGGACGCAGCCGGCCACGGGCACGGTCGCCATCACCCTGCTCGATGCGGCGGAACAGAGCCTCGCCGCTGCCGACGCCCCTTTCAGGGCGGAGGCGGGCGCCGAAGTCGCCGTGACGTTGGAAACGGCAGTCGTCAATCCCGCCAAATGGTCGGCGGAGACGCCGGCGCTTTATACCCTCCTCGTCACGCTTCGAGATGCCGCCGGACAGGTGACGCAGGTGGAGCGCAGCCGCATCGGTTTCCGCAAGGTCGAAGTCATCGCCGGGCAGATCTGCCTCAACGGCAGACCCCTCACATTTCGCGGCATCAATCGCCATGAGCATGATCCCGACACCGGCCACACCGTCACCGAGGATTCGATGCTGCAAGACCTCTACCTGATGAAACAGCACAACATCAACGCCGTGCGGACTTCTCACTATCCCAACCATCCCCGCTGGTACGAACTCTGCGACGAGCTGGGCATCTACTTGATTGACGAAGCCAACATCGAATCTCACGGCGTGTGGGATCGGCTGGCGCGCGATTCCGCCTGGGAGACGGCATTCCTGGAGCGGGTGACGGGCATGGTCGCCCGCGACAAGAATCACCCCAGCATCCTTATCTGGTCGTTGGGGAACGAATCGGGCTATGGCCCCAACTTTGTCGCGGCGGCGAATTGGATTCACGCCCACGATTCCACACGGTTGGTCCACTATCATCCCGCCGCTGACGCCCCCGAAGTGGATCTGCTCGCGCCGATGTATCCATCCATCGCGCAGCTGACCGCGTTGGCCGAAGATCCCGCCGAGACGCGCCCCATCGTGATGTGCGAATACGCTCACGCCATGGGCAACAGCCCCGGCGCGCTGCGGGAATACTGGGACGCCATCGCCCGCTACCCGCGTCTCCAGGGCGGCTTCATCTGGGATTGGGTGGATCAGGGCTTGCGACAGGTCACCGCGATGGGCGAGCCCTGGTTTGCCTACGGCGGCGACTTTGGTGACGAGCCTAACGACGGCACGTTTTGCATCAATGGCGTCGTGGATCCCGATCGCGAGCCGCATCCCTCGCTGTGGGAAGTGCAGCGGGTTTACGCGCCCCTTGCCTTCGAGGCGGTGGACATCGCGGCGGGCGTGCTGCGCATCCACAATCGGCGCGCTTTCACGGCGACGGACGATCTGAGTTTCCTCTGGGCCGTGGAAGCGGATGGCGAGATAGTTCAAGCCGGCGTCCTGCCCCGCGTGGAGATTCCGGCGGGCGGCGAGACGCAGGTCGTCGTGCCCTTCAAGCCGTTTACCCCCGCTCCCGGCGTGGAAGTCTGGCTCACCGTGCGGGCGATTCTGGCGAAAAATACCCCTTGGGCGCAGGCCGGGCATGAAATTGCCTGGGAGCAATTCCCCTTGCCTGTGGACGTTCCACTCGCGGCTCAGCCGTTGGTTTCCCTGCCGCGGGTGGCCTTCGAGGATTCCGACGGCGGCGTGATGCTCTACAACGCCGAATCCGTGCTGATCTTCGATCGGAAGACCGGCGAGCTGCGCACCTGGGAGCACCGTCAACGGCCAGTGGCGAGCGGCATGGCGCTCAATCTCTGGCGCGCGCCGACGGACAACGATCTCAAACGGATGGCGGGATTGTGGCGCGCGGCGGGACTCGATCGGTTGGAGCAGCGCGTGCGGGAATTGCGGGTGGAGCGGCTCGCCCCGCAGGCGCTCCGCCTCGTCCTCGAAACGGAGCTCGCGCCGGCGGGGGCCGCGCCCGTAGCGACCGGCCTCGCCGAGATCGTCGTTCTGGGCAACGGTGATGTCCTTTTGGAGCAGACGGTGACGTTGGCGGAGGGGCTGCCGCCATTGCCTCGGGTGGGGGTGCGCTTCACGGTTCCCGGCGGCTACGAGCGCTACAGCTGGCTGGGACGTGGCCCACACGAAAGCTATCCCGATCGCCAGACGGGCGCGCGCCTGGGGTGCTATCACAGCACCGTGGACGCTGAATACGTCCCCTACATTCACCCCCAGGAGCACGGCAACAAGACGGACGTCCGGTGGGTCGCGTTGACTGATGCGCGGGGCGCGGGCCTGCTAGCGGCAGTTCATCCTTTCGCGGAGGGCGCTCCCGCGCCGCTGCTCAACGTCAGCGCACAGCATCTCACCGCGCATGACCTCGCCGCCGCCGCGCACACCTTCGAATTGCGCCGCCGCGAGGAAATTACCCTCAACCTGGATGTCGCGCAGGCGGGACTCGGCTCTGAAGCGTGCGGGCCGGGCGTGCTGCCCCGCTATGAGCTCACGGCGCGCGTCTACCGGTGGCGGGTGCGGTTGCATCCCCTCAGCCCGGAGGACGGCGAGCCGGCAGCGTCTGCCAGACAGCGATGGGCGGTGTGAGGCCGTGGACTTTCATTGTTGCATGAAAATGTGAGCTGTGAGTGGTGAGCAGTGATCGCAGGCTGCGACGACTCGCCAGTTTGGCTGGGGATGGAATCCCCAGCCTGACACGAGCCAACCGCGCTGAAGCGCGTTGTTTGGGAAGCTCGCTTCAGCGAACTTGACCTGTCAGACCCGGAATTCATTCCGGGGCGGCGGCCGGCGAGTGAACTGAAGTTCGCGCCACTCGCCTTTTCGCTTTCTCGCCTTTTCGCTGATTCGCTGACTCGCTGATCTCTATTTTCTGAGGAGGATTCCGTGAAACGGATCGTTTGGGGCCGGGGGCTGCGCGTCGGCGGCGCGTTCGGCTTTTGGGGTTGTGGGTGCGGGGCGATCATTGCGGTGCTGGTGCTGGCCTTCATGGGGGGCATCCTTGCCTTCGTCTTCGGCATGATGCGCTCCTCCGAACCCTTTCAACAGGCCGTGGCTGAAGTGCAACACAACCCGCAGGCGGTGCGCGCCCTGGGTAAGCCGATCAAGATTGGCTGGTTCATCGGCGGTTCTCTCTCTACCAGCGGCGACAGTGGCGAGGCGAACTTGAACATCCCCGTCTCCGGTTCCGTGGACAAGGGCACGTTGTACGTCGAGGCTTACAAGTCCGAGGGCGTCTGGCATTTCACCCGGATGGAGCTGGTGACGAAAAAGTACCCTAATCGCATCAACCTGCTTGAGGAATAGCGCGCGTTCGAAGTTCGTGGCGCGCCTGTGGGAGGGGAGGGATCCGGCGGATGCGTGTCTTGCCGCTCGAACGCGGTTTCACCTACGGACCGGTGCTTTCGCGGCGTCTGGGACGCTCGTTGGGCATCAACATCCTGCCCCTCGAGCGCAAGGTCTGCTCCTTCAACTGCGTCTACTGTCATTACGGCGTCACGCCGGGGGCCACCCTCACCCCGGCGGCGGAGGATTTCCCTGGCGTGGGGCCGGTGCTCAAGGCCGTGGAGCTGGCATTGCGCGCCTACCCGGAAGTGGAGTCCCTCACCTTCTCCGGGAATGGCGAGCCGACGCTGCACCCCTATTTCCACGAGCTGGTCTTTGGCGTGCGACAGCTGCGGGACCGCCTCGCCCCGCGCGCGCAGGTGACGCTATTTTCCAACGCCACCGCCCTGCATCTGCCGCAGGTCCAGGCGGCGCTGCCGTGGGTGGACATCCCCATCATGAAACTGGACGCCGGCGACCCGGCGACGTTTGCCCGCATCAACCGTCCGGCGCGGGGCGTCACCTTTGAGGCGGTGTTCGCGCAGCTGCAAGCGCTGCCCAATTGCTTCCTCCAAAGCGTGTTGATTGATGGCCCCGTGACCAACGCTCGCGGCGATCCTCTCGAAGCGTGGATCGTGGCCGTGGCCGAAATCCGCCCGCGGCAGGTGCAGATCTACAGCACCGATTACCCCGTCGCGGAGGAAAGCGTCGAGCGTGTCCCGCCCTTCCAGCTCCGGCGTATCGCTGAAGAAGTGGCCCGCCGGACCGCCCTCGACGTCCGCCCCTTTTGGGTCAACCCCTGATAAATCTAACTGTCGTTCACACCTCTCTCCTTCGAAAATAGAGATCAGCGGTCAGCCGTCAGCGAATCAGCGAAAAAGCGAATCAGCGAAAAAATCACTTGCGTGACAAAGGTATCGTCACTGACTAAAAAACGCAAGATTTCCTGGCGACCCTTGAAGATTGAGCATCAACTTTTACTCCCTATCCCCTGGCCCCTTCCCCCCGCGCCGCGCGGGGGGAAGGGGAACTTTTTTTAGTGGGTTTTTGCAGGCGGGCGTAGCCCGCCTGCAAAGCCCCAATTTTTTTCTTCCCCTCCCCAACGGCGTCTGCGCCGTTGGGGAGGGGGCAGGGGGTGGGGCAAAAGCTACGGGCCATAAAGGTTCCTTCATCGCCGTCTGGCTACCTGGCTACCTGGCGCCAGGCTAAAAGTCACCTCACATTTTCATCCTTAAATGGTGTGCGCCAGCACATGGCGTCTCCTCGGAAAATAGAGATCAGCGAGTCAGCAGTCAGCAAATCAGCGAAAAAGCGAAAAAGCGAAAAGGCGAATAAGCGAAAAAAATCACTTGCGTGACAAAGGTGGCGCTACTGACTGAAAAACGCAAGATTTCCTGGCGACCTTTGAAGATTGAGTGTCAACTTTTACCCCCTATCCCCTGGCCCCTTCCCCCCGCGCGTCGCGGGGGGAAGGGGAACTTTTTTTGTGGGGCTTTGCAGGCGGGCGTAGCCCGCCTGCAAAGCCCCTTTATTTTTTCTCCCCCTCCCCAACGGCGTCTGCGACGTTGGGGAGGGGGCAGGGGGTGGGGCAAAAGCTACAGCTCACAAAGGTTCATCCATCGCCGGCTAGCCACCTGGCGCCAGGCTGAACAGCCACCGCACATTTTCATTTTTGGATGGTGTGCGCCAGCACATGACGTCTCCTCGTATAAAATAGTCTACAGACAGTAAGTACGATAATCGAATACAGGTCGGCCGCAGAGGCGTACACCCCAATTTGGGATACAATGGATGACGATCCATTGTCGGCGGCGAGGGTGTTCTTCG
>Ga0208461_1003479_pt1 | contig 11798 bp, 17 predicted proteins | sample AD_JPNTR4_MetaG_FD_184448 | JGI IMG/M metagenome (GOLD analysis project Ga0208461, IMG submission 184448) | Active sludge microbial communities of municipal wastewater-treating anaerobic digesters from Japan - AD_JPNTR4_MetaG (SPAdes) (version 2) | ecosystem: Engineered > Bioreactor > Anaerobic... | reverse complement strand
TAGAAATGGAAATAAATTTTGCAAAAACAGAGGCAGAAGAATTCTTTTTGTATTACGATTTTTGTAGATAACCTTTTAATTTTAACATACATAAAGGCCTGAAAATAAATTCAATATAAAGAATGTTTAAAACATTAGAATTATTTTCTTGCGCCTCGAATTCAAATATTTTATAACTTTGTTAAAATTTGAGGCGTAATATGATAAGTCTTTCAAAATTGAAAGAGAATCCTGAAAATCCTCGTCGCATAAGTAAAGAGCGGCTTGATGCTTTGTGTAAATCCATAAAAGAATTCCCCAAAATGATGTCTTTGCGTCCAATAATTATTGATAAGGACGGCGTCATTCTTGGTGGCAATATGCGTTATCGGGCTTTAAAAAAATTAGGTTACAAGGAGATACCTGATGAATGGGTTAAAAAGGACGGAGAATTGACAGAAGAAGAAAGGCGCAGATTTATCATTGTTGACAACAATGAATATGGAGAATATGATTGGGATATTCTTTATGACAAATGGGACAAAGATGAACTTTTAAGCTGGGGATTGGAATTACCTGATTTTGATTTACCTGAAGATAAAGTGATAGAAGATGATTATGAGGTGCCCGAGGAAATAGAAACAGACATAAAATTAGGAGATTTATTTGAGATAGGGCAACACAGATTATTATGCGGAGATGCCACAAAAAAAGAAGATGTTGAAAAGTTATTAAATGGAGACAAACCTTATTTGACTGTTACAGATCCTCCTTATGGGGTAAATTATGATCCTGAATGGAGAAATAATTTACTTGGATATAGTAATATAGCCAAACTTAAAGTTAAAAATGATGATAATGCTTCATGGATAGAAGTATGGAAGCTTTCTCCATCTAATGTTTTTTATATCTGGATGGCTGGTCTAAATATACATAAGACAATAAATGAATTATTAAATTGTAAAATTCAAGCCAGGTCTGAAATTATATGGAGAAAAAATAATATTGTTATAAGCAGGGGGAATTATCATTGGCAACATGAATCATGTGTTTATGCAGTAAGAAAAAATTATAATGCAAAATGGATTGGCGATAGGAAACAGTCAACAGTCTGGGAAATAGATAAAAATTTGAAATCAGAGACAGGACACAGTACTCAAAAACCAATTGAATGTATGGCTCGGCCTATTAGGAATCATGAAGGCGATGTTTATGATCCTTTTCTTGGTTCAGGGACTACAATGGTCGCAGCTCATCAGCTCGGAAGAAAATGCTATGGAATGGAGATAGAGCCAAAATATTGCCAGATCGTAATTGACCGAATGAAAAAACTTGATCCAAATATAAAAATAGTGAAAAATGGCAGGCAGACCGAAGGCTAACATTGATTGGGATCGTGTAGACAAGTTATTGCAGGCGCAATGTTCTGGCGTTGGTATTGCCAGCCTTTTGGGAATTGATTATGACACCTTGTCCCGAAGATGTAAGGAAGTGCATAAAACGAATTTTGAGGATTATATGCGCAGAAAAAAATCGGAGGGACTTGAACTAATAAGGGCTAAACAATTTGAACTGGCGATGAGGGGAGATAGGACGATGTTGATTTGGCTCGGTAAACAATATTTGGGACAGAAGGAGAATCAGGAGTTAACGGGAGATATGTCGCATAAAATTGAAATCATTCGGAGAGTTATAACAGGTAATGGAGTTAATTGATGAGATAAAGCTTACATATACACCTGCACAGGTGGAGGTGTTCTTCAATATTCCTGAAGAATATAAGTTCATCATTGTCACTAAAGGTCGGCGCTTTGGGGCAACACGGGGCGCCGCTCACGCTTTTATCGAGTGGGCATTAGAAGGCAAACATCTTCTCTGGGGAGATACAATTCATTCAAACATCGACAGGTATTTTGAGAGATATTTTATTCCTATCCTTAAGCACCTGCCAAAACATATTACATGGAATTATCAGAAGAAGGAGAAGAAATTAAATATCGGGCCTTTTGACGGTTATATTGACTTTCGCTCAGCTGATAGGCCTGAGAACTGGGAAGGGTTTGGTTATGATGTCATCTTCCTGAATGAAGCAGGTATAATTCTTAAAAATAAATACCTGTATGCGAACTCGGTTCTTCCGATGTTGCTTGACAATGAGAAGAGTAAATTAATAGCCGTTGGCGTACCGAAGGGCAAAATTCTAAAAGACAAATCAGAACATCCTTTTTACACTCTATATAAGACGGCTAAATCAGGAGCGCCAGGCTATAAGTTATTGGAATTTTCTTCATATGACAATCCTTTACTTTCCAAAGATGAGATCGCAGAATTGGAGAAGGAGATAAACAGGATGTCGCCTGGCATGGTGGAGCAGGAGATATACGGGCATTTCGTTGATAATGTTGCGGGGACTCTCTGGAGCGCGGAATATTTCAAATATACCTCAGAGGTCAAAGGACTCAGGCGAATTGTCATCGGGGTTGATCCTTCTGGAAGCGCTTCAGGTGATGAGGTTGGTATCGTTGCAGCAGGGATAGATGAGAGAGGTTTTATTTCTGTCATTTCAGACCTTTCGGGACATTACACTCCTTTACAATGGGGGAATATTGTTGTCAATTTATACCGTCAGCTTCAGGCAGATGTTGTGGTGGTAGAAAAGAACTTCGGTGGCGACATGGTTAAAAGTAATATTCAAACAATTGACCGCGCCGTAAGGATAAAGGAAGTCTTTGCTTCGAGAGCAAAGCAAATAAGAGCCGAGCCAGTCGTCGCCTTGTATGAGCAAGGCAGAGTCTTTCATAAAATAGGACTTCACAACCTTGAGAATGAGATGCTTTCATGGGTGCCAGGTCTTGGAGCCTCGCCAAACAGAATTGACGCCCTTGTCTGGGCGGTAACGGAACTTATGAGTAAAAAAACTGAATTTGAGGTTATATGAATTTATTGCAAAGAATATTCGGCATAAAAGAAAAGACAGAAGAAGAAAGGTTTACAGACTTTCTTTATTCCAAATTGTTCATAAACACTCCGCTTTATCCTGACAACAATGATTATACTTACCTGAATTTTTATACTTCAAACAGCGACGTTTTTACCATCATCAATAAAATCACCGAACCTGCTTCGACTGTTCCTATTTATCAATATAATGAGGAGGGGGAAGAATTTACTGGTAAAATGCTTGGCTTATTGAATAGCCCAAATGGCTACTTCAGCAAAGCTGAATTTATTGAGGCCGCTCTCTCTTTCTACCTTATTTACGGCAACTGTTTCATTATGTATTTCGCACCTGATAACGGGGTCAATGCAGGAAAGCCAGTAAAATTATTCCTTCTTCCTCCTCCTTATGTTATCATACACCCAGGAACACAGTTTGATCCTATTCTTAAATATGAATTTTATGTTCCTTCCACAGGCAACCGCATGATCCTTGAAAAAGACAAGGTCTTCCACTGGAGAGAATTTAACCCCGACTTTGGAACTTCAGGAGGCAGCCTGAGAGGAATGAGCCGATTGAAGCCTCTTATAAAGACAGCCTGCGGAAGCGTAGAGGCTTATGACGCTCTGGTGCGCAGCCTTCAGGCTCAGGGCATGTGGGGGCTTCTCTCTATACTTGACGAATCGGGCACAGGCGCAAAGCCTTTAACACGAGAGCAAAAATCGGAGCTTAAGAGTAAATTCCGCGCAGATAGCAAAGCGGGCGAACTGACTATTATCAACAGTCTGGCACAATATACAAAGCTCGGGATGTCGCCGCAGGAACTTCGGATAATCGAGGGGCTTGGCCTTTTTAGAGGTACGCTTTGTGATGCTTACAACGTGCCGAACCAGTTACTCTCGGGAAGCCAGGACAGGACGTATAATAATTATCCTGAATCCAAAAGAGCTCTCTGGCAGGATGCCATCATGCCTTCTCTTAATGCCTTCCTCGAAGGCTTCTCTCGATGGCTGGCTCCAAAGGTCGGAGAAGAAGGTCATTATCTTGCAGCTGATTATTCAACCATTCCATGTTTGCAGGTGAACATGGCGGAGGTCATAAATGCAATGGTAGCAGCACAGGCATTCACGAAGAACGAGATCCGACAGGCAGTTGGTTATGGTGCAATTGACGATCCGTTGATGGATGAAGTTTTTGTCTCTATGGGCATGACACCTCTCAGCTTTGGAGATGAGACAGAAGAGGATGTTGAGGCAAAATTAAATGAGTTAGGGCTAAATCATTATCTTAAAAAATGAAACAGGTAGGACTGACATATAAGGAGAGGATAAGAAATGAACGCAGGTATTTTCCTTCGGTGTTAAAGGCACTGGCAGAAAACAGGCATCGAATTATTGAGCTGGCTAAAGATAATGATCCGCGACTGGTTAAAGAGATAGCAGAACAAAAGTTGAATAAAGATAAATTAAGAGGCACAGTTGAAAAGTTGTGGATGGATATTGGCACAGCATCGGCTGGAAAAATTGAAGAAATGATAAGAAGGGCAAAAGGAAAGAGTGTGAAGATTATGTACGGAATGAAAAAGACAAACGGCAGGGAACAGTTATGGAACAGCCGGATGCAGCACTATGTCCGGGAAAGAACTGCATGGAAAATAGAACGGATGATGTCAACACAGCTGGAGATGATTAACCGTGTCATTGATGATACAATTCAGCAGACTATTGATGAAGGTCTTGGCGTTTTGGAGTCGAGGAAGAAACTTGTTCAGAATTTAATGAGTGATGAGTTTGTGGTGATTGAACGCTGGCAGGCAAAAAGAATTGTGCAGACAGAAGTGGGGCAGGCGCAGAACACAGGCAGCTGGGTGGCAGCACAGGAAAATGCTGAAGGAGTAAGAAAGGAATGGCTTACAAGCGGCGATGAAAGAGTAAGAGAAAGTCATGTTCATTTCGGCAATCTTGGCCCGAGGGAGATGAATTATTATTATGCAAATAATTTGCTCTATCCCTGCGATCCAAATGGAGATGCAGAAGAAATCATAAATTGTCGTTGTGTAATTTTATATGATGTTGATTAACTAAAAAATAGAGAAAAATGGAATACAAACCATATCCAAATGAACACGCGGCTCGGGTGCGAGATCCGAAAGACTTCATTGAAGACAGCTTCCGTCGCAAAAACATTGCTGACGGGGTTGATATCATCATCGGCAAGCTGAAAGGCGGAGATGGCAGCATGGTTGTTCAGGCTTACCGCTTTGATGCATCTAAGTTCACCGCCGAGGAAGCGAAGAAATGGCTGAAAGATCACGATATTGATTATATCGATTTTGAGCCTGCAAAAGAGAAAAGGCGGGGAAAGATAATGGAACTAAAGATTTACAATTCACGCATCGAAGACGTGGATGAGACGCAGGGCGTCATCATTAATTATGATTCTGCCTTCAATAAGCTGGACAGCGATGGTGATATTGTACGTCCTGGGGCTTTCACAAAAACACTGAAAGAAAACGTTAAGAGGATGAAGTGGTTTTTGAATCACGATCCGAACAAACTTCTTGGCGTACCTTTCATCGAAGGGACAAAGCAGGACGATTTTGGCTTGTTATCTTATAACAAGATCAACCTTGACAAAGAGATAGGTCGGGACACGCTGGCTGATTACAGGTTATTCAAAGAATACGGTCGCACTTTGGAGCATTCAATTGGCTATGAGGTTGTGAATTACAAGCCTCTTGAGATGGAAGGCAAGTCTGGCCGGGAGATATATGAGATAAAGCTCTGGGAGAAGTCAACTCTCACGCATTGGGGCGCAAATGAACATACACCGCTTGTTGACATGAAGTCGATGCTTAATCTTAGTTTGGAAGAGTGGCTTTCAATGCTTGAGGAGATGCTCGATAGAAAATATTCCGACAATCGCAAATGGGCAGTTGAAAAAATTCTAAAAACAATTGATAAATACAGGTCACCTGATGTCATTCAGCCGCCAGCAGGCACTGAGGTTGTCAGGCCGACATTTGAAGAAGTGAAAAAAATTATTGTTGAATCATTTAAAATTCAGTGAAATGGAAGAAAAAGAATTAAAGGAACTTAAAGAACTCATAAAAGAGGAAGTAAGGAAACTCAATGAAATGAATGAGGCTTTCCGAAAAGGAAGCGAGGAAGATCGCCGGAAGCTCGAGGAAAAAATGGCAAAAGTTGAGGATAACATTGAAAAACTTTCAAAACAGGCCGACGAACTCGAGCTGAAGATGAAAGACTTCACAATCGGCAAAGTACGCAAAGGACTTTTCGATGAGATGAAAGAAGCTCTGACTAAGAAAGAGACAATTGAGATGCTGAAGAAAGGCGGGCAGATAAGTTTTGAACTGAAGGCATCAACTATTGATACACAGACAGCGCTTTCCGGAAGTTCACTGGCAACAGCAGTTGTCATTCCGTTCCGCGAGGCTGAAGTTGGTAAAGCCCCTGATAGGGTTACCTCGATACTTTCAGTCATCAACAAAGCCGTTACCTCATCAGGTATAGTAACATGGGTAGAGCGTTCAGCTCGCACTCAGGGAGCTGCCTTTGTAGCTGAGACTTCGCAGAATCCGCAAAGTGATGTTACTTATGTGCAGAAGTCAAAAACATGTGAGAGAATTGGCACTCATTACAAGGTTACCAGCGCAGCCCTGGAAGATTGGGATCAGCTGTACAGTGAGATTGTCAATGAGGTTATTCCTCAGTTGGAAAGAGAGATTGAGGATAATGTTTTCTCTGGTAGTGGCACTTCGCCAGAACTGTTGGGCATGACGACAAATGCTTCGGCTTTCTCAGTCTCAGGGCTTACGGAAAAAGTTGTCAATCCTAACTATTTAGATGCAATCCGTGCCTGCGTGGCTCAACTTTTGGCAGCCAACTACCTTGGGCCTTTCACCGCCGTTGTCAATCCGGTGGATGCTGCATTGATGGATCTTGCAAAAGACAGCAACGGAGCTTATGTCATACCGCCCTTCCTTACAGCAGACCGCAAACTTATTGCAGGTGCAAGGCTTATTGAGAGTAATCGTATCACTTCGGGTTATGTGCTTGTTGGTGATATGTCCAGGGATACACTTTACTTCCGTAGAGGAATTGAAGTTAAACTTTGGGATCAGGACTCTACTGATCCGGAATATGATCTCAAAACAATTACCGCATCGGCACGCTGCCTGAACAGGATAAAAGAAGTGCATTATGATGCATTTGTCTACGATGCATTCGCGGACATTCAGAGTGCAATAGCAGTACCGATAGCATAAAAAAAGAAAGGAGGTTGAAATGAAAAAGTTATTTGCAATAATGATAATGGTTGCCATTGCAGGGATGACTTTTGGTCAGGTCAAGACAATAAATGGCAAGACTTTGACAATCTATAAGGCACTGGCACCTACCGAATGGTCGTACGAATATACTCCAGCATCAACTGAAAGAATTTCACCGAATAAATATGACACTATTAATCTGGTTGTAATGGCCAACAAGGCCGAGCTGGTTAATCCTTCAGGATATGTTGGAGTTTCATCGAGAGTTGGCACGACAGATACTTATGCTTACATTATTGGAGGCAAGTTTCAGGCTTCGGCTGCCATTACAGCTCTTGAGAGTTATGCTTCACAGACAGCTTCTGCAATAGTTGTTGATACATCGCTGATGAAAAGTGGAATAGCTCCTTATTTAGTACATTACAATGAAAGGCCACATCGCTATTTCTCAATTACGATTGCTAACGACGACTCGCAGAACTCTGCTGACAGCCTTACGCTTTCAAAAATTGTCATCAGGCTGGCGCCGGGTAATAAGTAATTTTTAAAGGGGGAGGGTAATCCCTCTCCCTTAATTTTAAAAAATGAAATTATGAAGACGGTAAAAATACTTAAAGACACAACGCTGAACTTCCACCGACCTGTTAAGGCAGGCGAAATTCTGAGGGTTACTGATAGACATGCTTTTCTCCTTGTTTCGGCAGGTGTAGCCGAAGAGGAGAGCTTTAAGTCTGATAAGGAAGAAAAGGAGGAGAAGGTTGAAAAAGGACCGGAAAAGAGAGAGAAAAAGGTTGAGAAGGTCCCGAGAAAAAGAAGCAAAAAATAATTACTACGATGGCAATACAGGTAAAGGAAATAACACAACTCATCACAGAACCTGTTACAAGGTCGCAGGTGAAGGCTTATATGGGTTATCCTGACAGCTACACTTTCCAGGATGATCTTATTGATGTTCTCATCACCGCAGCGAGGAAATATGTTGAAGATTATACAGGATGTGCGGTTGTGGAGAAGCAATATAAGGTTTATTTTGAGAAAGAAGACCTTGTAAATGGTTGGTTCGAGCTTCCTTTCTATCCTGTGAGTGAGATCGAGGACATAACACTTACCATTAACGGAACTGAAGTTGACTTTGAGCAGAAGGGACTAAAAAGGATAAAAATTTATCCTTCAGCTGTTTTCAGTACTATTCCTGTCGGCTCAAGCCTTTCAGAATGGTATGGAGAGGCTACTTTCACAGCAGGAGAAGAAAACAGTATTGCCAACACGGTTATCATCCGAATTGTCTCTCACCTTTTCAACCATCGTGAGGATGGAATTGATAAGGCTTTTAATTCCTTGCCTTTCGAAACGGTAAAATTGCTTAACAGTTTAAAGGTTGAAATTTGATGGATACAGGAAGGCTCAATAAGGTTCTTACGTTAGAAAGTCTCTCGACAGTGACGGATGACTATGGAGACACCGCTGAAGCATGGACAGAAGTAGAGGCTGTGCGTTGCTCTATGCAAATGGTAAGCACGCAGCGGGTTGTTCTCTCGGAAGAACTTGTCGGTAAACGTATTTATGAGCTCAACTACTGGGATAATGGTTACGGAGACAATATAAGGTTTTATGACAGCGAGGAAGAAAAATATTATTATCCTATTGAGCCTCCTGTGTTAAAAAGAGGGTCAGCACATCTTTACGAGGCAAAAGTTCTTGTAGTTGAAAAAATTTGAAGGATGGCAGAATTTTTAAAAATAGAAGCGGTTAATGTTGATGAGGTGATTAAATCATTAAAAAACTTCGGCAAGGAGTGTGATGATGTTATCATCAAGGCCACAGCCGACACTGCGATGGCAATCGAATCAATTGCCAAAAAAAGGCTGAGAGGACAGCTCGGAAGTCGCAAGCATTGGATACATGGCGCTGCTGGTCTTGCGGGAAGTATTTATAGAAGGGTCAATGAGAAGGAAGGCCTTGTTGGAACTGGCAAACATTATGCGCCTTATATCGAATTCGGCACAGGAAGCGAGGTATTTAAGAATTTTGATTTTGACGCTGAGGCAAAAAGTAATGCAGCACAATTCAGGGGCAGAGGCATAAGGCGCGTAAACATCAAAGGCGACAGTTACCTGTATTTTGCCGCAAAAGATCAGGAAAAAGAATTTTATCGAAGAATTGAAGAAGGAATAAATAAATTACTTGGCAATGGCTGAAGCACTGAAGGAAATAACATGGGAGCTGACAACGGCGCTTTATAACGCATTAAAGGATCAAATCACCTATCCTGTTTATAAGGTTATTCCAAAGCCACCTGAAAGTGCTTATGTGTACATAGGTAATGTGACTTATAACACAGAAGGGACAAAAGATGACTGGCTTTACAGCGGTATGGTGACAATAAGGGTTGTGGATGAGAGCCATGCGGCAGGTGATTTGAAGGAAGCACTTGAGGTTGTTAAAGAGATAAGGCAGATACTTAAGCCTAATAAAACAGCGGTGCTTTCACTTTCAACATCAAATAATGTTATCTTCTCACCTGCAAGCACAAGCGCAACGATTACACTTTCGGAAGAAGGACTTGCAAGGAATGAAATTTTTGATATATATAGATTTGTTATTGAATGAATGAAAATTATGTTTAACAATTAAAACGATAGAAAGATGGCAAAAATTAATGGAACTCTGTATTGTGTTTTCGACGGTAGCGATAGAATACTACACACCGATTCGGCATCGCTAAACGTTGATGTTGATCTGCCAGAAACTACTAACAAAGAATCAGGAGGTTGGGAGAAGCATGAAATTGACGGTAAACGTTCATGGACAATAGACTTTGCGGGTCTTTATGATGAGACTGGCACTGGAATTACACCTGATGAGATAATCGGGAAAATTATCGCCAGAACTCTCGATGTGACCGTTTACTTTAAACCAACCTCAGGCAGCACCAAAGGCTGGACAGGTGCGGGGAAGTATAAAAATATTAAAATCGATGCTGATTCTGAATCACCTATTAAATTCAGCGGGCAAATCATCGCAAATGGTGCTTTGAGCGTAACCACCTAAAGATAAAGAGTCATGGCAAAAATTAACGGAAGTTCGCTAATTCTTTATGCTGACGGTGAGGCTATCGCGGGACAGCGCAGAGGCTCTCTTAACATTGAAGCTGACCTGCCTGAAACAACTGATAAGTTTTCGCAGGGCTGGGAAGAACATGATGTGGACGGCAAGATATCAGGCACTATCGACTTTGACGCGCTGATGTCAACAACAGGGCTTTCAGCTGAAGGACTTTTAAATAAAATAATTGACCGCGAAGACCTTCTTGCTTTGTTTTACAGCGAGGACATGACGAAGCTCTTCCTTGCAAAGACAAAGCTAAAGAGTCATAAGGTTGAGGTGCCAGGGGAGCAGCCGTTGGCACTATCTGGTAGCCTTCAGATAAATGGCAAGCCTTATTTTGTCAGTGGCAACATTATGCCTTCAACATTTTACACGAATAACTATACAAGTTTTTCGTGGGATAATGAAGACAGACTCGGTACTGTTGAAGCTTCGCAGACTTCCGGTAGTGCTTATGCAAGGGCAAGGAGGGTAAGTAGTATTACGACAAATGACGTAATACTTTTTGTCGGTTTTCTCTCGCTTACAAGCGGAGAAGCACCTTCGGTGCAGTTGCTTAATTCTGTCGGGTCTTCCATTTCTGCGAAAGAACAACTTGTGGAGGGTGCGAATTTAATTGAGCTCACGGCAACAGGTTCAGATGGCGAATTTCAAATAGAGCTTTCCAATACCGCGGCAACGGAATTTTATATTTATAACACAATGGCATTTAAATTATGAAACTTCCTTTCTTCTCATATTGGCGAGCTGCTTACATCGAACGGGATGTTCCTTTTGAGTTGAGGATTGGGACACTGGAGGATATTTGCGAGGAATTGAAAATTGATTTCTGGCAGATGAAGGAGTTTGCCGAAAAAAATCCTGACATCTTCAACATTGAACTTCTCTGGCAGAGCTATCTGACTGGTTGCCGGATGCAGTTTTGCAAGCCTAAGTATAAGAAGGCGCAGGCATTCATCTGGTATAATAAGATGAACAGGGAGATGCTTGAGGAACTTAAAAAAAAGATGGAAGAACTTTACGGGAAATTGACATTACAGAACAATAAAAAAAAAGTGACGAAGAAGAAGATAGGCTGACTTTTGAGCAACTACGTTCTTTTGCTATTGGTGATCTTGGTTGGAGTCTGCAACGTTATAGGGATAGTACGTTGTTTGAATTGGTTGAAGCGTTGTCAGGTTACTGGCGAAACTGGGAGCGGACAACATCTTGGTTGGCGAGAAGAATTGTTCTCTATATGATTGCTGGCAATCCGTACATTAAGGACAAGCCAAAAGATGAAAAGGAATTGTGGAGGTTGGAGGAAGATAAAGAAGCAGACAGGCGGAAGGCAAAAGAGATAAAAGGCAAAAAATTAACAAAAAAAGAGATAGAAGAAGTTGAAAATATTTTGAAGCATGGCATTAAAAGACCTGATAGTAAAGATAAGGGGAGACAAGAGCGACCTTGACCAAAAGCTGGAAGGTGCTGGCGGTAGTCTTG
>Ga0208461_1003476_pt1 | contig 11807 bp, 7 predicted proteins | sample AD_JPNTR4_MetaG_FD_184448 | JGI IMG/M metagenome (GOLD analysis project Ga0208461, IMG submission 184448) | Active sludge microbial communities of municipal wastewater-treating anaerobic digesters from Japan - AD_JPNTR4_MetaG (SPAdes) (version 2) | ecosystem: Engineered > Bioreactor > Anaerobic >... | reverse complement strand
GGAAACCTCCTTTACAAGTGATGTGAGACAGATCAAGTATGCCACAGGTTACGAATTTGGTTATACCAGGGTATTGAGACAATCTTCACACATACCGTTTGCCCTAGCAAAGGCTATATCCGAGGAGCCTGCCCATCAGCGAGGGTATTGAGACGAGTCTCTGGGAGGCTTCAAAATATTTCGCTTTTATCCGAGGAGCCTGCCCATCAGCGAGGGTATTGAGACAACTATCTATATTTATAATTTCCTCCAAGCATGTTATCCGAGGAGCCTGCCCATCAGCGAGGGTATTGAGACTCCAGGAGAGTGTCTACCAGTAGCTACGGGGATTGATCCGAGGAGCCTGCCCATCAGCGAGGGTATTGAGACAACATTACATAAAAATGAGACTCAAGAAGAATTTGTATCCGAGGAGCCTGCCCATCAGCGAGGGTATTGAGACTTTGTGACCCGATAAACATTTATATCCCTTACACTTCATCCGAGGAGCCTGCCCATCAGCGAGGGTATTGAGACCAAAAACTAATCCAGCGCATTGGCCGGGCATTTCCTTATCCGAGGAGCCTGCCCATCAGCGAGGGTATTGAGACATATCCGCCCTGTAGCATCTGCTACGTAGAGCGGGATCCGAGGAGCCTGCCCATCAGCGAGGGTATTGAGACTTTCGGGCACAGTGATAAACGCTGTGCGCGAGATATTATCCGAGGAGCCTGCCCATCAGCGAGGGTATTGAGACTTTCGGGCACAGTGATAAACGCTGTGCGCGAGATATTATCCGAGGAGCCTGCCCATCAGCGAGGGTATTGAGACCCTTCTTTTTTAAGAAACAACTTGTCCGGCCCGGCTAATCCGAGGAGCCTGCCCATCAGCGAGGGTATTGAGACTTTGTAAACATGGCGGCCTGTGAACGTCCAGAAAATCCGAGGAGCCTGCCCATCAGCGAGGGTATTGAGACGAGGTTCCCCATGGTTACAATTTCGGAGAAACAGAATCCGAGGAGCCTGCCCATCAGCGAGGGTATTGAGACCAGACTATGATGCGCCCGCCTGGGAGTATGCAACATCCGAGGAGCCTGCCCATCAGCGAGGGTATTGAGACGATAGAGCCACACACGCCGCTCGGGTGTGCCAAACGAATCCGAGGAGCCTGCCCATCAGCGAGGGTATTGAGACGAGGTGATAAGCAGTCAGGGAGTGGCGCAGACAGTGATATCCGAGGAGCCTGCCCATCAGCGAGGGTATTGAGACCTCTTCATGGCGCAATTCCCGCTCCCTATTCAGCAAATCCGAGGAGCCTGCCCATCAGCGAGGGTATTGAGACAATTTTCTGCACTGATCTGAAATCATATTCGTTGAGATCCGAGGAGCCTGCCCATCAGCGAGGGTATTGAGACACGTCGGCGGCGACGGGAGACACGGGTTGCCCATCATCCGAGGAGCCTGCCCATCAGCGAGGGTATTGAGACTTCATGGCCTGGCAATGAGCAGCGCGCTCGGCGCGAATCCGAGGAGCCTGCCCATCAGCGAGGGTATTGAGACAATACTCCCCGTATTGATTTTCTTGAGTACTAAATAATCCGAGGAGCCTGCCCATCAGCGAGGGTATTGAGACGATCCGCGCGATGAGACCCCCGGTCCAAATCGCTCCATCCGAGGAGCCTGCCCATCAGCGAGGGTATTGAGACGGCACGTCAACATAGTCATACTCACCTCCATTTGGTATCCGAGGAGCCTGCCCATCAGCGAGGGTATTGAGACAAAACTTACATACACCCCTTCCTGGGAGTCATAGAAATCCGAGGAGCCTGCCCATCAGCGAGGGTATTGAGACCTACTGGGGGGGAGTAGTGGACCGCGTAGGTCCACTATCCGAGGAGCCTGCCCATCAGCGAGGGTATTGAGACACTCTCCGCCGTACTCTTTGCTTAACACTCCCTTCCAATCCGAGGAGCCTGCCCATCAGCGAGGGTATTGAGACCAGGGAAAACCGTTTCCGGAGTCCTTCACGCTTGATCCGAGGAGCCTGCCCATCAGCGAGGGTATTGAGACAATTTCAGGGGAGATGGGATAAAGGGACTGCCCATTGATCCGAGGAGCCTGCCCATCAGCGAGGGTATTGAGACCCAGCGCCAACGCAATCAACGCCACCAGCGCCACATCCGAGGAGCCTGCCCATCAGCGAGGGTATTGAGACAAGAAAGTGCATGGTCTATAAAAGACCAGAGCGCTTCCATCCGAGGAGCCTGCCCATCAGCGAGGGTATTGAGACAAAACCTCAGACATAACACCTCCTTATTCCAGTTCTGATCCGAGGAGCCTGCCCATCAGCGAGGGTATTGAGACGAGTATTCCACGGGACTTGCGTCCCGTCTGCCAACATCCGAGGAGCCTGCCCATCAGCGAGGGTATTGAGACCCTGTACCGAAACTCTACCGGAAACATTTCCCTCCATCCGAGGAGCCTGCCCATCAGCGAGGGTATTGAGACTCACAACAGCACCTCCTTAGTAGTTTTTCGGGTGATCCGAGGAGCCTGCCCATCAGCGAGGGTATTGAGACCAATAACGTCGGAGGCTGGCTCCCCCGGCGCCCTAATCCGAGGAGCCTGCCCATCAGCGAGGGTATTGAGACGAAGAAACCTTATTAGTAGCCATCTCAAACCTCCTTGAATCCGAGGAGCCTGCCCATCAGCGAGGGTATTGAGACGGGATTTATATTAGTTATATTTCAAAATTTACAAACATCCGAGGAGCCTGCCCATCAGCGAGGGTATTGAGACTACTTCCCAAAGTGCAGTATTACAAGCTTATCAACAAATCCGAGGAGCCTGCCCATCAGCGAGGGTATTGAGACGTGCTGATGAGACCCACAACCTCCAGGGGTGTGGGATATCCGAGGAGCCTGCCCATCAGCGAGGGTATTGAGACCAAAATATCCAACAGGCCTAAACTTTCCCCCCCTCGAAATCCGAGGAGCCTGCCCATCAGCGAGGGTATTGAGACAAAACACCCCCAGTCCCGCCAAGGCGGAGACTAGGAATCCGAGGAGCCTGCCCATCAGCGAGGGTATTGAGACCCCCCAAACTCGGTATCCCAGGAAATTCCCGGAATAATCCGAGGAGCCTGCCCATCAGCGAGGGTATTGAGAATTGAGACAAATGTCGGAAGACCCTGGGTATAATAGAGTTACCATACAGGGAGGGACGACAGATGTCACAGATAACCGAAGCAGAACGGCTGAGCGAAAAGACCCCAGAAGCCAGTTTGCAGCATATTCTGCAAAGCGAATTTGCCTTATCCTATCGGGAGGCGCGCGAGATCGTCCAGACCGCGCGTGAGACTCTGGGGGTCGAAAGTGGCGGAACCACGCTGCGCCCCGGACAAGTGCGGCTGGTCGTGGCCGCTGCCCACGCGCCCTTTGGGGCGCCGTTGGCAGAAACGGCGCGGGTGGAAGTGACCCTCACCGTGGATGCTGGCGCGGAAGATGCGCTGGTCCAACAGGAACAAGGGCGGATCAGTCTTCGCCGGGGGCGCATCTTGCGGCTGCTGGAAGAAGCCCTGGAGCAAGGGGGCGTCCTCACGGAGGAGGATTTGGCGCGGGCGTTACAGGTAACCCGTCGCACGATTGAACGGGATATCCAAGCGCTGCGGGCAGAAGGGCATCTGCTGTCCACGCGAGGACATGTCCAGGGGGTCGGCCGGGGCCAAACGCACAAAGTGAAGATCATTGAGTTGTGGCTGGATCGCCAGGGCTATGACCAGATTGCCCGGTGGGTGCATCATTCACCGCTCTCCATCAAACGTTACATCCAAACCTTCCTGCGCGTCGTGGCGTTGCAGCGCCAAGGGTATGCGGTGGCCGAAATCGCCTTTCTGGTCGGCGTCACGCGCAAGTTGGTGCAGGAATACCTGGATATCGTGGCGCAGTTGCCCGAACACCCTTCCCGCCAGACGAAGTTGGAAGAAGAATTACCTCGGGTGGTCGGCCTCCAAGCCCTGACCACCGAGGGGGGGGCGCTGCGATGAGCCAGGTGAGTCCTTATGGGAGCATCGCCAAGCGCACCTTCGGCGCCGCCGTGGTGTATTTGTTGGAGACGGAATACCACATTCTGGGCAGTCCCCGCGTGCTGCAACTGATCGCCGCGGACATCGAAGCCCTGGTAGAAGAATTCTATCCCCCCGCCACCCACAGCGCGAGCGGCGACTTGATTTGGACGTGTACCGGCGACGAAGGTCAAAAAGCCCAGCCGGGAAAACCGACGGAAGCCTACAAAGCCGTCACCGTGAGTTTGCCCTTAATCACGACAGAGGAAATCCAGGAGCGCGTGGAGCGGTGCGGCGGCACCCAAGGGGGCCGCGAACGGCAAAAAGAGCGGCGTAAGCGCCAAATGCAGCGGCTGGCCGCCGCGGCGGTAGAGCAAGGCGGCTTGCTGACACTCGCGGAACTGAGTGTCATGCTGGAGCTCTCGTATGAGGCCACCCGCCGCTATGCGCAAGAGCTCGAGGCCGAAACTGGGAAGCCGCTGCCTCTCAAGGGCTACAAAATGGATCAGGGGTGTAAACCTTCGCACAAAGGCGAGGTGATCCGGTGTTTCGAGCAAGGGCTGACCCCGCCAGACATCGCCCACGTCACCAACCATCACCTCAAGAGCGTGGAACGCTATTTACAGGATTACGAACGGGTGCGGATGTTGCTCAAAGAGCGGTTGCAGGTGGAGGCCATCAGTGCTATCATTGGACGGGGGCAGAGTGTGGTGCGTGAGTATGTGAGCCTGGCTTACGAATTCCACCCCGAGCTATGTCCCCCAACGACTGAGGACAGCTAAGGGCTTCCGACATTTGTCTCAAACGAGAATCAACAAAGAGGAGATATGATGAGTGATCAAATGTACTGCGGTCAATGCGGCAGCGCAAATCCAGCCTCAAACAAATTCTGTGGGAAATGTGGTGCAGCTCTAAACACCTCACAAGCCAATCCATCAAACGTATCGTTAGTGCAATCCACGTTACATCCCAATGCTTGTCCAATATGTAAAAGCATAGATCAGATTCAAAAACTAAGCACCATAGTTACCTCTGGAACTCGTACAACCGCGGGCATATCATCCACACTCGAAAAGACAGACCTTTCTGGCAGTCAAAGACACTATGTACGGGGCACAGGGTATGTTGCTGACAGCGAACTATCTGGGAAGTCGTATTCTTCCAGCTCGACGCTGATTGATGCAACAGAACAGTCAAATCTGGCAAAAAGACTCTCTCCGCCCTCAAAACCTCAAGAACCTGTACTTGAGCGTCCTTTCTGGGGAGAACGAGCCGAAAAGGTAATTGATATTGCAGGCATAGCAATTTGGCTTGTTTTAGCTGGACAGGCAACAAATCGATGGGGGATAATTGGTTTTATAGCAGGATCTATCGGCGCCGCGATCGTTTGTGGTCTTCTCTTTTGGCTGATTTCCTATTTAGTGTTTGGGAACAGTCAAAAGGAAGCAGAGAAACAACTCGAAATAGAAAAAGGGAAACATGCTAAAGATGTAGTTGCCTGGGAACAAGCGCAGCGACGCTGGGAAACAATTTACTATTGCTATCGCGACGACGTGATTTTTGTTCCAGGTGAAAACAGGGCAGTAACTCCTGATCATCTCATCGAGCTCTGCTACCGGCGACGAACACCGGGGCAGCCGGCAAACACTGCACACTAATGACGTAATTCCATTATGGCAGTGTGGGAAAAACCCGTCCTGCACAAGAATGGACAAAAGGCAAACCCATCGCTCTGTATGACGGAGAGGAATTTGTTCAGTTGTGGCGGCGCGCTCAAGCCCAAAAGACTCCTGTTCAAGAGTCAGCGCGCCAGCGTCGGATCAAGCAGACGCGGCAATCACCGCTGCACCCGGCAGCGTAATGCGTCTCAAGCAGTCTGCTCCTGAGAGTGAAACGCTGCACCCGCTGGACAGGTGAGTCACTGCTGTTGGGTGGACAAGATAGGAGGCTATTATGGATGCACTGGAGCTTAAGACTGCAGTTGAGCTTCATCAGAGAGCTCATGGTTTATTACAGTGGCTGGAACACCCTGTCCGTAAGGGTATGCTCCGGCTAGAAACAGTGGATGATTCCATGAGCACTGCAGAAGCAGCCCGACGATGGGTCGAGTGTAACTACTTTGATCTTCCCACAAAACTGCGCCCGAGGTATCTGGATGATCCGGAGTTAGAGTATTTCTCGAACCTGTTGGCCTCGTACTTGACCGCGTCATTCAATCTGGTGGAAAGACCCAAACTTCGATTGGCATCAGACCGTGACTGCGAGTTCTACTCATGTATGATATCACTGTCACATATTCAACCCAAAAAACTCAGAAGGGGCGACAAGGAACGAGCGCAAAAGCGTATTCGCGAGTATTTGGATAGGTTAGCTGCGAATCAAGAGATTGCCATTAAGGAAGCCTTCATCGCAGAAGTACTGAACGAGACTGAATTGTACAAGAAAGCAGCGTTGGCAACCTACGGCGAGCAGCTGATCGAGCGCATGCACGGTGACTACACCGACCCAAGTGCTTTGGCGCTCTGGCGCATATTTGCATGGGAGTCTACCGGATCTCCAAAGCACGATTTCAAACTTGATGCAGCGGATATCCTTCAATCCGAACGTGATCTGGTAACAGCACTAGCCGCGCTTTCATGCGAGCCGTCGAGCCCACACCCGCAGGAGACAAGCTAACGCCGCTGATACCGACCGTTGGATCGTCGAACCGTCGGATGTTAAGTCGCGACCCTCTGAACCCAAAAGTAAGGCGTGTCATTGGGATTTCGAAGCAGGTCGCTGACAAAAATCACACTATGCCCCTCACACACCATCTGCAGCGCCGCATTCGTCCCAAGGTTGCGGAGCAACCTGTTGACGAAGCGACCACTTTGCACTACAAGCCTTACAGGAAATGTAGAAGCTCCCTGAACTGCTACGAATGCCCGCAGGAACTGGCCTCCCCCGGATTATTAATAAGATACAAATCAAGTATGTTTGATGTGCGGAGTTCCTAGAATGCACATATAAAGTCCAGTAATCCAAGACCTCCTTTGGAGCGGAATGTTTAGCATCAGACCTTCCACGGTATGTGTTGGTCACCGCATGATTATCATGCGGGCTGCCACTTTGTTGTAATGACGGCCTACACTGTGATACATTAGGGGTAATTACGCAATATCAAAGGAAGGTAGATGTTGAAGTCGTCTATAGAGTCGATCTCTGTGATAAATGACCATAGTTGCCCTACTGTAGTACTCATACCGTCGGTAGATGTGACATACCAATAGTAGTTTGTATAAGGGCATTAGTCACAAGTTAAGCCTCTCGGCCCATGCCAAGTTGCAACTGCGGTACAATAGGCCGTATGAGCCAAGCAAATACCCAAACCAAGAAAAATGAGAAGAGTTCCGTCCGGCATACCCGCGCGATTCAGCGCGAACGGCGGATACATCAGCCAGCGTGCCCCCCCCCAGAAGAGTTCGAAAAAGAACTCACCCGTCTCGTGTACCCCGCCGCGCTGGCCCAACAGGAGACCTATCGGCAGTTGAGACTGCGTGCCCGCATTCTGACCTTGCCGGTGATGGTCGCCCTGATACTGTCGATGATCTGGCGGCAAGTCGGCGGCATCTGCGAGTTGACGCGGCTGGTACAGAGCGAAGCGTTGCTCTGGATTCCTGTGCTCCAGGTGACCCAACAGGCAATTTCTGAACGCCTGGCGACCCTCCCCGCCGTACTCTTGCAGGACATTTTCTACGACGTCCTGCCCCAACTGGAAGCGCGATGGCCGGCACGCCATCGCCCGCTGCCCCCCGAAATTGTCTGGGCGCAGGCCCACTATACCGCCCTCTGGGTGGCTGACGGCTCGACCCTGGATGCGCTGGTACGCAAGATGGGGTTGCTGCGCGAGACCCCCACGCACCCCCTCGCCGGTCGCCTCACCGCTTTGTTGAACCTCACCTCGCGCTTGCCCGGCCATGTGTGGTATCAAGCCGACGCGCAAGCCCATGACCAAGGCCACTGGCCTGAGATTCTCAAAGTGCTGACGGCAGGGGCTTTGGTAATCTTCGACTTGGGCTACACCAACTTCCAGCGCTTTAGGGAATTGACGGCGGCTCAAGTCACCTTCATCACCCGCGCCAAGACCAATCTGGCCTACAAAGAGAGCCAGACTTTGCTGCGTACCCCCCAGGTGCACGACGTCCTGGTGTGGATCGGCCAGGGGGCCACGCGCCAACAAGTCCGCCTGGTGCAAGTCCTGTACCATGGCACTTGGCGCCGCTATCTGACTAACGAGTTGGACCCCCAACGCCTGCCGCCGGCTTACGTCGTCGCCCAGTACGCCCAACGTTGGCGGGTTGAAGATGCGTTCAGCCTGGTCAAGCGACTCTTGGGCCTGGCCTACTTCTGGAGCGGCTCCCAGAATGCCATCGAACTGCAAATCTGGGACACCTGGTTGCTCTATGCCGTGCTCATTGACTTGACCGATCAAACGGCCGAAGCCTTACACTTGTCCTTCGCCGACATCTCCATCGAGAGGGTGTATCGCAGTCTCTGCTACTACTCCCAAGCCCATCAGCGCGGTGAGGCGACGGGCATCCTGTCTTATTACATAGCCCCTGCCAAGCCCTTGGGCCTCGTCAAATGTAAACGAAAACCTGATGGTTCCGCCATCTTAGACGCAATACTGGCCTTGACATCTAGGCCGACCTTAACTTGTGACCAATGCCTTTATACAAAGCATCATTGTATTGCCCATTCACACGATAAGAGGAAATCTCATGAATAGAACCCATAACCCTACTGTAATAAGAATCTTGACTTGTGCCACGCTTGTGCTGCTCATACTGGTCATGGTTGCAAATTCGGGGCCTGTATTGGGCATTCCTTTGCCCGAGCAAACTCCTCGGGTGCCAATTGCAGTAGAGCCAACAAGTTGGGAGCCTGAACCATTTGCTCCTGTTGGTCACACCGTTTCACCAGTGCTACCAATAGTGTACTACCTCTCAGTTAAGGACTATATTCACCCAACGGCATCTGGGGAGGTCTATCTTGCAGGATCCGGCGGGCTGCACCACTCGGAGCCCTACCGCGGCCTTTGGCGTTCGCTTCAAGCGCCAGGTAGTGTTCTCAGTCTCTCACCGAACTTCATCTCAGACAAAACTGCATTTATGGATGGAACAACACCCTCAGGTGATTTTGTACTCTATCGTACTACCGATGCTGGGCAAAACTGGCAGATCAACACTCATACTGGAGGAATCGTCTATAACATCACTTTTTCCCGTACTTTCGCATGGGATCGTACCATTTTCGTTGCATCAGGTTGGGTAAGCCTTATGCGTTCGGAGAACGGGGGTGATTCCTGGGTGCGTCTGAATTCACCTTGGCCAAACACCGCAGTACTCAAGGTACTTCTTTCACCGTACTATGCGGTGGATCACAAAGTCATTGTCCAACTATCTAATCATAGTGTGTGGCTATCAGCAGACAAAGGGTCGTCATGGGTACAGATTGATCAGGGTTTGGGTAACATCTATGGGAACACCATCAGCAGTCTTGATTGTGTCGCCCTGGGCAATCAGGAGATAGGCTTATTTGTAGCCACCAAATTCGGGTTGATTTTCACTTTCGATGACGGAGCATCATGGTACTTGCTCTCAGAGACCAACTTTTCCAAGATCGTAGCCGCGCCAGATTTCGCATCCAGTCTGGCGATTTTTGGTATTGACGCTAACTTTCAGCTGCTACATTCCAGGAACCTTGGGCAAACCTGGAGCAATAAGCTGCCTAACAAATACGTGTTGGATGTTACCCCCTCTCCCAATTACTTGAACGACCACACTATTTACGCCCGTGATCGGTCAACGATGTGGACTTCGCGTGATGAAGGAATTTCCTGGAGCGAGTTCTCTAGCAATCCTTTCTTCTTTAACCAATTAGACAATGTCACAGAAGCCCTGGAGTTCACCCTCTCGCCCAATTTCGAAAATGACGGTGTTATTTTCCTGGCCCCCTCCAATTCGCAGCTCTACCCTTACATATTCCGATCACAGGATGCGGGCGAAACATGGCGTCCCATTATTATGCCCGAAGCAAAATATCGTTGGGAAATTGCCTTTTCACCTGCATTTGTATCTGATCGCGTTGTGTTTGCCATTGGCGGCAATCGCTTATACCGCTCACGGGATGGCGGTATCACCTGGACTAGGGATAGCGGAACCTTACCCGGCGAAGAAGATTTGGCATTTCGCGTGTCTCCCAACTATCCTCATGATCGGACTTTCTTTGTTGCCGATCCACACTCTTACGCTAATTCTCTTTATCGTTCTACGGATGATGGAGCCACATGGAGTGTGCTAGGGGCAGGTCAGCTCAGTAATGTTCTTGATATTGACCTGTCGCCAGCATATCCCGCAGATCCAACCATTTTCGTCTCATTAGCCTCCACTTACCCTTATCCGGTTTTCAAAAGCAGCGATAATGGAGTAACCTGGTCGCCAGTGAATTTGCCCTTCGGGGAATATCGGATTAGTCTATCGCCAACGTTCGACCAGGATAATACTGCCTTTGCAATTGGAACATACACCAGCTCGCGAGTCTATCGCTCCACCGATCGCGGTGAAACCTGGTCTGAACTGAGCTCTGTCCAGAGCTCATTCAAAGAACTACATTTTTCGCCCCGATATGCCAAAGATTTCACTGTAGGGCTGCTTACTACTAATGGAGAAGCCTATTTATCAGAAGATGCGGGAGAACACTTCTATCAGATTGCAAAGGTGTATTCTGGTACCTATGGGCGCACGCCGAGTATGGCACTTAGCTATCGCAATGGCTTTTTAGCCCCCATGGTTTCCAATCACGAGACCGTGCAGCTGTACCGTTGGCCTCGATTACTTGAAGCATTCTCGCCTGCCTTTGTCTTCCAGACGGGGAATACCGAAAGCCTGACCCAAACCATGGTGATTCGAACATCGGAACCCTTAACAATCCCCTGGCATATATCTGCACCCTCAGTCCCCTGGCTCACCGTCACCAACCTCACCGGTACCCTGCCCAATACAGCGCAACTCATTGTTGATCCCACAACATTTACCAATACTGTTCATACTGCACTTACGCTGGATGTCTATTGGTCTCTACGGCAAAAGACAACCGTCAACATTCCTGTAACAGCTTTCTACAGACAGGGCGTTTCCTATCTACCCATGATTCAGCGTCATTTCCAGAATCTGGGGATCCAAAGTCTTACTCAGCATACAGATTTCTCTGCGCTTCACGGCAAAAATCTGCCCCTTATCCATGATTTCGCTCAACTATGGGGGAAAGTACCATAAAACAGGCTCTCTTTTCTTCGCCTGGTCATCCGCCTTACAGCTCTTCCACCACCTCCTGCACCCCGGTAGCGTCAGGGTGCAGATAGCATGTTGTCGTCACCACATTGGTGTGCCCCAACAAGCTTGCCGCCAGTGTAGCTACATCGCTGAAGTGCCCCCCCGCCGCCGTTCTGCAGAAAGCGCTTGGCGAACGTGTGCCGCAACGTGTGCGGGCTTATGTTTTTCAGCCCGGCGCGATCGGCGAGCGCCGCTACGCGGAACGCGATCGCTCGTGCGCTCAGCGCTCCCCCCTTCTGTGAGAGGAACAGCGGCGCGACGTTCGGGTCCGAGTCCTCCCCGGGCCGGACGGCCAGCCACTCCGTCAGCGCTTTCCGTGCGTCGTGATTGAGCGGCGCCTGGCGCGCTTTCCGCCCCTTGCCCAGCACGCGCACCTGGCCGCTGCGCTCGTGG
>Ga0208461_1003474_pt1 | contig 11809 bp, 10 predicted proteins | sample AD_JPNTR4_MetaG_FD_184448 | JGI IMG/M metagenome (GOLD analysis project Ga0208461, IMG submission 184448) | Active sludge microbial communities of municipal wastewater-treating anaerobic digesters from Japan - AD_JPNTR4_MetaG (SPAdes) (version 2) | ecosystem: Engineered > Bioreactor > Anaerobic... | reverse complement strand
GACCTAGGTATGAGTATTAGCGCTGAATCCACCTTTATATCAGGTGGCGATTACCTGCGCACCGCCTTGGGTGATGAGGGGGTTTTGTCCCTTCAAGACTATGTTCATCGCCTGCTGCAAAACCCGGCTCATCTTCCGACTGACCCCAAAGAAATCGAATTTGATCGCCAACTTGCAGGTGCGTGTATCCACCACGCCATGCTTCGACATGCTGGAACCGTTGAAGAGGTGTTTACCACAAAAGGGCCAGTTTTGGTCCAGGCGGGTAAGGACCTGCGCAGGATAGATAAAATAGTCGGCACTGGAGGTTACTTGGCCGCTTGTGCCCGCAACCAGCAGTCGGTGTCAATCGGTGACCAAATGCCGGAAGCGGCCGAAAAGGTTCCGCTTGTGCCACAAAGCTTTAGCTACTTTGCCGACCGTGACTATCTTTTGCCGTTTATTGGATGCCTGGCTAAGGATTTTCCCAAGCAGGCGGCACTAACGGCAGTTGATTATTTGGTTCAATCTGGGGATCAAGTACAAATCCCAAGTCCAACCCTTTGCAAAGGAGGTCATTTTCTGTGAGTTTTAACAAGCTTGACATGGATACCTTCAACCAGATCCGAGAGGAGCTTCTTTGTACTTGGCCTACCGGTCAAGGATTAAAGCTTGAAGAGGCCATCGCCTATCAAAAGACGATACCTGAAAGCAAGAACTTCGCGGTGGCCATGCAAAGGGCTTCTAAGCAGGGTAAAACCTTGTTGCAACCAAGGGCTGGAGTGGCCTTAATCGCAGACCACATCAACTTGCTCAAGTATCTTGAAACTGAAGGCGAAGCCGACTTATTGCCAACAACTATCGATGCTTACACCCGTCTGAATCGCTATCAGGAAGCAGCAAACGGTATCGCACGTTCTTTGGAGGCTAAGACCTCGTTGCTAAACGGTTTTCCTGCGGTAAACCATGGTGTTCCTGGGTGCCGACAGGTTACAGAGGCCGTCAGCAAGCCAATCCAGGTTCGCCATGGAACTCCGGATGCACGCCTGCTAGCCGAAATAACGCTTGCAGGTGGTTTTACCAGCTTCGAGGGTGGCGGTATCTCATATAACATCCCGTATGCAAAGAAGGTTCCCTTAAAGAAATCCATCGATGACTGGAGGTATGTTGACCGCCTGACAGGCATCTATGAAGAAAACGGGGTGCACATCAATCGAGAGCCCTTTGGGCCGCTTACTGGAACCTTGGTGCCGCCTTTTATCAGTCACGTTGTCGCGATTATTGAGGGCATTTTGGCACTTCGCGAAGGGGTTAAATCGATAACTCTTGGCTATGGTCAGGCTGGTAACCTGTTCCAGGACATTGCTGCGATGATTTCCTTGAAGGAATTGGCGCACGAATACTTCTTGCGGGAAGGCTTTGAAGATTATGAGTTAACTACCGTTTTCCACCAATGGATGGGTGGATTTCCCGAGGATGAGGCCAAGGCGTTTTCAGTTATTGGCTGGGGTGCGTCGGTTGCAGTCCTTTCCAATGCGGACAAGGTTATTGTCAAATCGCCCCATGAGGCTATGGGGATTCCTACCAAGGAGGCAAACGCTCAGGGGCTGCGTTGTACTAAACAGATGGTCAGCATGCTCCGGGATCAGAAATTCCTGATTAGTGCTGACCACCAGCAGGAAATCGAACAGATCAAGCGCGAGGTAAATTGCATCATGGATGCCGTTTATCGCCTTGGAAATGGGGATATTGAGGCGGGTACCCTTGCCGCGTTTGAGGCAGGGGCCTTGGATATTCCATTTGCGCCTTCGATGTACAATCATGGAAAAATTCTGCCGATGCGTGATAACGAAGGCTTTATCCGCGTTTTCAACAAGGGTAATCTTGCGCTCAGCGATGATGTGATGGCGTACCATCGTGATAAATTGGAAGAGCGAGCAAAGGCGGAGGGACGCAAAGTATCGTTCCAGATGGTTACCGATGATATCTACGCCATCAGTAAGGGTGGTTTGGTTGGGAGGCCTAGATGAAAATAGTTGATGCAGTTTTTTCAAGGGGTTATTCAGCGTTCTTTTTTGATGACCAGAAGGCTATCAAGAGTGGCGCTGGTCATGACGGATTTGTGTATGTTGGGGAGCCAATGACCCCAGGATTCAGTCGAATTCGCCAAGCTGGTCAAAGCGTTTCTGTGATGTTGATCCTTGAAGACGGTCAAATCGCGGTGGGTGACTGCGCTGCTGTCCAGTATTCTGGCGCAGGAGGCCGTGATCCGTTGTTTCTTGCCAGCGAATACGTTCCATTTTTGCAAGAACATATCAGGCCGCTTCTGCAGGGGCTGGAAATTGGCAGTTTCAGGGAAATGGCAAAGCATTTTTCCGAGCTGAAAATCAACAAAAAACCGCTGCATTCAGCGATTAAATATGGCCTGACCATGGCGCTGCTTGATGCCAGGGCCAAGGCTTTGAAGCTGATGCCGTGTGAAGTCGTGTGCCAGGAATACGACCTGCCTGTGATAGCGCAGCGGGTGCCGATCTTTGGTCAGACTGGGGATAACCGTTATGACAATGCCGATAAGATGATTTTAAAAGGCGTCGAAGTGCTGCCGCACGGCCTGATTAACAACATTGACGAAAAGCTTGGGCGTCAGGGCGAAAAGCTTCGGGAATACATTAAGTGGCTGGTCAAGCGAGTTGATCACTTGCGCACTTCGCCTGACTACAAACCGAACTTGCACATCGACGTTTATGGCAACGTTGGGCCGATTTTCGATAATGACACCACCAAAGTGGCCCAATATCTGGCGTCGCTTGAGCCTGATGCTGGTGAGTTGCCGCTTTATATCGAGGGGCCCGTTGACATGGGTGATAGGGGCCTGCAAATAGAAAAACTGCGTGAAATCACGGAAAAGCTTCGGGATCTGGGGTCATCGGTCAAGATTGTCGCGGACGAATGGTGCAATACCATCGAGGATATTCGCGATTTTGCTGACGCTGGGGCCTGCCACATGATCCAGATCAAGACGCCTGACCTTGGCGGCGTCCAAAACATCGTTGAAAGCATCTTGTACTGCCGTGAAAAGGGTGTTGGCGCTTATCAAGGTGGTACTTGTAATGAAACAGACCTGTCGGCCCGCATGTGTGTTCATCTGGCAGTCGCAGCGAGGGCAGAGCGCATGCTGGCAAAGCCTGGGATGGGATTTGACGAGGGCTTTTCCATCGTAAACAACGAAATGGAGCGAATCCTTGCGGTGTTAAGGCATAGAAATGGGGTGGATAATGACTGATGAATTCAGAGTTCTTTCACCAACAGCCATTCTTGGCTATGGTTTTCCTGAAAGTTCATTTCGCAAAGGTATGGAGCGTAAGCCCCACTTGATCGCGGTTGATGCTGGTTCGACTGACCCGGGGCCATACTACCTGGGCGCTGGCAAGGCGTTTACCAACAGGGCCTTTGTAAAGCGTGACTTGCGCTACATGCTGCGTGAGGGTGTGAAAAACAACATCCCTGTCGTGGTGGGAACTGCTGGTGGCTCTGGTGCGTCAGTGCATCTGGAGTGGTGTCGCCAGATTGTTTTAGAGATTGCCGCCGAAGAGAAGCTTAGTTTCAAAATGGGGGTTATCCCAGCGGATGTAAGCAAAGAGACTGTGAAAAAGGCGCTTGGTGAGGGGCGGATTACCCCCTTGGCGTGCGTTCCTGAGCTTACCGAGAGCTTGGTCGACGAAACCACGTATCTGGTGGCCCAGATTGGTCCTGAGCCGATTATCGAGGCGCTAAAGGCTGGTTGCAACGTGGTGCTGGCTGGTCGCTGCTATGACCCTGCATGCTTTGCGGCGTTGCCCATCATGTTGGGATACGACGAGGGGCTGGCCCTGCACATGGGCAAGATTTTAGAGTGCGCTGCAATAGCCGCCACGCCTGGCTCTGGTGCCGATTGCGCCCTTGGTATTTTAAAGAAAGATTCCTTTATCTTGGAGGCGCTAAGTCCCAAGCGAAAGTTCACCTGCGAATCAGCCGCCGCGCACACCCTTTATGAAAAGTCTGACCCATACCACTTGCCTGGACCTGGTGGGGCTATAAATCTTGAAAATTGCTCGTTTACCGACATTGGGGACGGTCGAGTTGAGGTAAGGGGAAGCCGTTTTGAGCCAACCCCGCGATATTTAATAAAGCTTGAAGGAGCCAGGTCAATTGGTTATCGCAGCATTAGCATCGCTGGGACCCGCGACCCAATCATGATCGGATCCATTGATCAGATTTTGGCCGAGGTTAAAGCCCACATCAAAGAGATGTCCCCAGAAGATGACCGCAGCGAGCAGCTTTTCTTCCACGTCTACGGGAAAAACGGGGTTATGGGTCAGCTTGAGCCTTTAGCGACGACGTCCTCCCACGAGTTGTGCATTGTAATAGAGGCCCTTTGCCCAAGCCAGGATGAGGCAGACACCCTCTGTAGCGTCGCTAGATCGACCCTGTTGCATTATGGTTATGCTGGGCGCATTTCGACCGCTGGGAATCTGGCTTTCCCGTTTTCTCCATCGGATATCAAAATGGGCAATGTTTATGAGTTTTCTGTGTATCACCTGATGGATCCTGCCGGGGAAGAGCTGTTTAAGCCAATTATCGAAGATATCTGAGGGCAAAAGGAGTGCAAAATGAAAAGGAGTATTCTGGAAGCTGCCAAGGTGATCAGGTCGAAAAACGCAGGCCCCTTTGAATTGACGTTCGACATCATCTTCAAAGACCGTGAATATTTTGAGCTTTTTAAGTCGCAAAACATAGTGAATCCAGAACTGATTGCAAAGCTTTACAAAATTGACGTCAGCGACGTTTTGGGGATAGTCTGGTTTGCGCCAGCCAATGCAGTTAAGGCCACCATAAAGCGGCCGCTTGCATCTGGTGCTCCAGGTGAAACAGACATCTATGGTGCGCAGCAACATGCGCCTTTGCTAGAGATTGAGTTTTAATGGATAAGCCAGTTTTCTTACAAACCACCAATCAGCAGCATTTTGAAACTCTCTTGTACGCGCTTTATTACGCCCCTAGGGGCCGCCCGCGTCTTTACATATTGGGAGCTCAATTGGCCAATCGATACCTGGCGGCAAGCGATTTACTGGTCGGGGTCATTGGTGGGGAAGGTTCTGGGAAATCAACGTTGATTAAAGGGCTTTTTCCAGGACTTGAGCTTACAAACGACGATGATGGCGTCAATTTGAAGCAAACGCCGATCTATGATTTCTCGCCTGACGACTTTTTTTCAGCCCATACCTTCCACATGGATATTCGCTATGAGCTGGCATTCAGGCAACCATTTGAAATTGTAGATGCTATTAACAAGGCCATTGAGAATGGGCGGCGCGTAGTTGTCGAGCACTTTGAGATGATTTACAAGGCGCTTGGCTATAATGCCAACATCATTTTTGCCATTGGAGAAGAGGTAATAGTTACCCGTCCAACGGTTTTTGGGCCAATGCCAGACGCCATAAAAAAGGTTGTTGACGCCACGGCTCGTTATCGGCGAATGGCGCACTCGGCTGAAGATATCACATCGCAAATTCTGGCCACTGATTATGGTTACAACAGACGAGTCCTGCATTCCGATGTGAAGCGCGGTTTTACAATCAAGTTTCCCGAAATTCCAGATATTTCCATTGCAGAAATCGAAGAGAAGGTTAAAAAGGTCATCGCGGCTGATGTTCCAATCTCTATCGCTGGAAAGGACCTGATTAGGATTGGAGACTGGCCTGACACGTTTTGTACAGGCACGCGTACTCACTGCGCAAGGTCAGGTGAAATCGAGAATTTCAGACTGATAAACAGATACATCTACGACCCAATATGGGAGGAGTACATGTTGGTAGGCATAGTAGGCGAAAAGTACCAGGCCGGTATCGAAGATATGATCTACTATGAGGAAGAGTAGCTGGAGTTTGGCTTGCTTTTCAGGGGCTTAGCTCTTGTCAGAAGTGAAACACCAATGAGGCTTCCACTTGAAAGATTGGGTCGGTTGCATCTCTGAATTCGCCTTTGTTTATGAAGGCTGCCGCTGCCTTGCCTGGGACCAGCGCACTTCCAATGACGTCAAACGTTAGGTATTGCTTGTACAGGAACTGCAAAAGCAGGTTTGTTTCCACCCCCACGAAATTCGAGCCAAAGGAGTTTTTGTTGTTTTGGGTCCATCCAGTTCCAACTGTGAGCATTGGCTTGAAAAAGCTGCTGTAGTTTAACCCAAAGGACACGTCCGTCACCACCAAACCTGCGCGATTGAGGAAGAATTTTCCAGCGTCGGCATGCCTTTTTTGCGAGATAAGCTCGTCCATATTGCCGCCTCGGTCTCGAAGCTCGTCTTCGGTCAAGATAATTGTTTTGCTGCGGCTTCTGCCAGAATAGATCCAGCCACCGTTGTATTTGTTTCCGTCCCAATTATCGTCGGCGCTGAGGGCGAGAAGATTCAAATCAAACAGCAGGTTAAGGTCCTTAATAAGCTTGTGTTCAATGTTTAAGTACCCTTGAGCTGCCCATGCAAGAGTTGTTTCATCACTTCCGCCGGCCCTTTTCTTCGTCTTGCCGTACTGGAAACCAGAGTCAATTCCAAATTTTATCCAATCCCAATTGCCTGAAAAATTGGCGGTGATTGCCATCATGTCGACTGTGCGGCCAACCACTTGTGTGTCGTGGAGTCCCCAAATTGCAGCGTCAAGTTGCACCTTGTCAAATGGCATAAACAGGCGCAGTCCATACAAAATCGTGTCGGAGTTGAAGTTGTTTTTATCAAAGGCAATCCCTTCATAGGTCTGGTCTGGCATCTGTGCCACAATCGCAGTTATCTGACCCCAATTGTGCCTGGTCCACAAGTTTGCCGCACCAAGCCAATGGCCAACAAAAAGGCCAGTTGGGTCAAACAGCCTTTCATAACCAACCCTGAAGCCAATCTTTTGCTTGTCAAAGTTGCCCTCGATGAAGGCTTGGCGAAATGCCATCCTAAACCAGTTGGGGTGGCTGGTATTGTAGTTGTCTGGGTCGTGGGTGGACCAGATGTTGAGCCCAAGTTCGGCCTCGAATACCATCCTCAGCTGTTTTACAGGCGTGACTTCCAGCATTGGTGCAAAAAAGGTCCCAACAACGCCGACATCTTGGTCGTTTGCATTGTAAAACGGAGGAGTCCGGTCAAAGTCCGAGTCATTACGCCACAGGAACAAAGTCTGCATGCGACCGGTGAACCTAGCGTAATCATTGCCAATCCCAAAGCCTTTTCGAGCCACCGGCTTGGCAGCATCATCCACGACCCCTGTCCCAGGCTCCACCGGCGTCCCTGTCTCCGTCCCTGTCCCTGTCTCCGTCCCCGTCCCCGCCCCTGTCCCTGTCCCCGCCCCTGTCCCTGTCCCCGCCCCTGACCTACCTACTATAAAAGTCCTTCATCCTGCCGGCTAGCGCTTCAGACACTGAACCATCCTTTTCCTGAATGATGAACAGTGCCGACAACCCTGCAATGTTTCGTACCAAGGCCTTCGCCTCTTCCAGGGGCAAAACAGTAAGAGCCGTCGCATATGCATCTGCCTTGGCGTTTGGATACTTAGCCTTTTCGAGAACTACGGTAACGCCAAGGACCGGTGATTCAACAGGACGCCCCGTTCTGGGATCAATTATATGGTGGTAAACCTTGTCGCCTATTTTCACTGGCTGTTCATAATTGCCGCTGGTGGAAACGTGCAGGTCGTCGCTGGCGGCCAGTTTACCCCACACAGAATCGCCCTTTTGGGGATGCTGAATGCCAATCTGCCAAGGCTCGCCAGAGGGCGATTTTCCATGGGTGGAAATTTCGCCTCCACACTGAATCAGCCAATCTGTAGCCCCATTTTGAGCCAAAAGCTCAGCCACCAAGTCAACTGCGTAGCCCTTTACAATTCCACCAAAATCCAAGGCCATTCCATCAACTAGGCGCTTAACAAGGCCTGGACCAGAGGTTGGATCAAATGATGTGGTCGGGTCGCGCCTCTGCGCGATGGCGTTTCTTCTAGCTATCACAAGTTTGTCGAATCCAACCAAATTCTTCTTGGAGATAATCTGGTCGTCAGTAGGAGCAGCCCCAAGCTTTTGAGCATTGCGCCACAACATCTTAAGAGGCCAGATGGTTGGATCAAAGGCTCCATTAGTTTGGACCGCAAGGACTTTGGACATCTCCAACAAATCCATAAATCGACTTGAAACAGCCCTCATATCAACGGTGCCATTGTTAAAAAGGCTCACCTCAGAATCAGGTGCAAAGGAGTTAAACTCTTTACCAATTTCATCAAACCTTTTCCAAACCTGAGCCATCAGTTCATCGCCACCATCAGCCACGCGAAAACGCACCCTAGTGGGAATCCCATGATAAATAACCTCAGAAGCATCAAACCACCCCTGTCCCTGTTCCTGCCCCTGTTCCTGCTCCTGTCCCTGTCCCTGACCCTGCCCCTGACCCTGTCCCTGACCCTGCCCCTGTCCCTGCTCCTGCCCCTGCTCCTGCTCGCCCCGCATCACAAACCCAATCCCAATCCCAACTAAAAGGGCAAGCCCAATGGCTCCTGCAACAACAGCTTTACTACCTTTCTTCGACTCCATTTCCAGCCTCTCCTTCCAAGTCGGTGGCAAACAATGCATCCATTTCATCGGCCAGTTGTGGCAAGGAACCATCCACCACAGCCAACCGGATTCTTTCCATTAATCTCTTGTAAAAATGAAGGTTATGCAAGGTATTAAGTACCGATCCCAGGATTTCCTTGGAAACAAACAGATGTCGCAAGTAAGCCCTAGTGTACCTAGTACAAGCGATGCAATCACATTTGGGGTCCAAAGGCCCCATGTCATCTCTGTAGGCGGCATTTTTAATGATAATCCGCCCTTGACTGGTCAAAAGAAGGCCGGTACGCCCAGCCCTTGTGGGAAAAACGCAGTCAAACATGTCGATTCCGTGCAAAACACACCGCGCAAAATCAGCCGGCATTCCAACGCCCATCAGATAGCGCGGTTTATCCTTGGGCATCGCCTGGGTGGTGGCCGCAGTTACGCGATACATATCCTTGGGCGCCTCCCCAACAGACAGTCCACCTATGGCAAAACCCTCGAAATCTAGGGCCGTTATGGCTGCGGCATGCTGGCGACGCAGATTTTCATCAAGACCACCCTGAATAATCCCAAACATAGCTTGATCTGGGCGTTTTCTGGCCTCAATCGCCATGTGTGCCCACGAAGTGGTCAATTCCAAGGCCTGATCAATCTCAGCCCGCGCCGCTGTTGAAGGCGGGCAAACATCTAAAACCATTGCAATATCTGACCCAAGAGCCTCTTGGATCGCCACTACTTTTTGAGGTGTAAATTCGTGTAAAGAACCATCAATGTGAGACCTAAAGATGGCCCCCTCAGGCTTAATTTTGCGCAAAGAAGCTAGGCTATATACCTGGAACCCCCCAGAATCAGTAAGAATAGCCCCATCCCAGTCCATGAAACGGTGCAGGCCACCGTGAGCAGCGATGATTTCAGGCCCTGGTCGCAAAGCCAAGTGATAGGTGTTGCCAAGTATTAAGCCATAGCCCATGTCAGAAACCATAGATGGCAACAGCCCCTTGACGGTTCCCAAGGTGCCAACCGGCATAAATGCAGGTGTTTGGATGGTTCCATGCCAGGTCGTCAATAATCCTGTACGGGCAGATGAATTTGGGTCAGAATGCTGGACTTGAAAGGAAAAGGGCATTAAGCCTCCATAGGTTGCATGGTCACAAAAGAAGCATGGCATCGCCATATGAAAAGAAGCGATAACCGGCGCCCACAGCATGGTTGTAGGCGCTTAAAACGCGCTTGCGGCCTGCAAATGCGGATACCAAAACTAAAAGGGAGGATTCTGGCAGGTGAAAGTTCGTTACAAGCCCTGAAATCACCTTGAATTGATGTCCCGGAGTGATTAACAACCTTGTGCTGCCCTGCCCTGCCTCAACTTTACCTCCCTGGCCCACCGACTCTAGGGTCCTAGTGACGGTTGTACCTACTGCAATCACACGTCGGCCATCCTCTAGGGCCTGATTTATCGCGTCAGCAGCCTTTCGCGAAAGGTGGAAATGCTCGCATCCAACGTCGTGCTCACGAACATCCTTGGCCAAAATAGGCTTAAAGGTTCCAGGGCCAACGTGTAAGGTTAGCTTAGCAGTTTGGACACCATGGTCAGCCAGCTTGATAAGCAACTCTGGCGTGAAATGCAGACCAGCTGTAGGTGCGGCCACTGCACCAGGATTGGCTGCAAAAACCGTTTGATAGCGACGGCGGTCGAGGTCACGATAACGGTCATCTTCCCGCTTTATATATGGCGGCAAGGGCATGTGGCCCATCTGGGCAAGCTTCGAGTCGATGTCGCCTTCCTGTAGCCTCAAAACGGCCGTACCATCACCAACCAAAGATTTGACCGTAACAAAAACACCTGAAGGGCTGCGATCTGGCTGCAATAGCTCCAAGACTGCATCTGGTTTCAAGCCTCGATTGGTGCCAAACATGGCCCTAAATTCCAGGCCGTGTCTTTCGATTACCAGCAACTCGACTGCTCCACCAGTCAACTTTCTTGCAAACAGCCTAGCTGGAATGACCTTGGTGTCGTTTAAAACCAAAAGATCCCCAGACCTTAGCATATCTGGGAGTTGCGAAAAGGACAGATCTTGGGGGCTGCCATTTTCACGCGGCAGGAACATCAGCCTGGATTCACCCCTAAGCTTCACCGGGACCTGCGCAATCTGCTGTGGCGGCAGCTCAAAACGATAGGAAGCCAGGTCAAACTCGGCTGGAATCAGACCTGGCGAGGGATCTTTTGTGGTTGCTTGATTTGTCAAAAGCTTCCGATGCGCTCCCTAAGCTTGTCACGATCTGATTCAAAGGTCAGTTCATCTTGAACACGATAGAAGTTTTCCTTGTCCAAAACACTTGGATACATGATGGCGGCAGCTTCCACCTTGTCAGCACCAAAGGAAAGCACACGCATAACCTGACGCACCTGCTCAGTCACGAAATAACTGGTTCGAGAAGCATCCTTAAGATACGCCAGTTGATCCTTACCAAAGGACAGCTCTTTCAGACGGTTTAGCAGTTCTCCAAAAAACCTGTGGTCCATCGGTGCTGGAGGAAGCTCCACAACCACCTCTGTCTCGACTTCAGCCTTTGCACCACGTAGCCCTGACAGAAGTTTGGTTCTGGCGGCTGTAACTGCTTGATAAACTCGTTCTCGATGACGTGAAGGAGGCATCCGATCCAACTGAGCCAAGGCATTATCCAGCTCAGAAATCGCGTCTTCCAGATAGTCAATATAGTGCAAGGGAGCGGGCGGCAAAACGTTGCGCCCAGGTGGAGGCACCCTACGACCAGGCGAGCCTGCTTCAAGCGCCGTACAAGGCAGCAACAATGACAACACCAACAAAATCCTAACCAAAAGCTTTGTCATGCCAAATCCTCCAAAACTAAGCCGTACTATTGTACCGCCTGATGGTAAATTTGGGGAGCCCCCTTGGAAGCACTCCGAATCGGCATTGATGTCAAAAGTTGGCCAGACAAGTGAATATATATGACAACTTCGTAAATTTGGGCACAGGTGAATTTCGATTGATATCTCAAAAAAAAACTATTATTTCCGTTGTTGAGTTGATTAGTTGTGTGACATAACGGTAGTTAAAAGTGTTGGACAGGTTGCGGCATTCGCTGGTTGCCTGTATTTGGGAGGGCAAGATGCGTAAAACGACTAGTGTGTTTATTGGCTTGCTTGGTTGTGTGATGGTGGTGTTGGTGATGGGTTGCGACAACGCCGTGGAGTCGTCGCAAGATCCCT
>Ga0208461_1003467_pt1 | contig 11837 bp, 6 predicted proteins | sample AD_JPNTR4_MetaG_FD_184448 | JGI IMG/M metagenome (GOLD analysis project Ga0208461, IMG submission 184448) | Active sludge microbial communities of municipal wastewater-treating anaerobic digesters from Japan - AD_JPNTR4_MetaG (SPAdes) (version 2) | ecosystem: Engineered > Bioreactor > Anaerobic >... | reverse complement strand
GTACCCGCAGGTTTTACCATTACAACCGATACCTGTAATGAGTATTACAAGAATAACCATGAACTACCTGCCGAGCTGATCCCCGAAATATGGGATGCCCTGGCAAAGGTTGAGCAAATGATGGGCATGAAGTATGGCGATGCCGAAAACCCACTTCTAGTGAGCTGCCGCTCAGGTGCCCGCAAGTCCATGCCCGGTATGATGGACACCGTACTGAACATTGGTCTTTGCTCTTCAACCATTCCCGGTCTTATTAAGAAAACCAACAACCCAAGGTTTGTTTGGGACTCGTACCGCCGCTTAATCATGATGTATGCCGACGTGGTGATGGAAAAAGCTGAAGGCATTGAGCCGGTTGATGGCAAGGGTATCCGCAAGCAACTCGATGATATTCTCGACGAATACAAACATAGCAAGGGATACAAGAGCGATACAGATTTAACTGCCGACGATCTTAAATTCTTAGCTGAGGAGTTCAAGAAGCAGGTTAAGAAGGTTCTTGGCAAGGAATTCCCCGATGATGCTAAGGAACAACTACTGGGTGGTATTAAAGCCGTGTTCAAGAGCTGGAATGGTAAGAAAGCCGTTTCGTATCGTCGTATTGAGGGTATTCCCGATGATTGGGGAACAGCCGTTAACGTTCAAACCATGGTATTCGGTAACATGGGCGATACCTCAGCCACCGGTGTAGCCTTTACCCGCAACCCTGCAACCGGCGACAATGTATTCTATGGTGAATGGCTTATCAATGCCCAGGGTGAGGATGTGGTTGCTGGTATTCGTACGCCAAACCCTCTTAACAACGACACCAAGAACGAGCAAAATAAGCATCTTCCCAGCATGGAGGAACTTATGCCAGGCACCTACAAGGAACTGGTTGAAATCCGCAACACCCTTGAAAAAGCTTTCAAGGATATGCAGGATATTGAGTTCACCATTCAGGAAGGTAAGCTATACATGTTACAGTGCCGTGCCGGTAAGCGTACAGGTACTGCTGCCCTGAACATGGCCATGGATATGCTACACGAAGGATTGATCGATGAAAAGACCGCCGTTCTTCGTGTTGACCCCATACAGCTCGATGAACTACTTCACCCCATTTGCGATCCCAAGGAAGAAGCTAAAGTAACTCCGCTTGTAAAGGGATTACCCGCTGGTCCTGGTGCAGCAGTAGGTAAAGTTGTATTCACAGCCGAAGATGCAGTGGCATGGGCACGTAAAGGCGAAAAGGTAATCCTGCTCCGCGAAGAAACCAACCCCGAGGACGTAGAAGGTATGCGTGCCGCAATGGGTATTCTTACCGCTCGTGGAGGTATGACCTCACATGCAGCTCTTGTTGCTCGTGGTTGGGGCAAATGCTGTATAGTTGGCGCTGGTGCTCTCAAAGTTAACGCAACCGAAAAAACCGCTAAGGTTGAAGGTTCTGATATTGTAATCAAGGAGGGCGATATCCTAACCCTTAACGGCACCAAGGGGCACGTATATAACGCTGAATTAAAACTCATGGAGGCCACTGAAAATCCTCGCTTCCAGGAGTTCATGAAGTTGGTTGACAAGTACCGTAAAATGGGCGTTCGCACAAATGCCGACACCCCAGAAGATGCCAAGGTGGCACGCAACTTTGGAGCTGAGGGTATTGGCCTTTTCCGAACCGAACATATGTTCTACGGCAAGGGTTCCGAAGAGCCTTTGTTCTTGCTTCGTAAGATGATTCTAAGTTCAACCGAGGCAGAGCGTCGCAATGCATTGGATGAGCTTTTCGTTTACGTTAAGCGTGACGTTAAGAACACCATGCTCGCCATGGATACCCTGCCCGTTACCTTCCGCCTGCTCGACCCACCCCTGCACGAGTTTGTTCCCCAAAGCACCGAGAAACAGGCAGAACTTGCCAAGGCACTAGGAATAACAGTTGAAGCAATTATTAAACGTGGCGAAGCACTTCACGAGGTTAACCCCATGATGGGTCATCGTGGCGTACGCCTTGGTGTAACCTACCCCGAAGTTTCTGAAATGCAAATCCGTGCAATCTTTGAGGCTACAGCTGAGCTGATGAAGGAAGGCAAGACTCCTAAACCTGAAATCATGGTTCCTGTTACCTGCGATGTATCGGAACTCGATTTCACCAAGAAGATTGTTGACCGAGTTTACGCTGAGGTTTGCAACAAGTTTGGCATTAGCGCTATTGAATATAAGTATGGTACAATGATTGAAATACCTCGCGCCTGCTTACTTGCCGATAGAATGGCAAAGTCAGCCGAGTTCTTCTCCTTTGGTACCAACGACCTCACCCAGATGACCTTTGGTTTCAGCCGCGATGATATCGGTGGATTCCTTCACGATTATCTGGAAAAGAAAATGCTTGCAGCTGACCCATTCCAAACTATCGATCAGGATGGCGTAGGCCAGCTAATTGAAATGGCAGTGGCCAAGGGCCGCAACACTCGTCCTGAACTCAAGGTAGGTATTTGCGGTGAGCAAGGTGGCGACCCAGCCTCGGTTGAGTTCTGCTTCAAGAACGGCTTAACCTACGTAAGCTGTTCGCCATTCCGCGTTCCCATTGCTCGTCTTGCTGCAGCACAGGCAAGCATTAAGTATGGCAAATAATTGTGGTATAGTTTTTATTCAAAAACGCCCTGTTTTCAGGGCGTTTTTTTTATTTTTGTTAAATATTAAACATATTTTATGTTATTACGATTTAAACATTATCTGTTCCTGCCTTTACTACTAATTTTTGGTAACATTAATTCTACATACGGACAAGAACCAATTGTTGATTCGGCATGGGTAATATCTACCTATAATTACCTGCTTATGCTTGAAGCCGACTCAGGCAATATCGAAAAAGTTAATACACTACTCTACCTTGGAGCCGATCCTAATACTTGCGATGAAAACGGAGTAACACCTTTAATGTTTGCTGTGCAATCGGGGAATGCAGAACTGGTAGAACTTTTAATTGATGCTGGGGCAAACATTAACGCATACCCTGCCAATGGCAATACCGCTCTTCATGCCGCCGTTATAGCTGCAAACGACACAATAGCCGAATTACTGATTAAAAAAGGGGCAGATGTTAATGCCAGAAATGCCAAGGGTTTAACACCGTTACACTTCGCAGCTTGGCATGGACTACCCTATCTAACCGATATTTTAATCTACTATGGCTCCAATCTTAACCTAAAAGATTATCAAGGGAATACGCCAGTCATGCTATCGGTTTTCAGCGGTGCAAAACTAAGCACAAGGTTGCTCCTTGAAAATGGCGCCAACCCAAATATACCCGATAATAAGGGAGTAACACCATTGATGGTTGCTGCCCAATTCAACGATACTGTTATTTGCAACTACCTAACCACCTATGGAGCAGACTTAACCCCAACCGACAACAGAGGTGCTAATGCCCTTTGCTATGCTATTGCCAATAAATCGAACGATATTGTAAAATGCTTGAGCGATTTGGAGGCGCTTAAGTTCACTCTTAAAAAGAGTTATTACCAAATTGCCCGCGAATACAACAATAAGGAAGCCATGCTGTTTTTTGCCAGTAATGGAATCAAAACCAAAGTTAAACCTTCATTTAAATCTGTTTTCTTTGGCATGGAAACAAATTTTTCCAGGCATGAGTTTCTTCTGGGTTTCCAAGTAGGCGTTTTTGAACAAATAACCCAAACAGAGTTCTCACTCGGATACCTTTACCGGCCATCTGCAACTGCCTCGCTAACTTCCATCGGTGGGCAGCTTTACCAGTACTGGGAAAAGAGAAACATACTACAGCTAAACATCCGCAAATACTATAACCTGTTTAGCTACAAAGGGAAAAACATTATTTCGTTTGCGGCAATTGGTGCAGGACCAGCGTTCCGGAACTACAGGGGAACATCCTCGAACCCGAAAACACATTTTACAACCAACTTTTCTGGGGGTCTATCGATAAAAGGTGATGCAATGGAGTATTCGATAGGTGTTGGGTATAATTTTTATAAAGAGCTTGGAGTATCACCCTATTTCTACACCATATCAGCCAAAATCCATTTTAATGTGTTAAATCCTAAGGTTGTATACAAAAATGTAAAACATGTTCAGTAAGATATTTAAGTTACTAACCATTTTGCTAATTGTTCTGGCGCCCTACTCCTGTGAGGAAATGGAGTTCTTTATAGTTAACTGCGATGAGTGTTATGAATTGAAACCTGACAAAATTGATGTTCGCCTAAAATTCACCATTAACAATGAGAACCAAGTAGTTTACTTTGAACTATACAGTGGAAATCCTGAAAACGGAGTTTTGTTTTTTAGTGGAAATACTACCATAAGCGAAAAAGTATTCCAGTTCGATGCCAACTCGTACTACTCAATAAAAGCGTATTACACAAGTAAAGGAAGGCAAATAATTGTAATTGATGCAACTACAGTTAAACTAAAATATGATAAGTCGTCGTGCTCCAGCCCCTGTTACACAATTTCAGGCGATATACTTGATGCTCGCCTCAGGTATTAAAACATGTTTTTTAGCAATGTTTTAAAACCATGTTTTCAAACTACTAAAAACCAACCGATAATTCAAAACAATATTAGTTACTTCGCCGTAAGTATTAGTGTTTAGCAAGTATCAGTATAAATATAAAATTGATTACGGTGAAGAGACAACTGCTTATCAGGGATGTAACCCTTAGAGATGGACAGCAATCGCTGTTTGCCACCCGAATGACTCAGAAACAGGTTGAAAGGGTATTACCTTACTACCGTGAAGCCGGGTTTTACGCCATGGAGGTATGGGGTGGTGCCGTTCCCGACTCCGTAATGCGATATCTGAACGAAGATCCATGGTATAGGCTCGAAAGCATTAAAGCTGCTATTGGCGATACTTCAAAACTCACGGCCCTTTCCAGGGGACGCAATCTTTTTGGGTACAACCCATATCCCGAAGAGGTGATTGAAGGATTTAACCGCAATGCGGTTAAATCGGGGATTTCCATCATGCGTATATTCGATGCCCTTAACGATACAGAGAATATTCGCAGCACCGTAAAGTATGTAAAGGAAAATGGAGGCATGGCCGACTGTACCGTTTGCTTTACCGTTGACCCTAAATTTTCCCGTAAGGATAGGATTAAAGCCATGCTAAGCGGTAAAACCTTACCCCGTAAAATCTTTACTGAAAAGTATTATATAGCTAAGGCCAAGGAGCTCGAGGCCATGGGTGCCGATATGATTACCCTAAAAGATATGGCCGGATTGGTTACCCCTGAGCAGTCGGCTGCAATTATTTCGGCGCTAAAACGCGAGATTAAAGTGCCTATCGATTTCCATACGCACTGTACACCGGGTTATGGTTTGGCATCAACCCTTACAGCCATTGTAAATGGGGTTGATATTGTTGATACTGCCATATGGAATTTTGCTGGTGGTCCAGCAGCACCAGCATTTGAACTTATTCAGATTTTCTGCGATAAAATGGGGATAGATACTGGTGTTAACCTGAAGGCTGTAGCCAGTATTAACGCAGAACTTAAAACCATTCGCACAGAGCTAAAGGAACTTGACACCTACGAGTTACCCATTGACTTTGATATAACCAGCTATAATCTCCCTGCACGTATCGATAACCTGTTTGAGCAAGCCATTCTGTTTGCCCAGTCGGGCAAGTACGATGCCCTACTTGATGCTTGCCAGGCCATAGAGCGTTACTTTAATTTCCCCGAACCCGATGAGAACGTTAAAAACGCTGAGATTCCGGGGGGAATGTACACCAATATGCTGGCACAGCTCAAGCAGCTAAAGCTTGAAAACCTACTTCCAAGGGTGCTAGAAATCATCCCAACCGTAAGGCTCGACGCCGGTTGCCCTCCGCTGGTTACACCCACCAGCCAGATTGTTGGTGCGCAAGCCGTAAACTGTGCTATTGACGAAAGTAAAGGACAGCCCTTCTACACCAATAAATCCATACAGTTCGTAAACCTTGTTAAAGGGATATACGGGAGAACTCCCTTACCAATTGACCCGCAATTCCGCTTGAAGATTGCCGGCGTAGCCGAGGAAACCCCTTACGACACATCTAACTACAAAAAACAGCCAAACCCAGCGTTCCCTGAATATGGTGAGAATGTGAAATTGGCCATGAACGAGAAGGAAGAATTGCTGCTTGAGCTATTCCCTACCGTAGCGGAAAAATATCTTCGCGATAAAGTGGTAAACCATTATGAGTCAATTAAGCGCCAGAAGGAGGAAGAGGTTCAGCGTAAAATTCAGGAGGAAAAACAAAAGTACTACTCAATGACCGAGGAACAACGCTGGAAAAGGCTTCTGGATGGATTACAGCAATATTTCTGTTAACTTCAATAGGTTTAGGTTAAAAGTTAGGTTGAAAAAAAGGGGCTCTTGCCCCTTTTTTATTTTCGTTCTATTTCGTTGTTCATGGGTGTTATATCAATACTCGTGTCGTAATCGCCCAGCAAATGCTTGCAGAAGTAATCGCCGGTAAGCCAGAAATGGTACTCGGTCATGTCGCCATAGCCATGTCGCTGGCCAGGGTACATGAAGAAATCGAAACGTTTATTGGCCTTAATCAGAGCATTGGCAAGCCTAATGGTGTTTCCCGGATGAACGTTATTATCTATTTCGCCAGTAGTAATAAGTAGATGCCCTTTAAGGTTCTTAGCAATTTCAGAGTTCTTATCGATGTTGTACTCAAACGTTACATTACCGGCCGTATCGGCAATTTCCTTAACGCCATGGTGTTTTTCACTCCACCAGCGGTTGTAGATGTTATTCTCGTGGTTGCCGGCATTAGCCACTCCAACCTTAAAGAAATCGGGGAAGGTTAGCATGGCTGCTGCAGTCATAAAACCGCCACCTGAATGGCCATGGATACCCACACGGTTAATATCAATATATTTATGTCGATATGCCAACTGCTCAGTAGCAGCCTTTTTATCCGCTAAGCCATAGTTGCGCAGGTTGCCATAGCCATAGTTATGATACCACTTTGAACGAGCAGGGTGTCCACCCCGATTACCAACGGTAATAACTATAAATCCGAACTGGGCCAGCCTATCGGTTCTATCCATTCGTGCGGAGAACGACTTATTCACCGCCTCGGTCTGTGGGCCAGGGTACACGTAAAGGATAATGGGGTATTGTTTAGTAGAATCGAAATCGAAAGGTTTGTACATTACGCCATACAAATCGGTAATGCCATCGGCAGCTTTAACGGTAAATGGCTCGGGGAATTTGTAGCCAGCCTCGAATAGCAGTGTTAAATCAGCCTTTTCAAGGAAAAGTAAATCGTTGCCCTGATTATCAATCAATTTGGACTCCGGAATAGTATTAACCCGCGAATAGTTGTTCACTATATACTGCTGATTATCGTCCATGCTGATGGAATGGTCAAAATTACCCTTATTCAGCAGCCTTAGGCCAGTACCATCAATACCGATCCGATACAGATGAAGGTAGTATGGATCCTCATTGGGTTCACGTCCATTTGCGGTGAAGAACAGCGTTTTGGTGGTTTCGTTGTAGCCAACAAGGCGCTCGCAATGGAATGGTCCACTGGTTATCTGCCTTATGAGATTTCCCTGGTTATCGTACAGGTAAAAATGCCCCCAACCATCGCGCTCCGACCAGTGAATAATCTCTTTTTCATTATTAATCAACGCAATGCCATTGAAATCGATATAAGTGTTTAAGCGCTCCTCTATAACCGTTTTAACCTCACCTGTTTTAATATCAACATAGCAAACATCAATCCGCTTGAGGTCGCGCGATGTACGCTGGAAGTAGAGCCTATCGTTGTACTTGGAGAGCCATCGGGTTGGGACATAGTCATCGTCGCGTTCACTGGCCAATCGACGGTAATTCAGGATTGAAACATCCTGATCCTTAAATGCTTTGATATCGGGTTTTATCACCTTATCCCTATTATTCATATCAAAAACGAGTATCTCGTCCTGTGGGGCTTCCTTTTCACCTGGCATGTGGTACTTATAGGTTTCCAGGGTTGGCCTGGGATTGCTAAGAGTCTTGATCACCCATAAATCCTTAACCTTACGCTGGTCGGTACGAACCATGGCGAAGTAACGCGAGTCGTGCGACCATGTAATGTAAGCTGGCTTACGGTTGTCCTTATTCTTTACCTCCTCTACATTATCCTCCTCCTTGGTATTATACCCGTAGCTATAGTACTTCTCACCATCAGTGGTTAGCTGATGCTCAACAATGGTGGAATCCTTCTCGTTTTTCTTAGCTTTTTCGTAGTTCTCCTTGTCCATCCAGAATAGATTGTGGTTCTTGCTGTAAACCACATACTCGCCATTAGGCGATATATTTGCCCACTCAGGATTTTCCTTTGGTTTCTTATAATCGTCGAGCAGGGTTAGCTTGCGGGTGTTCAAATCGTACTCAAAGTAGTACGTTTTCTTGTCCTTTTTGGCCTTGGCTTTATCGTCCTTTTTCTGCTTCATGTCATTCTCCTCATCGTCGGTTTTATCTTCATCGACCAACGTGCTTTTCACCTCAAACTGAATGACAGTCTCGTTTTTAATGAACTTGATTTTTTGTATAGGTAGATGCTGCGCATCGAACGGCTCCTTGGTGAGCCTTGAGAGCTGAGCAGCCATATCAACATTATCGAACAGCAACGACTTGCTCTTTTTTGCCGGATCAACTATGTAATAGCTTTTGCCCGAAGGGGTTTCGTAACTATACCAGAAACGCGTACTCTTCTTAAGCCAGTGGGCATCAACGCTGGTACTAAAAACCATTTTATCAATTTTTTTTGGCGAAAACCTGGCGGGCAGATCGTAATTAGCTTTAGTAACATGTACAGGTTGGCTAATCACAAGCAATACGTTTGCCATTACTGCCAATAGTAACAGAAAAAGCTTTTTCATGATTTTAGAGTTTTGGGTTGTTTTACTAACTTTGATTACAACAGCTAAGCTGAGTTTAATTAAACTTCGAACAAATTGAAATATCAAACAAATAAAAAAATGAAAAAACTATTTATTCTTCTGCTTTGTATCTATCCACTGCTCGGAAACGCCCAATACTTTCCGGTTACAATAGCTGAGGGTAGCAACTTTCAGTCAACATCAACCTATGCCGATGTTATGAACTACATCAAGATGCTTGAGAAAGCATCGAAGCACATAAAAACCGAAACCATTGCTACCAGCATTGAAGGACGCGAAATCCCGCTAATGGTTGTGGCAAACCCAATGCCCAAAACACCCCGCGATATTGGTAACCGGATTGTGGTATATATACAGGCCAACATACATGCGGGGGAGGTGGAAGGCAAGGAAGCATCGCTGATGTTTGTTCGCGACTTGCTTAAAAACCCCAATAATCCACTATTCAAAAACATTGTTCTGCTGGTTTGCCCTATACTCAATGCCGATGGTAACGAATCCATCAGTCCGAAAAACCGCCTTTGGCAGAACGGGCCTGTTAACGGTGTTGGCGTAAGGCATAACGGGCAAATGCTCGACCTGAACAGGGATGCCATGAAACTGGAAACTCCCGAAATGGTTGGCGTAGTAACCAACGTATTAAACCGCTGGGATCCTTCCATTGTTATGGATTGCCACACCACCAATGGATCCTACCATCAGGAGCCGGTTACCTTTACCTGGATGATGAACCCCAACGGTAATCGCGAACTCATAAACTACATGCGCGATAGGATGATGCCCTGGGTATCGACCCAGCTGTCGGTCAAGTATAAAACGCTAAACTGCTTCTACGGCGAGTTTATCGACCAAAAGGATTACGAAAAGGGTTGGATATCGTACGCTTCTGAACCCCGCTACTTCACCAACTACATTGGGTTAAGGAATAGGCTTAGCATTTTGAACGAGAACTACGTTTACGCCCCATTCGACGAACGGGTTTACGGGTGCTATAACCTGATTGCCTCAGTTTGCGATTACGCCATGCAAAACAGCAAGGAAATAAAGGATTTGCTTGCCAAAGCCGACAGAGAGGCTATTCAGTTTCCCAAAACCACACCCGCTCCTGAGTTTGCCATAACCTACGAGGGTAGGCCTACGCCCCAGTGGGTAACCATCCTCACCTACGAGGCCGAAGCCTATACCGACGAGCAGGGACGGGAACGCTTCCGCAAAACCGACCGTAAGCGCACGGTTACTGTTCCCTACATTGCCGACTACTACCCCACCTCAACCATTCCGCTCCCCTTTGCCTACATTGTTAGAAACGACAAAGTGGTTACCAATCTCCTTAAAAATCACGGAATACAATTCCAAACCCTAACCGATACGGTAACCCTAAATGTAGAGCAGTTTACAATCGACTCGCTAAAGCCAGCCCCTCGAATTAACCAGGGGCACTATAACAGCAATATCTTTGGCAAATACGTTAAGGCCAATAGGCTATTCACAACCAACTACGTGATGGTTAAAACCTCGCAACCCCTTGGGCAACTGGCTGCTTACCTGCTTGAGCCACAGTCGGACGATGGGTTGGTTTATTGGAATTTCTGGGACCGTTACCTTGTGCCACAATGGGGCAACAACTACAACCCGGTACCGGTTTTCAGGATAACCGATGAGAAAGAGTTTGGCAGGGTAAAGCGGTAGCTTTTAGCGCATGTAACCGATGCGTTTGATGAATTTAATAAACATGTTTAAAAGGGGAGGAAAATGGATAAATCCATTAATACGATACCACGAATCCAACCATAGCCCGGGGTTTAAACCCCGGGCTATTGAACGGATTAAATAATAAAAACCCTTTTAACGTAAAAAAATGGGGAAAATGGATAAATCTATTCAAATAATATCTCGAAATTCCACTAGCCCACCAATTAATTCGTGGGCTATTGGAAATGATTTTTTTTAAACAAATTTTTTATCCTCAACTAGCCGAGTATTTCCATAAACAAAAAACCGCCCATAGAGGCGGTTCTTTAATTTGCTAACTTTTTGGCTTTGAGCCGATGACGAGAATTGAACTCGTGACCCCTTCCTTACCAAGGAAGTGCTCTACCCCTGAGCTACATCGGCAAGTGTGGGGAGAGCAGGATTCGAACCTACGAAGGCATAAGCCAGCAGATTTACAGTCTGCCCCAGTTGGCCACTTTGGTATCTCCCCTTCCCTCTCAAAAATCGCGTTGCAAAAGTAGTAATTTTAGCAAAACTCGCAAGCGCCCTTTGCTATTGGCCTTGAAAAAATTTACGCCGAAAGGCGAAGGGGTTGAAAATCAACACTAACATCAACAAACCTAGTAATTCATTACATGGTTTTATAGGTGTATTCTTATTATTTAACTGAGGGGATAAACTTTTTTTCATGAAATAAATCTAACTTACACTAAAATCAACTTTACAACTAAAACCTATAACCATGAAAAAACTGTTACTTTGGGTATTGGCTATAGCCTTTACCATCACAGCAGTTCAGGGGCAGGAGGCACGCTTAATGCGTTTCCCGGCTGTGCATAACAATCAGGTGGTGTTTACCTATGCCGGCGACCTATACACTGTTGACATAAGCGGAGGCGTTGCCCGCAAGCTAACCACCCATGTTGGGTATGAGATGTTTCCTCACTTTTCGCCCGATGGTAGAACCATTGCCTTTACCGGGCAATACGATGGAAACACTGAGGTTTTCAGCATTCCTGCTGAGGGAGGTACTCCCAAGCGTTTAACCCATACGGCTACCCTAAACCGCGATGATATCTCGGACCGAATGGGACCAAACAACATAGTAATGGCATGGACGCCCGATGGCGAAAAGATTGTTTACCGCTCGCGCAAGCAGAGCTTTAACGATTTTAAGGGGCAACTATTCATGGTTCCCGTCAACGGCGGCAT
>Ga0208461_1003460_pt1 | contig 11853 bp, 10 predicted proteins | sample AD_JPNTR4_MetaG_FD_184448 | JGI IMG/M metagenome (GOLD analysis project Ga0208461, IMG submission 184448) | Active sludge microbial communities of municipal wastewater-treating anaerobic digesters from Japan - AD_JPNTR4_MetaG (SPAdes) (version 2) | ecosystem: Engineered > Bioreactor > Anaerobic... | reverse complement strand
GGCGAACGGCAAGAGATCCAGACGGTCTGGTTGAGTCTCTGGGAACGTCCGTCCATCGCGCGCGCTTTCTGTCGCGCGGCCCGGCGGCGACTGAAGGAGGAGTTTGCGGGCGAACCGTATGCCGTGCAGCGTGACGGCGCGCGCGTGGCGATCGTCTGGGGGTGCGCCGACGCGGCGGCCTGCGACCGGCTGATGGCCTGTGCGCGGCGCTCGCGTGTCGATGCGGAGCGGCCCGGCTGGTTGGCGTCGGTCATACATGATCTGCCGTTACCGCTGCGTCTGCCACACTATCCCGGTTTCTCGTCGGGGGTGGAGGTGTTGGGCGGCTGGGCAGTCGATGTACACGGCGGCGAAGGTTTCTTTCACGGCACGTTGGCGGGCGGTTTGCTTAGGACGGAGTGGAATCCCGACCGTCATGCGGTGGGCGCTGCGTGGGGCCTCCTGTCGCACACATCCGACGCGTGCGCCGACTACACCTATTGGAGGTTGCCGCTGCTGGCCTCGTGGCACCGCCGCGGTTCGGGCGAGACGGTGCGTTATCGTTGGCGCGTGCTTGGGGGCGTGCTGGCGGATGGCGACGAGCGGCGCGTCCGGCTGCTGTTTGTGCCGGTTTGGCGCGGACGTCGTGATTCGGGCGGTTGAATCGACGGAATCGAATGATTCGAATGAGTCGATTCCCGCGACTCACTTACAAGTTTTTGGTATGATGAGACTCTTGCGAAACCCCTCGCGTGCAAGTGTGGCACGGGCATCTTGCCCGTGTTTCATGGGCGGGACGCCCATGCCACAAGAGGTTTTGCATAAGTCTCCAAAGCGAAAGAGAAATTATGAAATACGATAAAAACCACGCGTTGCTTGAGAGTTTTATTCCGGGAGTGTCCGCGCCGAAACGGGGCAAGGTCCGCGACCTGTATGATCTGGGCGATCGTCTGTTGCTGGTGGCGACCGACCGTATCAGTGCGTTTGACGTGGTGATGCCGAACGGCATCCCGGACAAGGGGCGGATTCTGAACAGCTTGAGTGTGTTCTGGTTTGACCTGCTGGACGACATGCCGAATCATCTCATCACGGCGGACGTCGATCAATATCCGGCAGAGCTTCAGGCGGTGAAAGAGGATCTGCGCGGTCGTTCGATGCTGGTCAAGAAGGTGGCGATTATTCCCTTCGAGTGCATCGTACGCGGTTACTTGACCGGCTCGGGCTGGAAGGAGTATCAGAAGTCCGGCACGGTCAACGGCCAGTCGCTGCGGGCGGGCTACCAGAATGCCTCCAAGCTCGACACGGTGCTCTTCACGCCCAGTACCAAGGCGGAGTTGGGCGAGCACGACATGCCGGTGACCGCCGCCGAGCTAGAGCAGGCGCTAGGTGCCGACAAGGCGCGTACGCTGGCTGAGCGCTCAGTGGCTTGTTACACGAAGGCAGCCGACCACGCAGCGGCGCGCGGCGTCATTATTGCGGACACCAAGTTTGAGTTCGGCGAGGATGAGCAGGGGCGTCTGGTGCTGGCGGACGAGGTGCTGACGCCCGACTCCAGTCGTTTCTGGCCCAGCGAGAGTTACGCAGTGGGGAGCAATCCACCCAGTCTCGACAAGCAGTTCGTGCGTGACTGGCTGGACAGCGTTGCCTTCAACCACCAGCCGCCCGCACCGATCCTGCCGGACGAAGTAGTCGCCAAGACGCGCGCGAAGTACGTCGAGGCCTACGAGACCTTGACTGGGCAACGCTTCGAGTAACGAAGCGCAGCCAACCCGGTCACAAATAGCGCTGTACTCTTCTCACACGAAGGCAAAGCACTAAGGTTTTGGGGAGGGGCAGGGCTGACCGCAAGTCGCAAGTCGCGGGTCACGCACGAGTCAACCTCTCTTGTTGCGACCACGCAGTGGTTCGCAACAAGAGAAGGCCTACTTGCTCGCCGCGTCTGCGGGGGCGTCGTCTTTATCCTTCGACGCGGCCTTTTTCGGCGCTGACTCCGTGGGAGCCGATTCCTTCGATGCTGGCTCGGGATCGGATTTCAGTGGTGCTTTCAGGGCGTCGCTGAAGCCCATGCTTTCCGCCGCCCGTAGCAGTTCATCGTCCGCCGTAGCCACAAGACAAGTGATGTCGTGTACGGATTTGAGTTCGAGCAGAGTAGCGAGGTGGATGGCCTGCACCGTGCCAACGGCCGTGGGAAAGGCGTCGGCCGCGCGTTGCAGCACGCCGTCGGTGACCGGTACGATCGTGACGCTTTTGCAGACCCGCTCGATCCAAGTGCCGAGCCGCGCGCGTTGCTCATCATCCAGTTTCCCGGAGAGACGCAACAGGTTGGCGGTGCGATAACACTCCGTGCGCATCAGGGCGCTGGCGTAGGCTGCGTCCCATGCACCCCAGCCCGGCCAAGGGTTTTTGGTTCCGACCAGTTGCCGGATGACAAGGGTCGAATCGAGATAGACGGTCATCTTTTTTTTCTTTCCTGAATGAGTTGTTTGACGGGGTCGGTATCAAGACCGAAACCGCCGATCTCCTTGAGTTCCGAGGCCGGCCGGGTCGGCTGCACGAGCGGAAGTCGGCCGGTCTCGCCGTCATCAGCCAGAATGCGCGCGATCACGCGCTTGTGACTGGTGACCAACACTTCCTTGCCTTGACGCGCAAGGCCCAGGTAGTGGCTGAGCTTTTGTTTAAGCGTAGCTGTGTTAACCGTTGTCATGTCCATATAGTAGACATATCGTGTCCACTTTTGCAAGTGCAATGTGAGAAAAATCGCGTGACATTTTCTTGTTAAATGTCACAATGGAAGTCCTTTTTTTTGGCCCGCATCAGGAGCTTTTGGAGAACGACCCCTTTATGAAAAAGAGTGAACAGAAAAAAGCGGCCGCCGCAACGGCCGCGCCGCGGATCCGTATTACCGATACCACCCTGCGCGATGCGCACCAGTCGCTCTGGGCGACCCGTATGCGCACCGACGACATCCTCGCCATCGCTGAGGTCGTGGACGGTGCCGGGTACTACTCTCTGGAGTGTTGGGGCGGCGCCACCTTTGATGTCTGCCTGCGTTTCCTGCGCGAGAATCCTTGGGAGCGCCTGCGCCAGTTGAAGTCGGTCTGCAAAAAGACGCCGTTGCAGATGCTGTTGCGCGGCCAGAACATCCTCGGGTACAAGAACTATCCGGATGATGTGCTGGAACGTTTCGTGGCGCTGGCCTGCGAGAACGGCATGGACATCTTCCGTATTTTCGACGCACTGAACGACACGCGCAATCTTGAGCGGGCGATTCAGGCGGTCAAGAAGTACGGCGGTCACGCGCAGGGCACGATCTGCTACACGTTCAGCCCGGTGCACACCGTTGATAACTTTGTGGCGATTGCCAAGGAGCAGGTGTCGATGGGCATCGACACGCTCTGCATCAAGGACATGGCCGGTATTCTGACGCCGGCAGCGGCCACTGAATTGGTGGGGGCGTTGGTCAAGGCGGTGAAGGTACCGGTCCAACTCCATTCGCACATGACCAGCGGCATGGCTGCGGCGATGTACCTCTCCGCCGTTAAGGCCGGTGCGGGTGCGATCGACACTGCGGTTTCGACCATGTCTGGTTTTTCATCACAGCCGCCCACCGAGATCATGGTGGCGATTCTGGAAGCCGAAGGGTATGCGACCGGACTCGATCCCGTTAGGGTCGCCAAGGTCAACGCTCACTTCCGCAACCTCAAAAAGGTGCGCCAGCCCTCCTCGTCCGGCGCGGTGGAATCGGTGGACGCCGACGTGCTGCGCCATCACATCCCGGGCGGTATGATCTCGAACCTGCGCTCGCAACTCCAGCAGCAGGACGCGCTGGATCGCCTGCCCGAGGTGCTCGAAGAGTTGCCGCGCACCCGCGCCGACATGGGGTATCCGCCGCTCGTCACGCCGACCAGCCAGATCGTCGGTGTGCAGGCTGTGCTCAATGTGCTGGCCGGCAAACGTTACGAGATGGTCACGCAGGAAACGCGCGACTACGTCAAGGGGCTCTACGGCCGCTCGCCCGCTCCGATCGATCCCAAGTTGGCCAAGAAGATTCTCGCCGGTGAAAAGCCGGTCTCCTGCCGTCCGGCTGATCTGCTCAAGCCGGGGTTGGCCGACGCCGCCGCACAGATCGATCCCAAGCTGATTGAGAAGGAAGAGGACATCCTTTCGTATTGTCTCTTCCCGGAAGTGGCGCTCGGTTATTTCAAGTGGCGCGCCAAGCCTGTTGACCAGCGCGATGCGATTCCGGCTGACATTGAAGAGGGCAATGGCCCCAAAGCAGAGGCGCAGGCGCAAGCAGAAGACGCCGCGCCGGCAGCCCAAGCCGACGCCGAGACACAGCGTCTCGCCGAAATCGGCCGTTTTGTCGTGTCACTCGCCGGGTTGGTGCAGGGCACGAGGCCGGTCGCTCTGCCGACCGCCGCTGCGCCCGTCCCGCCGCCGTCCGCTCCGGTCGTGACGGCTCCCGCCGCCAAGCCTACGAAGCCCGAGAAGGCGGCGGATGCCGCACCGCAAGGGCCGACGATCAACGCGCCGTTGAGCGGAACCTTTTACCGTTCGGCCGGCCCCGGCAAGCCCGAACTCGCCAAAGAAGGAGACAGCCTCAAGGCAGGCGATCCGCTTTGCATCGTGGAGGCCATGAAGCTCTTCAACCAGATCAAGGCGGATAAGCCGCTCAAGATCGTGAAGTTCATGGTCGAGCACGGTGCTGTGGTGTCGAAGGGCCAGCCTTTGGCGGTTGTCAGCTACTAAGCATTCATGCGATATCGGCCCCAACATCTCGTGGAGTATGGCGCGCTGCGCGGTGTGGCCGCCCTGCTCCATGTGCTGCCGTACCGGGCGGCGCTGGCGGTGGCTTGGGGCTTCGCCGCTATCGCTTTCCATCTCGTCCGCTTCCGGCGGCGTGAAACGGCGCGGCGTATCCGCGAGGTGTTCGGCGATACGATGTCCGACCGCGAGGTGCGCCGGATCGCTTGGCTCTCCTTGCGCAACATGGCCTTCAACATTGTGGAGATGATGCGGGCGCCGCGCATCGACCGCGTATGGATCGATCGCCACATTCCCACGTTTCGCGATCACATCGGCAAGGTGCAAGAGTTGATCGCGGAGCATGGGGGAGCTGTCATTGCGGTGCCGCACATGGGCAACTGGGATCTTGCCGGCTGGGCTTGCCACCGCTACGGCATTCAGATGTTCAGTATCGCCGGCAAGCAGAAGAATCCGCTGGTAAATGCGTGGATCAACCGTCTGCGCGAATCCGGCATGACGGTTCTCGAACGTGGCAGCGGTACGCTCAGGCAGATCATCAAGCTACTACGCGGCGGTAACGTGTTGGCGATCCTGCCGGACGTGCGGGTCTACACGCCCGACTTGCAGGTACCCTTTCTTGGCTCGACCGCCAATGTCGGGCGTGGCATGGCGATGTTTGCGATCACCGCGCGCGTACCGATCATTCCGGCGATCCTGCGGCGTGAAGGATGGGGGCGTCACGGCTTCGATCACCTCCCCGCCATCTTCCCTGATCCCACGCTGAGCAAGGAAGAAGACGCCCGCCGTATCACGGAGGCTGTCCTGGCAAATGTGGACGCCGCGATTCGGCAGGCGCCCGAGCAATGGTTTTGGTATAATAAACGCTGGGTGTTGACGCCGGTCCGTGGTGTCGCGCCGGCAGCACCGTCTACCCCTGACGAGAATGAAAGGAACACAAATCATGATCCGAGTGAATAAGCATTACGCCAAGTTGCAATCATCCTATCTCTTTTCCGAAATCGCCAAGCGCGTCAAAGCCTACCAAACCGAAAATCCCGAAAAGAAGGTGATCCGTCTCGGCATCGGCGATGTGACTGAGCCGTTGCCACCCGCCTGCATCGAGGCTTTGCACAAGGCGGTCGACGAGATGGCCGCACGCGCGACGTTCCGCGGATACGGCCCGGAGCAGGGCTACGACTTCCTGCGCGAGGCCATCGCACAGAACGACTATCGGGCTCGCGGTGCCCAGATCAACGCGGACGAGGTGTTTGTGAGTGACGGCGCGAAGTGCGACACCGCGAACATTCAGGAACTCTTCGACGACAAAATAACGATCGCTATCCCTGATCCCGTGTATCCGGTCTACGTCGACACCAACGTGATGGCGGGGCGCACGGGCAAGGCCAGCAAAGGCCGCTACAAGGGATTGGTCTATCTCGACAGCACGGTCGAGAACGGCTTTGTGCCCGCGCTGCCCGAACAGCCGGTTGACCTGATCTATCTCTGCTTCCCGAACAACCCCACCGGCGCGACCGCCACGCGTGAGCAACTCGCCGCTTGGGTGCGTTATGCGCGGGACAACAAGGCGCTGATTCTGTTTGACGCCGCGTATGAAGCCTTTATCCGCGATCCGGCGTTGCCGCGCAGCATCTACGAGATCGAAGGCGCGCGCGACGTGGCGATCGAATTCCGCAGCTTCTCCAAGACCGCCGGTTTCACCGGCACGCGCTGCGCCTTCACGGTGGTGCCGAAGTCAGTGATGGCCTACACCAAGAAGGACGAGGCGGTGGCGTTGCATCCGATGTGGAACCGCCGCCACACCACCAAATTCAACGGTGTTTCGTACCCGATCCAGCGCGCGGCCGAGGCCGTCTACTCGCCGGAGGGCAAGGTACAGACACGCGCGCTGACCGACTTCTATCTCGGCAACGCCGCGCTGATCCGTGACACGCTGGCCGACCTCGGCTTCGCGATGACCGGCGGTGAGAACAGCCCTTACATCTGGGTCAACGTCGGCAAGGATTCTTGGAAGTTCTTCGACAAACTGCTGAAACGCGCACAGGTGGTCACGACGCCCGGTGCGGGCTTCGGCCGTTGCGGCGAAGGTTTCATCCGCATCAGCGCCTTCAACAGCCGCGAGGCGGTCGAAGAAGCCATGCAGCGCCTGCGCAAAGTGCTCAAGTAACTTGCCTATAACTTAAGCGTTAAAAGTTGAACGTTGAGCGTTAAACGTTTTTTAACTCAGCACGCTGAACGTCGAACTCTGAACTCTGAAGTCGAAAACACCTTGCCTATGACTTGCACCTATTACCGCCGTGGGAACTTGAAGTCGCAAATTGCGACTTCAAGTTCCCAGCCTCCTGCGGAGTCAAACAAATGCAAAATCCGACGAGAACCGTCTTTATTGAGTGTGCGACGTAGGCACTGATCTCAGTGCTCCGCAAGTCAGGCTAAAAAATTTGGAGTGCGGCGGCAAGCGGTATTCCGCGCGACGCCGCTTTTTGAGCGAGCAGTTCGAAAAGCGGAGCTGCGACCCGTGAGCAATGTAGTTCCCATCTGCGCTGACCGAATGCGTTGTTGCCTCTTCTTTTACCCTCTTTAAGGAGTATTACCCTTTTTACGCCATTTGGCACCAGGGCCGCGTCCGACGCATTCGACAAGGCCGCGATCTTTGAGTTTCCGTAGCAGATGACGGATCATATCGCGGCTGACACTTGGACAGAGGCGCTCAACGTCCGCGACACTGAAATCTGTCAAGAACGACTGAACCGCCTGCTCGACAAGTTCGGTTTTTTCACCGCGTGGTGCGGCGATCCGACCGGCGCGTTCTTCAAGTTCATCATAGGCTTTCTTGATGATGAAAAGCAGGAAGCCGATGTAGGGCCAAGGGTCGTGCTTGCTCTCGTGCCAGCCTTTGGAGCTGATCTGGAGAGTTTCGTAGTATCGCTCCTTGTTATCCTCGATGAGGCGTTCGAGGCTGACGTAGCGTCCGACGTCGATGCCGACGTGATAGCAGGTGAGTAGCAAGAGTAGGCGGGAAACGCGGCCGTTGCCGTCACGGAAGGGATGAATACAGAGGAAATCAAGGTTGAAGGCCGCCAGCAGGATGAGCGGTGAGATGGTGATCGCCCCACAACTCTACGAGTTTGCGGATGTGGGCTGGCGTTTTGGCAGGCGACACGCTACGAAAGCGGACACGGTGATCGCCGTTGGGCAGGCGTTCGATGATGTCGATCGGTTTGTCCTTATACTGGCCGGCATCCCAGATTTCGCCGCGACTGAGCTTGTGAAGCGAGAGGATGGTCTCCTCTGAGACCGCGAGTACCGCGCCCCGCTCGTGAATGAGATTCAGGGCGTTACGATAGCCTGCGACCTCTTCTTCATCGCGATCTTTGAGAGCGGGACGTCCAAAGACAACCGTCCCGATGCGAGTCTGATCAATCTCGACCCCCTCGATGCGATTTGAGGAGACGCTACTTTGGGCGATGGCGTGTTCGCGTAGCACCTTGAGTTTTTGCGGTGATTGTCGGGTGAAGAGATCCTGAAGACCTTGGGCGCGTCCGATGTCGGACAAGTACCACGAGACGGTCATGGGGATGCTTAGCGCGTGTTGTTGGATGAGTTGGAGGGTTTTCATCGGTTTTACCTCTTACCTACTGCTTCGTGTCCGGCGGCGGGCGGCGTATTTGGCGGGGGATTCTTTCACGCTGAAGCCGATTTTGCGCGGGGGTGGCGGCGGGGCGGGATGCTCTGGCGGGTCGATCAAGTCCAGAATGCGTTGCATCACTTCAACAATGGCGGCGTCGTGCGAATCGAGGCGTGACTTGACCTCGCATTCAAGCGTTGCCAGTTTACGCGCCAGCTCACGGGTATCAGAGAGCGCGGCTCGCATTTTCGTGAAGGCGCGTACCACGAAGACGCTCATCTCCATCGCCCGCTTGCTATTGAGCACATTAGCCGCCATCAGAGCGCCGTGCTCGGTGAAGACGCGAGGCGGATGCTTGCGATGTTGTCCGCGCTTTAAGATCACATTTTGTGATCTTAAAGCTGTAACGGCTTCCCATCCGATTTTTGAAAACGTAAAGGAGAAATCCTCCGGGAAACGGTCTGGATTGCGCTTGACCTGCTGGTTGAGGGTGCGGACTTCTGCGCCGTATATCTCCGCCAAGTCGCTATTGAGAATCACCCTTTCGCCTCGGATGGTAAGGATCCGGTCTTGCAGATCGGGTACGACATCAATCTCCTGTTTGGCCTGTTTCCTTTGGGGTGTGCTCATCTTTTTTTCTTAGAGTGATCAAATCAAGTACCGCGCATGATAACCTCATGCGCGGAATTGGACAAGGCAGGTTTTCGCGCACAGCTGCGCTGCCGCGCTGTGCGCGTTGTGCGCGGAGTTGACATTTAGGAGTTAGGATTTAGGAGTTTTTTGTATGGTTGCGGGGGGGCCACAGAACGTTCAACTTTCAAGTGGCACGGGCATCTTGCCCGTGTTTCATGGGCGGGACGCCCATGCCATGAGGGTTTTTCAAGAGCCTCTGACATGGCAGAGGGCAGCTTTGTGGCGTCAGCCCTTGGCGTTCTTCATTTTGGAGAACTTCGTGAACGATGTTGTTTCACATCAGTAGACGCGGATCTCAAAAATCTGGGCTGAAGGATCACCCCATGTCGAACGGCACATGATGCGCAATGCATCGATTGTGCGGCGGTCGAACGAGTGAACGGCAAGCCGCCACCAGTTCTCATCTTCCGACGCGATCTCTGTCCACGCCCCGCCCGTTCTCACCTCCACCGTATAGCTTTTCACAAGGGCTCGCGGCATTACCGCAGGGTGCGTCGGCATTAGGTCGCTGTTGAACGTAATGCGCACCTGCTGCGCCTCGACCGGTTTTTCCCACGTTAAAGTGATCGTCTGCGGTAGAGCGGCGGCCGCATCCGAGACCCACCCGTGTGCCTCGTCATTCACGATACGGCTTGTCCCGTCAATCACGGCCTGTGGCGAAGCGCCTTCGGCATACAGCCAGCCTTCACGGTCCCTATCCTTTTTGTTCTGGAAGATACAACTATACTTATTCGTGATGTACCACCGCACGGATGGAGATTCTTGGAAGTAGAGACGCGGCTGCGAACTCGTCGCCGTCACTGTCGCCCGGCGCGCGTGGTCGTGCGAATCCTCGTTCTTTACGCCGGGAATGTAAAGATCGTCCCGCAGAAGCCGTTGCTGGAGTTCCTTGAGCCGATTCAGTCCTAGCGACTTCGGCGTCTCGCCATACTGCAAGCACATCGCGGCAGCCGTGCCGCACACCTGCCCGAGCGTGGCCAGCGTGGACATCACGCGCACGGAACCGAGCGCCATGTGTGAGACGCTCGAGCAGCGTCCCGCAAAGAAGAGGTTGCTGAAAGCCGAATTGTAGAGGACCCGGTAGGGGATCGTGTAGATCGGCAGCACGGGAGTGTGCTTCCAGTAACCGTTCCCCTTCGGATTCGCAAGCCCGAGCGGATCGTGCGTGTCCATCGACCAGCCGCCGTAGGAGATGCGGTCGGGGAAGACCGTCGCCGCCTTCTGGTCGTTCCCGGTCAGGATATAGTCGCCCGTGAGCCGCAACGTCTCGCGCCGAGCGACCCCGTAGGGCATGTCTGTAAGTGCAAAATTTTTCAGCAGGTCCCGATGCTCCCACTCGTTCTTGCCCCAGCCGAAGTAGGCGAACGAAAGACGTACCAGCTCATCGCGCGCGTTCTCGGGGTCTTCGAAATCATCAACTATGCCGGGATGCGCCATCCGCCACGACGGCCCGAAGCCGTCATGCACGCGCAGACGGCGCGGATATTTGCGCGACCATCCCGCAGGCAGGGCATCTTTCGCCCAGTCCGGTGTGACGTAGTCCACGGGATGTCCCATGTCGCTGTAGCCGAAGCACGAGAATCCTTCAGTCGCCAACATGCCGCTCATCGTGGTGCGGTCCGGTTGATCGGGCGCCTCCTTTTCGCCGAACTCGGACTGGCCTTCGCGCCCGAAACGGTAGGGAACCCCCGCGTAATAACCGACCCAGCCGTCTCCCGTCGCATCGATGAAGATCTTCGCCCGATAGCGCACCCGTGCGCCGGTCAGCGTATCCACCGCCACAACGCCCGTGATGATATTCTCCGCCGTCTTCTCAACTTCCACCACGCGCCGGTTTAGAAACAGCTCCAGCTTCTGCTCGCCGCGCACCTGCTCAAGGTAGGCCGCCGAGATGGACGCTTTTTTTCCGCCCTGCGACATCCGCGAACGAATCAGTCTCGCTTCCTCGATGAAGCCCGTTTCACGCGCATTGGGATGCAGATGCGCCGCGCCCTGAATGCCTATCCGCAGTTCAGACGATGCATTGCCGCCCAGGACGGGCCGGTCCTGAATGAGCGCCGTGTGCGCCCCGGCGTGTGCCGCCGCCACCGCCGCTCCCATGCCTGTCGTTCCGCCGCCCACCACCACGACGTCATAGGCTCCCCCGTCCGACGGTTCGTAGGGCGCGCCCTTCCACTGCAAGCGCGCACGCGCCAGTTCCTCCGCGTTGTCGGGCGGCACGAACGCCGCGTCTTCCGCCAGCAGGACCGCATCGCACCGGCTGAAGAACCCTGCCTTGCCAATGAGCTTCACCTCGACCTCGCCGGCCGCCAGCGCCACCGTTCCGGACTTTTCCCAGCGCCAGCCCTTCACGCCGGACGCGCCCAGAATCTTTCCCTCCTGCCCGCCGACCTCCACGGCAAATTTTCCGGGCGCATACGGCGGACGCCAGTCGTTGCTGCGCACCCAGACCGTCCATGTGCCTGCCCGCGGAATTTCCACCGTCGTCACAGCCGGTATAAGCGGATTCCCAACACCGAGCGCGATCAGATAAGCCGATCCCATCTTGTGGATGAACTGTGTGTCCAGACGCCATCTGCCATACTTGGCGAATCCTTCGGCCTCCAGCAGGATCACCCCGCGCACATGTTCCCGCGCCTTCTCAGCCGGTGCGCGCCACGACCACAAACTGGGCACTTTCACTTCCTGTTCCGACATGGCGCGTCCCGGCAACACAGCGCTGAATGCCAGCACCACGCATATAAGTACGGTTTTCATTTTGTGAAACTCCTTAGGCGATGTTATTCCAA
>Ga0208461_1003457_pt1 | contig 11860 bp, 8 predicted proteins | sample AD_JPNTR4_MetaG_FD_184448 | JGI IMG/M metagenome (GOLD analysis project Ga0208461, IMG submission 184448) | Active sludge microbial communities of municipal wastewater-treating anaerobic digesters from Japan - AD_JPNTR4_MetaG (SPAdes) (version 2) | ecosystem: Engineered > Bioreactor > Anaerobic >... | reverse complement strand
CAGATTTCAAGGGCATTGGCTCTAGTATCAGCCCATTCAAGGTCATCACAGAGAATAACCTGATGAAAAAGGGCCCTCGCTTTTTCCAGCTCCAATGCCCGGGTGTTACCCGATTCGGTGATGGTTAAAAGAAGCCGGTTTTTGCTCTCCTCTACCAGTGCATTGACATCCCGTACATAACGCTGGGCATCCTGGGGCCGTATAGATCCCAAGCGGATACCATCAAACAGGTTGGATATATTGTTCTGTATCCGTGAAAATTCTTTTTGAACCAATTGCTGCCGATCGGTGCTGCTGAAACGCTGGCTTTCATCTGGTAAGGACACTCTGGTCTGAAACACCGCAAGCCTGCTCTGCATGGCAGAAAGTACTTTTAAAACCCGGACTGCATCCTCAGAAGAGAGGGTATCTGGAGCCTCTCCCCTGGTATCTATCACTACCAAATCAGGGGGTGCTTCCAGACGGGGCCTTAGTTTCATCAACACATCATAAAGAGGATCAAGGGGAAGATCAGGAATGGACAAGAGATAAGCCCCTGAAATAAGCAGGACTATCACAAAGGGCACCAATTTAAGATGTTTCATGGATCCATAATACACAATTTCTATTGTTTTTGCAGTTCGCTTCGAGATATAGTTATTATATAACCTATAGATACGTTTTTTTATGCCGATATCTATAGTTAGAAGTGGAGGAACCGATGAAACGAAAAAGCGTATATCTTGCAGGGCTCACCCTGCTGTCCCTGATTGTCCTGTTCTCCTGTGCAAAACCGCCAACAGCCGAGATGGATGCTGCTAACGCTGCGGTAGCAAAGGCCCAGGCAGATACCAATGTAACCCAGTATGCGCCGGATTCCCTGAAACGGGCTGCCGATTCTCTGGCAAAAATGAAGGCAGAGGCGGATGCCAAACGGTATGATAATGCAAAAACCCTGGCCCAGGAGACTATTAAACTGGCTGACCAGGCGATAGCCGACGGAAATGCCGGCCTGGAGCGGGCTAAAGATGAGGCTGCAGGACTTATCGCCTCAAGCAAATCCCTGGTATTGGAAGTAACCAATGCCCTTGCCAGTGCCAAAAAGGTTGCCCGTATCAAACTGAATTTTACGGATCTTACCTCACAGTTTAACAGCGCCAAGGCTACCCTTGCGGACGCAGAAAAGGATCAGGGAAGCGGGAATTATAAAAGCGCTATAGAGAAGGGCAAAAAGGCTCGTACAGCTTTAAGCGATATGCTTGCTGCTATCAGCAGTGCGGTTCAGGCTGCTTCTAAGAAAAAATAAACACAGCAAAAACTATAGTTATCTGCGGCGCAGTGCAAGCTCTGCATTACGCCGCAGCGATGCTGGTCCAAGCCATTGCATACCCAGGGCGGAGCCCTTTACTACGGACCGGATCTCTTCATCACCCGCATTAAGTATCCATTCTGAGGAAAAATAATCAGGCAGTTTTCCCCGCTCAGTATCGATACCCTCTATGGGCTTTTTATTGTAGGGGCAGGCATCCTGGCAGTTCGTGCATCCATACAGGCGCTGTCCCCAAACCGCGACGACATCATCGGGCACTTGGTCTCCATTGCCAGAGGCATACCACTGGATACACCGTTCCTTCTTTAATAACCCATCTCCAGCCAAAGCGCCAGCAGGGCAGGCATGCACACAGGCAGGGCTGTCTCCGCAGATCTTACAGGCTGGAAAAGCCTGTCGCTCAAAATCTATGGGGAATGAAATTCCAAGTCGGGTGCTTTCTGCGGTACATTGTGGGCCGGCGGGAATAAGCTCCTGCATGGCCACTTCTGTAGCAGCAGAATGCTCAGCAGGCAAGATCCCCGGTAAGGGCACATCGGATTGCACAGGAAAGGGCAGGGTCATCGCGGCGATGATAATAAGAGATCCCGCCTCAGGGGTGATTATAAGACTATTTTTACCCAGCCATCCAAGTCCGCACAGCATTGCCAGCGGTTTTTCAGGCACCGGAGAATTGCATAGTATCCGGTAATCGGATCGTTTTCCTCCAAATCGCTCTCTAAAAACCTTTACCAGAGCCTGTAACCTTATCACCGCTTCGGCATAGTAGTTCCGTCTCGCAAAGGGAGCGATCCCTGCGGGATCACCTGCCGGTTGGGCATCTGGCTGGGTTTTCGACTGGGCTATATACAGGGCTTCCTGCTGAGAGACCGGCTGAACAAATAGCTGAGCCTCAGGGGCTGCAATACCTTCATTCCCATAGGGAAGCGCCACCACCATAAGAGAGGGGGCTCCTTCCCAATGGTTATCATGATGCGAGCCGGACCCAAAGATACGTTCTGGTTCATAGGGGGAAAGCAACCGGACCCGGGAAAAGCCGGATCCCAGTGCAGCATCACGAATATAATCCTCTATTGACGACCGGTGCATTTTACCGTTACTGTATGGAAAGTGGAGTATTTTATCTAGGGGTCCCCATGGCAATCGAGTTTTTAGAAAAGCTGTTATCACTTTTTACCGGCGGAACAGACAGTGAATCTGAAAAACGCCGGCAGCTCAAACAAATTGCCCGGGATATCACAAAAAACAAGTATAAATTTTACAAAGTCCGGGGTGAAGAAGTTCAACCGATCTTTGCAAAACTCTTTTATGATATATACAAAATTCTTTCACCAGCCCAGGTGTTTCTGCAGAATGCGGATAAATCCAATCAGCTGAAACAAATTGTGATAGAGACCTTCCTCGATAAACCCATGCTGGAGCTGCAGGAACGGCTTTCAGAAGAATCCATCAAAGAACGGGCAAAAAACACCACTATTAAGGACTTGGTTCAGCAGCTCAACAGTGATCTTACTAATTTTATGGCCGGCTTTGATGGAGAACGGAGCAGTTCCATCGATCGCTGCTATAATCAAATCCTTACCTTTGTACAACTCGTTAATTTTGACTATTTCTTTCTCTTAAAGAAATTTGATGCCAACATCTCGGAGCGGAATTTTACGTATAAACCCCAGTTTGAACCAATCCGCGGTGAATACATCAGCGACGATATTAAGGATTTTCTTGAAATTCTGTATGCCATAGACTTTGATCAGGACTGGAAACAGGCCTTTACAGCCCTTAAAAACTATAAGGGAGTTGAAGTTGTCGCAGTGGACCAATGGAACAAACTGGTAAACGTATTCAGAGACCTTAAACGTTCTGGCATATTTGAACTCATGGTCCGCCATATTGATAAGAACCCTGCCTGGCTTCCCAAACCAAACATCCCCAATGAATACATCCTCGATGCATACCTGCAAAAAATAAGAACCCAGGTGGAAGTCCTCATACAACAGTTGGTGCAGGAGCGGCGAAACGCCAAGATTGATGAACTGGCAAAACTTATATTCGGGACCTCCGCGGTGAGCCGGTTAAAAAATTATACTGAAAAGGCCAACGTTTCCTTCCAAAAAAAGATGCTCGGCGGCTTTATCCATATTCAAGGCTTGAACTACCTTAAAGCCTTTTTACTCGACTTTTTTAAAAAGGATATCCGGGAACTCTGCGATCTGCTGCTTGTCCGTGGCCAATGGTCCACCAACATACTTTCACAGCAGCTCTCAGAAAGCTATCATGAAATTATGACCATATCGGATAAATTAATAACCTTTGATGATTCCCTTGCTGACGATGGAGATATGGGGGGGAGACTCAGAATCGCCATAGCTAAAGCAGACCGGGATAAGGAACAGGTAAAATATGTCAGGACCTTGCTTAAGGGAATCAATGACGAAGCGCTAAAGTTTATTACCTTAAGCGCACAAAATCTAATTATTATAGGTAAAAACCTGAAACAGGTCCTGGAGGATTATCAGCGAAATCCCCATGAGCTCATCATTAACTGGAAAGATATAGAAAACTCAAGTGAAAAACCGATTGATCAGAGAATAACCGAGATTTACAAGGTTATTTATTATTTTGTTCAGCTCATGCAATTCTTTGTAAAACAAGAACAAATCCCTGGTCAATAAGCCTTCCGGCCGGGGTGCTTGCACTTTTTCCTCTATAGATATAGTATAAAGATATCACTTCCATATTTTATCCCACCAACGAGGAAGGCATATGTCCGATAAGAAGATTGTTATGATCGACGGAAACACTGCGGCTGCCCATGTGGCCCATGCCCTCAGTGAAGTAATTGCCATTTATCCAATTACCCCGTCCAGTCCAATGGGAGAACTCTCCGATGAGTATTCTGCCCAGGGTCGGAAAAACCTGTGGGGCACCGTTCCCCAGGTTGTTGAAATGCAGTCAGAAGCCGGTGCAGCCGGTGCTGTCCATGGTGCGTTAACCACCGGTGCCCTGAGCACCACCTTCACCGCAAGCCAGGGACTGCTCCTGATGATCCCCAACATGTACAAGATCGCAGGCGAGCTCACCTCCACCGTGTTCCACATAGCCGCCCGAGCCCTGGCAGCTCAAGGTCTGTCCATCTTTGGTGACCATTCAGACGTAATGGCCTGCCGCCAGACCGGTTGGGCCATGCTGGCTTCCAACAATGTACAGGAAGTCATGGATCTGGCCCTGATTGCCCATGCAGCTACTCTGGAATCCCGGGTACCCTTCCTGCACTTCTTCGATGGGTTCCGAACTTCCCATGAGGTTCAGAAGGTCGAAGAACTTTCCTACGACATCATGCGTCAGATGATCTCCGATGAACTGGTCGCAGCTCACCGGGCCCGGGGTCTTACCCCGGAAAATCCAGCCATCCGCGGTACGGCTCAAAACCCTGATGTGTATTTTACCGGCCGGGAAACGGTGAACAAGTACTATGCTGCGGTCCCCGCCATTGTTCAAAAATACATGGACCAGTTTGCTAAACTGACCGGTCGACAGTATAAGATTTATCAGTACTACGGAGCCCCCGACGCAGATCGGGTTATCGTAATCATGGGTTCCGGTGCAGAACCGGTCGAAGAAACCGTAGATTTCCTTAACAAGAAGGGTCAGAAGGTAGGTGTACTCAAGGTTCACCTCTATCGTCCCTTTGATGCATCCCTCTTTGTAGCAGCCCTGCCTTCAACAGTGAAAGCCATTGCAGTGCTCGACCGCACCAAGGAACCGGGCTCTTTAGGCGAACCCATGTATGAAGATGTCCGGACCGCGGTCGGCGAAGCCATGAGCGGCGGCAAGAGCCAGTTTAAGGATTATCCCAAAATTGTGGGCGGCCGCTATGGCCTCGGATCTGCCGAATTTACCCCCGGTATGGTCAAGGCAATCTTTGATAATCTCTCCCAGGCAAATCCCAAAAACCACTTTACCGTGGGTATCTACGATGACGTGGCCTTTACATCCCTGGAATGGGACGAAAACTTTGACCTGGAAGAAGAGGGGGTCCACGAAGCGCTGTTCTACGGCCTTGGATCCGACGGTACCGTCGGCGCCAACAAGAACTCCATAAAGATAATTGGCGAAGCCACCGATAACTACGCCCAGGGATACTTCGTATACGACTCTAAAAAGGCTGGTACGGTTACGGTGTCCCATCTGCGTTTTGGTAAAAAGCCAATCCGCAAGCCCTACCTGGTTACTAAGGCTAACTTCATCGCCTGCCACAAGTTCAGCTTTATCGAAAAAGTCGATATGCTTGCCAAGGCTAAGAAGGGCGGTACATTCCTGCTCGCCAGCCCTTATCCGGCAGACCAGGTGTGGAACCATCTCCCGGTAGAAGTCCAGAAACAGATCATCGACAAGGAACTAAAGTTCTATGTCATCGATGCGGTAAGTCTGGCTGAAAAGGCTGGTATGGGTGGACGGATTAACGTCATCATGCAGACCGCCTTCTTTAAGATTTCCGGCGTACTTCCAGAAGAAGAAGCGGTAGAGCTTATCAAAAAATCGATTAAAAAGACCTATGGGAAAAAGGGTGAAGAGATTGTAAAGAAAAATATCGACACCATCGATATGGCCCTGGCCGGCATTCAGCAGGTGAACTATCCCAAGACCGTTTCGGGCAACCTTAAGATGATTCCCCCCGTTCCCGCAAATGCTCCTGCCTTTGTTAAGGAAGTCATCGGAGAAATTATTGCCTTCCGGGGTGAAAAGATCCCCGTTTCCAAGATGCCCGATGATGGTACCTTCCCCACGGGAACTACCAAATATGAGAAACGAAATATCGCAGAAAAAATACCCGTATGGGATCCTGAAACCTGTATCCAGTGCGGCAACTGTACCATGGTCTGTCCCCATGCGGTTATCCGCATGAAAGCCTATACACCGGACAAACTGGCTGGTGCTCCTGAAACCTTTAAGTCTACCGATGCAAAGGGCAAGGAATTTGAGGGCATGAAGTTTACCCTTCAGGTTTCACCTGAAGATTGTACCGGCTGTGGAGCCTGTGTAAACATCTGTCCTGCAAAGAATAAGACTAATCCTGAACTGAAGGCTATCAACCTGCAGCCCCAGCTCCCCCTCCGGGAAGCAGAAGCGAAAAACTGGGACTTCTTCCTCAAGATCCCCAACACGGATTCCAAACTGCTTAACCTGAACCTTGCCAAGGGTATCGGAATGAAGCAGCCCCTCTTTGAATTCTCCGGTGCCTGTGCAGGCTGTGGTGAAACCCCCTATGTAAAACTCCTGTCCCAGCTCTTTGGCGATCGTGCAGTTATTGCCAACGCCACCGGTTGTTCTTCTATTTATGGCGGTAACCTGCCCACCACTCCTTATGCTAAACGGGATGATGGCCGCGGACCAGCATGGTCTAACAGCCTCTTCGAAGATGCCGCTGAATTTGGTATGGGTATGCGGCTCACCAGCGACAAGTTGGCAGAACATGCCCGTGAAGTAGCCCAGGAAGCGAAAAATGCTGGTATCCAGGCAGCCTTGCTTGATAAGATCCTTGCAAATCCTCAGGATACCGATGAGGCCATCGAGGAACAGCGGAAGCTGGTAGACCAGCTGAAAGCAGCCCTTAAGAGCGATAGCACCCCCCTGGCTAAAAATCTCCTTTCCCTGGCGGACCACTTTATTAAGCGTTCTGTCTGGATCCTTGGTGGTGACGGCTGGGCTTACGACATCGGCTTCGGCGGTCTCGATCACGTTATAGCCTCCGGCAAGAACGTAAACATTCTTGTCATGGATACTGAAGTTTACTCCAATACTGGCGGTCAGATGTCCAAGGCAACCCCCGTCGGAGCAATTGCAAAGTTTGCTGCCGCCGGTAAGGAAATTACCAAGAAGGATCTGGGTGCAATCGCCATGAGCTATGGCTATGTCTATGTGGCAAAGGTCTCCATGGGAGCCAATATTGCACAGACTATCAAGGCCTTCCGGGAAGCCGAAAGCTACGATGGTCCATCCATCATCATCGCCTATTCTCACTGTATCAACCATGGTATTGACATGATGAAGGGGATGGATCAGCAGAAGGCAGCGGTAACAAGCGGTCTCTGGCCGATTTACCGTTACGATCCCCGTCTTAAAGCTCAAGGAAAAAATCCCTTCCAGCTGGATTCCAAAGACCCCACCACTCCTGTGGAAGACTTCATGTATAAGGAAGTCAGGTTCAAGGCTCTTAAAGCTGCAGATCCCGCCCGTGCAGATGCGCTTCTTGCTAAAGCAAAGGCGCAGATCGAGCGGACCTGGAAGGAGTATAAATACCTGGCTGAAAGGCCCTTCTAAGGCAGTAAAACCCCTAAAACATAATTTCATGTAGGGGAATAATAAAAAAAATGAACGGGGCTGTCCAAAAGGTTGAGGACAGCCCCCTTTTTATATACAGGCAGCATGACAGTCTGCCTGGTATATTCAGAATGGAGGGCAGCAAACTTTTTAAAATTAGAGAGGCCCTCATTTAAAAAAATGTCAAAAATTTCTATTGTCCCAAAAGGACCTTCGTTGTATAGTTATGGGGATGATGACTATTCTTGCGATTGATGACGATCCGGCCCAATTGGAACGTTTGTCATTAATCCTTAAACACTTACAATACCCCATTGTAGAATATTTAACAGCAGAAACAAAGCAGGAAGGTCTACAGATTGCCCAGGAAAAGATCATAGATCTGGTCTTAACGGATCTCAGATTACCCGATGGGAATGGGATTGGGGTGCTGCAGGCAATTAAAGAAATGAATCCCATGATCCCGGTCGTAGTCATGACCGCCTTTTCAGATGCCCGGGAAGCGGTTGATATTCTTAAACAGGGTGCAGATGACTATCTTGTAAAACCAACCCACCCGGAAGATATAGAAAAACTTGTACTTCGTATCTATGAAAAGGGAGTACTCATCAGAGAGGCCTTCCTCCCGCCTGCCGAAGGAAGGGAAAGTTCCCCTGCCGTGGCAGGTATTATATACCGGGGTAAGCAGATGGCCCAGGTGATGCAGACTGCCGCCCGTTGTGCCGAAAGTGATGCTACCGTAGTTGTGTCTGGTGAAAGTGGTACCGGGAAAGAACTGGTCGCCCGTTTTATTCACGAACGGTCATTGAGACGGAACAAACCCTTTGTGGCGGTGAACATTTCTGCCCTGGCTGAATCCCTTGCAGAAAGTGAGCTCTTTGGTCACAAAAAGGGAGCCTTTACCGGTGCGGACACGGACCGGATTGGCCGATTCGAGATGGCTAACGGAGGGACCCTGTTTATTGATGAAATTGGCGATATCCCTCCAACTATACAGGTTAAGCTGCTTCGGGCACTTCAGTTCGGTACGATCGAGCGGCTTGGAGAAAACACACCACGGCAGCTCGATGTACGAATCATTGCGGCTACCAACCGGAACCTGGCAGCCCTGGTTGAACAGGGACAATTCCGAAAGGATCTCTATTATCGGATAAATGTAATCACCCTGGAGTTGCCCCCGCTGCGTCAGAGGAAGGAGGACATCCCGGCTTTGGTCGACCACTTTATAACCTATTTCAATGAACGGAACCACAGGTCAGTACAGGGTGTATCAAGGGAAGCAATGAATAAACTCATGCGCCATGATTATCCTGGAAATGTTCGGGAGTTGGAAAATATTATTGAGCGTGCGGTAGTACTCTGCAGGGGAGAATTAATTTTAGAACGGGATTTGCCGCCCCTTAATAACACTAGCCTCTGGGAAGACACAAAACAAAATTATGAACAACAGATGGCTAATTTTGAACGAAGGCTTTTGGAAGAAGCCCTGGCAGAAGCAAAAGGAAATAAAAGTGCCGCTGCCCGAGCTTTAGGTATTACTGAACGGCATTTACGATCCCGCCTTGAACGTCTCTATCCTAAGGAGTAACCAGTCTGCATTATGTATTTGAGCAGATCCCAACATATACAAAAAATTGGTTTTATTTCTACCCGCTTTAAAGGAACCGATGGTGTTTCTTTGGAAACAGAAAAATGGCGAACTGTCCTGGAACAGATGGGATATGAGTGCTACTTCTTCTCAGGCCTTTCCGACTGGATCCCGGAGAGATCCATGGTAGTACCAGAAGCCTTCTTTGGCCATCCCCGCATTCAGGAAATACAGGAACGATGTTTTGGAACAACAGTTCGTAGCAGGGCTCTAACCGGAGAAATTCAGGATGTCCGACATCTTTTAAAAAAAGCCCTCTATGATTTTACAGATATCTTTAAAATTGACCTTTTAATAATTGAAAATGCGGTGACCATACCGATGAATATTCCCCTGGGTTTGGCAATTACCGAGCTTATCGCTGAGACAGGGCTCCCTGCCATAGCACATCATCATGATTTTGCATGGGAACGGCAGCGATTCACCGTTAATGCCGTGGAAGATTACCTGGCCATGGCCTTTCCGCCGCGGCTGCACACCATTAATCATGTGGTTATAAATAGCGAAGCTCGAAAACAGTTATCCTATCGATGCGGGCTTTCATCAATCATTATTCCTAACGTATTTAATTTTTCAAAAGAACCACCCCAGCTGGACGAATATGCTAAGCACTTCAGAGCCGATCTGGGAATCGCTCCGGAGGATACACTACTCCTCCAGCCGACACGAATCATCGCAAGAAAAGGCATAGAACATTCGATAGAGCTTGCATATCGTCTCAGAGATCAAAATGTAAAATTACTCATCAGCCATCAGGAACGGGATGAGGGCTCCCTATATTATAATCGTACTATGGAATACGCCCAGCTGTTAGGGGTGGAAGTCATAGTCCGGCCAGATATTATAGGACCCGAACGGGGCAGCACCTCAGATGGGAAAAAAAGGTATAGTTTATGGGATTGTTACCTTAATGCAGATTTCATAACCTACCCATCCTTATATGAAGGTTTTGGCAATGCGTTTTTAGAAGCAATCTGGTTCAAAAAACCAATACTGGTAAACCGTTATTCCATTTTTGAACAGGATATTGAACCGGTAGACTTTGATGTGATTACCATGGACTCCTACATTACCGATGATACTGTAGCCGCAGTGCAGGTTCTTTTAGACACCCCTGAAGCAGTACAGCTGATGACGATGAAAAACTTTGAATTAGGTAAACGATTCTTTTCCTTCTCTCTGCTTGAACAGAGGATAAAACAGGTACTGATGAATTTCGGCCAGGTCTGAAATTTGACTATCAGGAGCTTTCATCTTACAATAAGCCTATTCGGTCCAATATGGACTAATTGGAGGTTTATATGGTATCTGGTGGTATTGCGCTGCTTTTGCTGTTAGTTGCAGTGGTGCTCATCGTCTACTTTACGGGTAAGCTGAAGGTTAATGCCTTTGTAGTACTCATCATGGTTGCATTCCTCTTTGGTCTTGCTATTGGCATGCCAGCCCTCAATGTGGTCAAAGCCATCAAAGATGGTTTTGGAGGAACTCTTTCCAGTATCGGTATCGTTATCGTTGCGGGAACCATTATCGGGATGATCCTGGAAAAAACCGGCGCAGCCCTCTCCATGACCTAGGCTATACTTAAGCTTGTCGGAAAGGAACGTTCGCCCTTGGCCATGAGCATAGCGGGATATGTGGTATCCATACCTGTATTCTGTGACTCTGGATATGTAATTTTAACTCCCCTTAATAAGGCATTAGCGAAAGAAACTGGCACATCCATGGCTGTTATGGCTATTGCCCTTTCCACAGGGCTCTATGCAACCCATACCATGGTTCCCCCAACCCCTGGACCAATCGCGGCAGCTGGTACTGTCGGGGCAGACCTGGGCCTTGTCATTCTTTATGGCCTAATTGCTGCAATTCCTGCCATGTTGGCTGGTTATTTCTGGGCGATAACAGTAGGTAAAAAATATGATATTCCCTCAGATGTAGAAGAATCCTACACGGACCTGATTAATAAATACGGCAAATTGCCTTCGGCATTCATGTCCTTTATGCCCCTGGTTGTCCCCATCATCCTCATACTCTTAAAATCCATCGCCGATTTCCCGACCAAACCATTTGGGAAAGAGGGCTGGCTGACCCCTGCGATCAGCTTTATCGGCGATCCGGTGACCGCTTTGACCATCGGGGTCCTGATTTCTCTGCTTTTGGTTAAAAAAGAAGAAATGGGAACTGCTGTGGATAAATGGATGGCTGCAGGTATTAAGGATGCGGCGATTATCCTGGCAATTACCGGTGCGGGTGGTTCCTTCGGCAAGGTATTACAGGGGTCTCCGATTGTTGACTTTATCAAAACAAATATGACAGGATTGAATCTTGGAATATTCCTGCCCTTCATTATTGCCGCAGCTTTAAAGACCGCCCAGGGGTCCTCCACGGTTGCAATCATAACGACTGCAACGATTTTGGCTCCCCTGCTTCAGACTCTGGGTCTTAATCCAGCACTCACTGTTATTGCAATCGGTGCTGGAGCCATGGTAACCGTCAATTACATCCCGTTTGGAGCATAGCAGGATGGGGAGAGAATGTAGGGTAACAGGGCTTCCCGTTCTGATTCGGTGCGGCAGAGCGGCAGT
>Ga0208461_1003452_pt1 | contig 11872 bp, 10 predicted proteins | sample AD_JPNTR4_MetaG_FD_184448 | JGI IMG/M metagenome (GOLD analysis project Ga0208461, IMG submission 184448) | Active sludge microbial communities of municipal wastewater-treating anaerobic digesters from Japan - AD_JPNTR4_MetaG (SPAdes) (version 2) | ecosystem: Engineered > Bioreactor > Anaerobic... | reverse complement strand
TGAACCAAAAGAAGAAAAAATCATACCAAGATAACCTAAAAAATTTTTTCCATCAATAACAACTTTTTTCTTTCTAATCTCATTAATCTCTATCAAATATTTTCTTGTCTCATTAGATAAATCTATCGCTTTATCCAACTTTTTATATGGATTTTTTACTTTTAACTCATTTGAAAAAAACATAAAGGTCTCTTCCAATTTTTTTGCAACATATTCAATATTTTTTTCGCTCTCCTCTTCAGGAATATCTATGATATGATAATCACCACCATAAAATTTAGATATTAAGTAAAATGAATGAACAGCTGAGTGACAAGGTTTATCTAATGTTAATATGTAGTCAGGATTAGGTAGAAAACCCATTTTGATTAAACCTAAAAGATTTCTATGAACACTACAAACATCTTTTGAAAAAACAATTTCATCACTTTCAGAAAGAATAGCATCGCTTATACCAAAATTAGCAGTAACACCAGAAACTACCTCTGGTAATATTGGAAAAACACCTAAAGGGAAAAAGATTTCTGTTGGTGTAAAGACATTGATATAAAAAACTTTGTTTTTTGGATTAAAATTTTTCTTAACCAAATCAAGTGCAAATTTTATTGAAACTTTACCAATCTCATCTGGTCTTAAAGCTTGTATTAAAACTCCATAAATCAATGGATAAAGGTATCTCTGTGATAATATTTTTTTTAGATAGTTAGGGTTTACTTTTGCAACATCAATTTTCATTTAACTATCTCCAAAATGATAAAAAAGGTCAGTCCCTAATTTATCATAAAATGGTTTAGGTTTTGAAATCTCAATTTTCATCTAACCATCACCTTCATTTAGCCATCTTCTTCATTTAACCATCTCCAAAAAGGCTTCTATTCTCGTTCTTATTTGACCCTTTGCACCTAAAGTGTAATCATCATCGATTATAAGTGTTGGAATATTTTCTTTAGATAATCTATCTTTTATTAATGGAAGATAAAATGTCAGAGGATCACAATATTTCAAATTATAAATAATAACTCCCTTGTAATTACCATTTTTGTAATTTTTAATTATACTCTCTATCCTTGAATTGAAATCTCTTTTTCTTACACAACCCTCTCTTTTCAAGTAGTATTTTGCAATACAAAACAAGGGGTCTTCTGAAAATAAGGAGTCTTCCTCAATTAAACTTAAATTTTTATATCCAAAGCAGGTATCATCATAATCAAAAGATATTCCTAAAGAGTTAGCAAACTCTATAAATTTTAATGGAAATATTGTTGAAAAAAGATAAAATCTGTTTTTTATTTCACTATCTTTATTGTTAAACTTGAAATCCTGTTTCAAAAAATCTTCTATGTCAACTATCTGGAAGATATAATTTAAATAATTTTTGGTTAAACTATCAATTTGTGAACTACTGATTAACTCTTTCAACTTCTTTTTTCCTGAAGTGTATAAATTTATCGAATTCGCTAATTTTTCTTTATCTATTTTTCCATTCAATAACAGATACAATTTTTCTATCTCATCTTTAAAAAATTCCATATCTTTTGGATTTTCATTGAAAGGTATCTTTAAATAATAAAACTTGTCAACAAAGCTTAACTCTTTAAATATTTCAAAAACTCTTCTTGACGAATCGCATCCATCAGTAAAAATTATGTTTTTTCTTTTCAAATTGTTCTTTAAAAAAAGTTCAATGATAGATTTTAAATAGGGACAGAGATATTTTGGAGTAACTTCATCAGTAAGATAAAAAGTTTCTAAATTAACATTTAATCTCACTGGTTTAAAACCTGAAGCATGAATAACCTCAACTGGCACATAAGAGCAAAAATAAAATATCGACTTTTCATCCTTCAAACTCTCATCCAAATTTTTTTCATAAAACTCTTTTAAATCCTTATAAGATGATAAATCTCCAAATTCCTGTTTCATTTAACTTCCTTAAAATTCATATACAATATTACCATTTTACAATTCCTCTCTTTTTCTTTTTATTTAAAATCCTATAAATTTATATGAAAATATAACTCCGATATACTATCTCATTTTTAACTTCCTTAAAATTCACAATATCCATATAATATTTATTATATATCATCTTGACTTGTTGTTTTAAATTAAGAAAATTTTAAAAAAGGAAAATTCGATTAAATTTATCATTTTTGAAATTTCAAACAATTTTTGATGTATAATAATTAAAATAAAATCTCTGAAAGGAGACAAAAATGAAAAGAGAATGTTTGAATAAAATTATTTTTATAATAATATTGTTATTTCTCATTTTGCCTTCTTGTAAAGCCCCAATTGATAGTGAATGTTTTGACTATTTTAAATCATTAGAAAATAAAAAATTTTGGACAAAAAATTGGTTAAATGTTGAATTAATTAATGAAGAAAATAAAAGGGAAGTTATATTAGAAAACAACAATCCGTTAGAAGAAATGTGGTTAAATTTTCTAAATATCGAAATTTTAGATAAAAATAAAAATGATTTACCAATAAAAGCTGTAATATCACTTATATCTTATGATGGACTTAATAAAAAAAATTTCTCTGTAAAAATATGTTTCGAAAATAGAAAAATATTAGAAGAAGTTTTAAATAATATGGAAACAGACGAAATAAGAAATGAAAGATTATTAAATGAAAAATATTTAAAAACTATTAATGAAGGGGAAAAATATTTAGACGAAGATAAAATAACTCTTGCAATAGAAAAATTTTTAGAAGCAAAAAATATTAAAGATACTCAAGAAGTTAATTACTTATTAGATAAAGCATATTATGAGAGAGGTGAATACTATTTTTCTATAGATGAAATGGAAAAAGCAAAAGATGATCTATTAAAAATCCAAAATGATAAGAATTGTATGGAAAAAGCAAAAATTTTATTAGATAAGATCCAAAAATCTGAGAATGAAAGATTGGCAAGATTAGATAAGAATGTACAAAAGAGCTATGAAGAATTTAAAAAGATATATTTTTATAAACATGTTTTAGAAGATAAAACCTTTGAGCAAAAAGATATTTCAATTTTCCCCTATTTAGGTGCTACAGAAACAGAAAAATGGTTTTTCTTAAGATTACGATTATATAGAAGTTTTAGTTTGGGATGGCTGTTTGCTCAACAAATAAGAGTCATAATAGATGATAAAAGCTACAAAACACCTATTTATGATACTTTAAATCCTAATGTTATAAACGATATTTGGAGTTATGGAGTATATGAAAGAATCGATTTTAAAGATTCAGATAAAGAAGTAGAAGAATTAGTAACTGCTGTTATAAATGCACCTTTAGGAACTCCTATTAAATTTAGAATTTATGGAACCAAATATTATATTGATTATACTTTATCAAAAGAAAAACATTTAGCATGGAAAGATATTATGTATTATTACTATAATATACTTAAACAAACAGTCTTTGAAACTCAAGAGACTTAGAAAGTTAAAAATTTTATAAATAGTTTTTATTTTTATATAAAATTTAGTTATGATAAAATTTAATTTATGAGTAAAATTGTTGATAGAAAAAGACATCTCTATTTTAAAAATAAATTTGATGATATAACGAAGAAAAGTAAATTTATTGTTATCAATGAGGATATTCCAAAAAACAAGAAGAAAAGATTTATATAGATAAATTTACCAATTTATAAAAATTTATGATTAAGGAGGATAAAAATGGAATTAGAAGAACTAAAGAGGAAAAAAAGGAATGTCTGGGATGTTTACCCAGAAGAAGAGATTGAAAAATTTTCAAAAACCTACTCTAATTTTTTATCAGAAGCAAAAACAGAAAGAGAAATTGTTTTAAAAGGTGAGGAAATTTTAAAAGAAAAAGGGTTTTTGAATATTGATGATAGTATAAATGGAGAAAAGTTATATAAAAAGATAAAAAATAAATCTCTTTTAATTATAAAAAAGGGCAAAAAAAGTTTAAAAGAGGGATTTAATCTTATTACTGCCCATATTGATTCTCCAAGAATAGATATAAAACAAAATCCATTATACGAGGATACTGATATAGCTTTTTTGGAGACTCACTATTATGGAGGAATTAAAAAATATCAATGGGTTTCAATTCCTCTTGCTTTAAAAGGTGTTATTGTAGATAAAAATGGAAAATCAATAAATATAAATTCTGAAAAAGACAATATAATTTTTTCAATACCAGATCTTTTACCTCATCTTGCAAGAAGACAGGCTGAAAAGAAATTATCTGAAGCAATTGAAGGTGAAAATCTCAATGTTTTGATTGGTTCAAAGCCAGAAAAAGATTCAAAAGAGGATAAAGTAAAAAATTATATATTGAAATATTTGAATGAAAAATATGGAATTATTGAAGAAGATTTTATATCAAGTGAACTGTCCCTTGTCCCTTATGGAGAAGCAAAAGATATCGGTTTTGATAAAAGTTTAATCTTAGGTTATGGACATGATGACAGATCTTGTGCATTAACTGCTTTTTATGGTATTTTAGATTCTGAACCATCTGAAAAGTGGAGTTTAGTTTATTTAATTGATAAAGAAGAGATAGGTTCTGAAGGTAATACATCAGCTCAATCAATGATTTTCGATGAAGTTTTACTAAATTTTGTTGAAGATTATAAAGAGCTAATCAACATCTATGCAAAATCATCGGTATTATCTGGTGATGTAAATGCAGCTTTTGACCCAAATTATAAAGAGGTTTTTGAACCGAAGAACTCGGCTTATATAAACAGTGGTGTTGTTATGACTAAATTTACAGGTAGAGGTGGTAAGTATGATTCAAATGATGCCTCAGCAGAATACATAGGAAAAGTAAGAAATCTTTTTAAACAAAATAATGTTGTTTGGCAAACAGCAGAACTTGGTAAGGTTGACGAGGGTGGTGGAGGAACTGTAGCACTATTCTTTGCAAGGAAAGGAATGGATGTAGTTGATATGGGACCAGCAGTTCTTTCAATGCACGCACCATTTGAGATAATTTCCAAAGGCGATCTTTATTCAACATATCATGCATATAAAGTTTTTCTGGAGAAATTTAAATAATGGAGATAGGAATAATAGGTCTTCCAAACTCTGGAAAATCAACTCTATTCAAAGCATTAACAGGAAATGATATACTAATTGATATCTTTCCATTCTCAACAGTTAATCCAAATATAGGTGTTGTTGAAGTTCCAGATGAAAGAATAATAAAAATTAGTGAATATATAAAACCGAAAGAAATTAGATATGCAACGATAAAGTTTATAGATTTAGCAGGTCTTGTTAAAGGAGCAAGTAAAGGAGAGGGACTTGGTAACAAGTTCCTCTCTGAAACAAGAAGAGCAGATGGCCTTCTTGAGGTAGTAAGATGTTTTGAAGATGATAGGATTCCTCATATAGAAGGAAGATTGAATCCAATTAATGATATTGAAATTATTCATCTTGAAATTGCCATTTCTGATTTTGAGATAGTTCAGAAAAATTTCGAAAAAGTTGATCATTCTTATAAATCTGGAATAAAAGAATTAAAAAATGAATATGAAGCATTAAAATTTGCAAAAGAAAATCTGAATAAAGGCTTATGGTTAAATGAAGTTGAATACCCAAACGAGTTTTCAGAAATTTATAAAAAATATAATCTTTTAACAATAAAGCCACTAATTATAATTGCTAATGTAAATGAAGAGTATTTTATAGGCGAAGAGTCGGATTATGTAAAAAAATTTGTTGAGTATTGTAAGGAAAAAAATTACAAATTTATTATAGCTTCATTAAAATTAGAACTTGAGATAAAAAATTTAAACAGTTCAGAGAAAGAAGCTTTTTTGAAAGAGATAAATTTAGAAGAGACAATTCTAAATAAGATAATAAAAGAATCATACAATATTCTTGATTTGATAACCTTTTTTACCTATGCTAATGATATTCTTGAAGCACATTCAATTAAAAGAGGAACTTTAGCCCCGCAAGCAGCAGGAAAAATCCATACAGATTTTGAAAAAGGGTTCATAAAAGCCGAGGTCTTTAATTATCAAGATTTATTAAGGGTTCAATCAATTCATGAATTAAAAGAAAAAGGGTTTATAAAAATTGAAGGAAAAGGATATGAAATAAAAGATGGAGATATTGTCTATTTTAAATTCAATATCTAAATTTATCTATTTTTTACAATTTTCACAAATGCCATAAATTTCAATGATATAAAAAAGAGGATCCAAACTTTTTAAACTATTCTTAATGTCAAGTATCTCATATAGTTTATGAATTTCTGGAGCTTTGATTTCCTTAATTTTTCCACATTTACTGCAGATAAGATGAATGTGTGGCTCTTTGAAAATTTCATAACTCATATGTCTTTTTGAAAATGATGTTCTTTTTACAACTCCAGTTTTTTCAAGAATTGAAAGAGTTCTATAGATGGTTGTTAAGCTTACACCTTTTGTTTTTAATTTATCATATAAATCTTTAGCAGAAAAATGTTCACCTTTATTTTTTAATAGAAATTCAAAAATCTCTTTTCTACCTTTAGTTCTTCTTAAGCCTGAATCATATAATATCTTATCTATCATTTTTTTCCAAATCTTCTTTCAAAAATCTGTTAAACAAATAAATTGTATTATATGTAAGTTTTTCTCTTATTTCTTCTCGGTTTCCTTTTATATTAAATTTTTTTGTGAGGGTTGAATTATTAGATAAAATTGTTACAAATATTAATCCAATTTCTTTATTTTCAGATGGATTTGGTCCAAGATTTCCTGTGATTGAAATTCCATAATCAGTTGAAAATTTCTTTATCACATTATTTGCCATATCAAATGAAACTTCTTCACTAACAGCACCATAATTTTTTAAATGATTTTCATTAACATTAAGAACTTCTTTTTTAATTTCATCATTGTAGGTAACTACTGAACCTTTAAAAAAATTAGAAGAACCTGGAAGGAATGTAAATAAGTATGAAAGATAACCACCAGAACAAGATTCAGCAACACTTAATGTTTTTTTATTTTTTATTAATATTTTTTTAATCTCAACTAAATTTTTAATTAAATTTTTATAACTCAAAAAAGAGTTTTGAGATTTCACTACCAAGCTTGGCATTATTTAAAATTAAGGATTTATTTGCTTTTACAGTTTTTCCTTTAGTTTTTTTATGAAGAGAATTTAAAAGGAAAGGAGTTATATCTTTACCAGCTATTTTTTTCTTTACTAAATCTTTTTCTATCTCCTCCATAATTTTTTCAAACTCATATCTATCAAATTCATCCTCTTTAGGAATAGGGTTAACAATTAGAACAGAAGTATCACTAAAATAGTCCCAATAATTTAAAAAGTCAACAAGTTTATTGATGTCATAAAAGTAATAGTTCAAATTAATATCTGTTTCTCTATAGTAAAATCCAGGGAGTTTATCAGTATTATATCCAACGACAAGAACTCCAAGGGTTTCTAAATATTCCCATGTTTTTTTAATATCAAGTATTGACTTAAAACCAGATGTTATTACAATAGTTTTATATTTTGAAAGAGCTGTTAAATCTGAGGATATATCAAAGTTAGCTTCAAAATTTCTGTGAACTCCTCCAAGTCCACCCGATGCGAGAAACTTTAGATTTAAATGATTCATTATAAAAAGCATTCCAGAGATAGTTAAGGCACCACTCTTACCTGTAGATAAAATATATGGAATATCGCTCATATTGGTTTTTAAAATATTTTTATCTTTAGCAAAAAATTCAAAATCTTCATCTTTAAAGCCAATCAGAATTTTTCCATTTTTAATACCTATTGTTAACGGTACAATATTTTGTTTTCTTGATATTTCTTCACATTTTCTTGCAACATCTATATTGTCAGGATAGGGTAAACCAAAAGATAAAAGTGTTGTTTCAAAACATAAATGAGGATAGCAAGATCCTTTGAACTCTTCAGAAAAAATAAAAGCTTCTTTATTACAATTTTTCACCTTTTTCATAAGGCACTCCATCAGCAGCAGGAGCAGTTGCTTTACCAACAAAACCTGCAAGAATCAAAATTGTTAAAATATATGGAAGTGCTAAGAAGAATCCTCTTGGTATAATATTTAATACACTTGGAGCATATGTTTGTATGAATATTTGAAGTACATTTGCAAGCATAAAAAAAAGTGCAGCTAAAAGAGTTCCAATTGGTTTCCATTTTCCAAATATCATAGCAGCAAGTGCAATAAAACCTAAACCTGCTGGCATATGGTTATCGAATAAATCAAGTTGTCCAATTGACATTGAAGCACCAGCAAGAGCTGCAAAGATACCAGACATAATAACTGCAAAATATCTTACTTTATAAACATCGATTCCAAGAGTATCTGCTGCTTTTGGATGTTCTCCGACTGCTCTAAGTCTTAAACCCCAAGGAGTATTATAAAGAAAAAAATGAAGAACAAAAGGAAGTATCAAAGCTAACCATACAAAAATATTCATCACTCTGAATAGTTCACCTATTATCGGAATTTTTGTAAGAATAGGTATTAATGGTTTACCCATAAAAGAGTTAACAGAAGGAGAGTGACCAGTCGTATTAAAATATCTTTCAAGAAAGAAGGTCATACCACCAAGAGCAAATACATTTATTGCTACTCCTGAAACAATCTGGTTTCCTTTTAATGATATAGATATATATCCATGAAGAAGGCCAGCTAAAATTCCAATTATAATTGCAAGAAGAATTCCAATCCAAGGATTTCCAGCGAGAGGGTCTCTACTGCCAAGAATTGGATCAAACCTTGTTGATGTAATATATGATCCTAAAACTGCAAAGAATCCACCCATTCTCATCATACCTTCAAGAGCAATGTTAACTACTCCAGCATTTTCACATATTACACCACCCAATCCAGCAAGAATAATTGGTGTTGCAAATTGGAGCATAGAAGAAAGAAAAGATATTATTATTTTAATAATTTCCATCAGTGGCCTCCTTGGTTTTTATTGCCCTTTTTTCACCAATTAGGAAAAGAAGATATTTAATTCCAGATTGTCCTGCAACAAATATTGTAGCAAAACCTTGGATTATATCAGTAAAAGATTTATGTATGCCCATCAATTGCATTCCAGTTGCTCCAGCTCTTACAAAACCAAAAAATATAGCAGCAATAAATGTTCCAATTGGAGTTGTATTACCAATTAGAGACATTGTTATACCATCAAACCCATAACCTTGACTGAAAACCCCTGGATATCTGCCCTCAATTCCTAAAATCATACAAGCTCCACTTATACCAGAAAGTGCTCCAGCAATAAACATTGATATTATCATTGTTTTTGAAGTATTTATTCCAGCATACTTTGCAGCATTTATATTTAATCCAGTTGCTTGAATTTCATAACCAAGTACTGTTTTATTTATTATTATATAAATTATTATTACAGCTATAATTGCAATAAAGATTAAAGCATTAAGTCTTGTTCCTTCAAATAAAGGTTTTAATCTTGATGAATCAGTAACATAAGGTGTGCCAACAAGAAGTGTGCCAGGATAGTATTTTAAAATATTAAAAGGACCTACAACAATCCAGTTCTCTACGAGATGAATAGCAATCCAATTTAACATTATAGTTGTGATAACTTCATGTACACCCCTCTTTACTTTTAACCAAGCAGCAAATGCACCATATAAACCAGATACTATACCTACAAGTATAAGTATTAATGGAATCCCTATTATTGATGGTAGATTAAATATATATCCAAAATAAGCAGCAACAATCGAACCTATAATAAATTGACCTTCCGCTCCAATGTTAAATAATCCGACTTTAAAAGCAACTGTCACAGAAAGACCAGTTAATGTTAAAATAGCACCTTTTAATAACCCTTCCCCTGCTTGTTTCAAAGATAAAAATTCTTTTAAAGAACTACCAAAAGCTCCTTCAAAAAGGAGCTTATACGCTTGAATTGGGCTTTTACCAGTAGCTTTTATCATAATTCCTGCAACAATAAATGCAACTATGATAGAGATTATTGGAACAAGAAACGTTGAAACATCTTCCTTTTTTGCATTCCACCAATTTATAATTTTATTAATATTATCAGAAAAATTATTTTTCACCTTCCACCTCTTTTTTATCATATCTCTTAAGTCCAAGCATAAGTAACCCTAACTCTTCTTCTGTAGCTTCTTCTTGAGATAGTTCACCAACTATTTCACCATTAAATAAAACAGCAATTCTATCTGATAACATCATAATTTCTTCAAGTTCGAGAGAAATTAAAAGAACTGCTTTTCCAGAATCTCTCTGTTCTACGAGTTTTTTGTGAACAAACTCAGTTGCACCAACATCTAATCCTCTCGTTGGTTGTGATGCAACAAGAACATCTGGATCATAGGATACCTCTCTTGCTACAATTACTTTCTGTTGATTTCCACCAGATAGAGCATCAACTTTTAAATTTGGATTTCTTGGTCTAATGTCATATTCTTCTACTTTGTTATTACTGAATGTTTTAATATAACCACTGTTCAAAAAACTGCCTTTTTTGAAATTTTTGTCTCTCTGTCTTCCTAAAATGAGATTATATGATACACTGAATGGTAAAATTAATCCCCTAACTCTTCTATCTTCAGGAATATATGCAAAACCATTTCTTCTGAAAAACCATGGGTCGAATTTCTCTATTTCTTTATCATTTATCAATATTTTCCCACTATGTATGGGCCTTAATCCATTTAATGCCTCTACTAATTCTTTTTGTCCATTTCCTTCAACACCTGCAATTCCAAGTATTTCATATCTTCTTAATTTAAAATTTATACCTTTTATGGCAGGAAAACCTTTATCGCTCATTATAACAAGATCTTTCACTTCAAGAATTGGTTCACCAGGTTTTCTTTCCTTTTTTGGGATTTCAAGAACTACATCTCTTCCTACCATAAGTCTTGCAAGTTCCCTTTCGTTTGTTTCTTCTTTATTTTTAATTCCCATTACTTTCCCATTTTTCAATACGCAAATTCTATCTGCAATTTCGAGAACCTCTTTTAATTTATGCGATATAAAAATAATTGTTTTATTATCTTTTTTTAATGCATTGATTGTTTCAAAAAGTTCTTTTATTTCTTGTGGAGTTAAAACAGCAGTGGGTTCATCAAGAATTAAGATTTCTGCACCTCTAAAAAGAACTTTTAAAATCTCTACTCTCTGTTGAATTCCCACTGGCAGATTTCCAACTATTTCCTTTGGATCAACATTCAGTCCATATTGTTCTGAAATTTTTTTTACCTCTTCTATACCTTTTTTTCTATCAAGTACAATTCCATTTTTCACAAATTCATTACCCAAGATTATGTTTTCATAAACGGAGAATATTGGAACAAGCATAAAATGTTGATGAACCATTCCTATACCGTTTTCAATTGCTTTCTTAGGTGTGTTATGCGTAATTTTTTTACCATTAATATAAATTTCACCGCTATTTGGACTATATAAACCATAAATAATATTCATAAGAGTTGTTTTACCAGCACCGTTTTCTCCAACTATTGCAAAAACCTCTCCTTTTTTAATCTCTAAGGAGATATTATCATTTGCAACAACCCCAGGGAAAATTTTTTTAATATTTCTAAGTTCAATTGCGTATTCCAAAATTTCCTCCTATTTTAAAAAAAAAGGGTGGGGCTGGGTTCCCCACCCACAATTTTCTCTAAATAATATTATGGTAAAGTAGGAGGAACAAATGTATTAAGTGCTTCTCTTGAATCTGGAATAACAAGTGTGCCTTGAACAATCATATTTTTTAATGTATTAACCTTATTAAGAACTTCATCTGGAATTATGTCTTTAGTGTATTTTAAAGGTGAAATTCCAACTCCGCCTTCTTTTATACCAAGCGAAACTACACCAGATTGAAATGTCTCTTCAACTACAG
>Ga0208461_1003441_pt1 | contig 11892 bp, 15 predicted proteins | sample AD_JPNTR4_MetaG_FD_184448 | JGI IMG/M metagenome (GOLD analysis project Ga0208461, IMG submission 184448) | Active sludge microbial communities of municipal wastewater-treating anaerobic digesters from Japan - AD_JPNTR4_MetaG (SPAdes) (version 2) | ecosystem: Engineered > Bioreactor > Anaerobic... | reverse complement strand
TTAGATGAAGCGAAAACAAAGAAGATGCTAAGTCTTTAGCTTAGCATTAGTTCACATTAAATCTAATTGTAGTAATCCTATAAAATTAAAAGATTGTGTTGGATATACTAATTATAGTGAGGATTCTGTTTTTGTATGTTATTTTGATGATATAAAGGAATATATTCTTGAATATGCTGATGATAATAATTTAATTGAATAACTAAATTAAATTTATAATATTATACCCCTCTTTATAATAAATAAAGAGGGGTTTATTTTTTAACTATATATACTATGATAACACGAATTGAGAATATAGAAATTTCTGAAAAAGATTTTAATGAAATAAAAAAATGTATTGGTTATCCTGTTATAACCGATGAATTTAATTATATTGTTACTGATGAACAAATAAAAGAATACTCTATTGCTCCTGCCCTTAATGAATTTTATAGGTGGTTTCCTATTATTATTCAAAAATCTATTCCTGTTTCTGGAGGAGCTTTAGTTGAATATGAATGTGAGGAGACCGTAGTAGGTATTTTCAAAAATCAATTTGTCCCTTCTACTAGTAGTTATGGTACTGCTCAAACCATGATAAATGGGCTATTTTTAATGAATCCTTTTGCGTCTGCTAATCAAGTATCATATCCATCACAAAATACCCGTGGATTTGGTACTCCTTATAATTATGATTTTTCACAATTTGCATATCAAAATAGATTTTTAACTGAATCTCAAGAGGCAATGAACTCTGGTCAATTTGTGTACTATGACGAAATAAATAATAAGATACAGTTAAAATCTTTATTAAGTGGAGTTTTTTATTTAGAATTAGCTTCAGTAAGTAATAGTGTAAATAAAATTCCATTTAGATTAAGACCCTCCTTTATTAAATATGCACAATCTTTATTACTAGAAAATTTTGCTTTTATTTTGGGTTTATCAGAAACAGAATTACCCTCGTCAATTGATATTGATGCTTTACGGGAAAAATCTGATAATTATAAAGAGGAAGTCTTAACTTATTGGAGAGAGGCTTCCACAGGATATGTATTAAGGTAAAAGAGGATTGTATATAGTATGTTATCCCCTAATGAAAAAATACAAAGAGCTTTTTACAGATTACAATTAAAATTAAATGATATAAATGTTGAAACTCTAGGTGTGAAATCAAGTAATACTTTTTTAATTGATTTAATAAGGGATAAATATAATAATAGAGGGTATTCAGTAGTAGATTATAAACCTATTTCAATATATGTTAATTTTCCGGGGGAAGAGATACCTACTCCTAATATGGGAAAAAATAATAATCAAGAGTCTGCAAATGTATTACATTTATATGATTTATTACCAATTACTGCAAGAGTTAAATTTTCAGATAATGTAAAACAAGGTAATGTTTTTTTATATAAAGTAAAACAACCGGATAATACATTTAATGTATTGATTTTAGAATTTATAGCTTTAATTTCTAAAGCTACAAGAGTAGGTGTAGTGATACAGGAATGGAATGTTGCCCCTATTACTGATTATGCTTTATATAATATACCTGAAGTAAAAAATATTATAGAAGAGTATAAAAATAATGATAATTGGTAATTAACTATATAAATATAACATAAAAAAATGGAAATGTATATTCCATTAACTATATAAATTATTATAGGAGATTATAGTATGAGGAATACTAAACGAAACGCTGGTAAGGTTGCAATTACTCTTACTAAGCCTTATCTGATTGAAGGCCGGATTGCCCCAAAAGGTGCAAAAATTTTAGTTGAGGAAGAGGATATTGAAGATATCCTTGATAATGATTCTGAATCCCATGCTGATGTAATGGAAATGCGTCGTCTTGCTCGAATTCGTAGACTTCGTCGACTCCGGAAAATGGATGGATTTGAAGGTGTAGAGGATGAACTGGATGAAGAGGAAGATGGGGAAATCCCTGCTGAAACTCTTGCTACTATGCGTCGAATTCGTAGACTCCGGAGACTCCGGAGACTCCGGAGAATGGATGGGGATGATATGGTAGAAGAGGAAGATGAATCTGTACCAGTGTCTGATGATGTATTATCTATGCGAAGGCTTCGGCGTATTAAAAGAATGAAACGATAATTATTAAAAGTTAGTTTAATAATTAAAAAAATTTTTGCCCGCATATAAAGTAACCTCCCTCCCTTTATATGCGGGTTTTTTTTAACTATATATAACATGAATAATAAATTAAACGAAAAATTAGATTTTACATTTTCATATAAGGATTTTAATCTTATAACTGAATTATTAAATCAATATATGGATGATAGAGTTTATGTATTTAACTCTATCGTATCTATGAATGATGGATTTACTGATGACTTAAAAAAAGAGTATATTCATTATTTTATTGCTCCTTTCATGGAAAATAAACCATATCATAAATATTTATCTAAAATAAATCATTTTCTATGTAGAGAATATGAAATTTATAATTATCCTGAAATTAGTGAAATTGTTGCAAATTTAAAATCTATTTTTAATACTGATTATAATACTCTTGAAATTATTGAAGATTTTGAAATGTATGAGATGGAAAATATCAATTTAATTTATGCTTTATGGGAACAATTTACAAGTTTAGTGGCTAATTATCCTATTCTTAATTTGGATACTTATAATTATGAAAAGATAGGGTCTTTGCCTATTTATTATAATAATCCACCAAAAGAATTGCTTAATGAAATAAATGAATTTATTCTACGAATGGAAAATGAATTTCCTACCTCAATACGAAGACTTGATTCAATTATACTTTGTAGTAAAGATTATATTGAATTTGTAGCAGGTAAAGGTACAATGGCTTATTTTGTATCGGATACTGTTTTTATTCCTGATGATATTAAAGAAGATGATTATTTATTTTTTATTACTACATTATATCATGAATTTGGGCATTTTATTTTTTCTCTACTACCAGAGGAATGTTATATTATTTGGTATGATTATTTTGATGAGTGGAAACAGAATAAATTAAAATTAACAAGGGATAAAGAACAGGATGTAGATGCTGAGGAATTATTTGCGGATGTATTTAGTTTAATATTCAATCCGAATATTCCAGATTATCTACATGAACCTAGTCAAATTATTATGAATACTTTTATTGATATTTTAAATCGGGGGTTTACACAAAGTGAATAATAAACAAGATATTTTATTACAAGAAGAGGAAGAGACTGGGGTGGATATTATTGATAAAATGTTTGAAAAATATTTAATTAAATTTGTTAATGTACATTATAAAAAATTTCATAATTCTTTTGAGGTTGGAGAATGGTTTATACAAGAAATACTTTCAAGATTTTTATTAACGAAAGTATCAAATAAAAAAAGAGCTTTAACTGGTTTACGATTATTTATTAAAGAAAAAAATATTGATTCCTTTATTAAGGAATTAGAAAACTATTATGAAAATAAGGAGAAAGAATAATGAATGGTATAAATAAAAAATTAGAAAATACTTATATTTCATTAAAAGATACTCCAATAGTATCTACTAAGATAGTAGATACTATTGAGGATGATGAACAATACTTTACTATTATGGATTTAATTGACCAATATGGAGAATCTTTTATTTTAAATCAACTAATTACTGGAATTGATGTAGAAACAGAACATACAGATGATTTAGAGTTAGCATTTAGTATCGCTGTTGACCATATATGTGAAATTCCTGATTATTATTCAAGATTATTAGGTATGGAAATTGAAGCGGATGAAAATAAAGAATGCCTTCAAGAGGAATCTATATTAGATAGATTGGATATATTATTATCTGAATATGGGTTTACTGAAAATCAAAGTGCTATTTTAATTAGTATTCTTTTTTCTCATGATGCTTTAGATAAAAAAGAGGAAAGAATTTATAAACTTATGAAAAAAGGAATTTTACCTATGTTAGATGATAATAAATTAAATAGAATACTTAAATTTATTTAATATAAGGAGTATATATGGAAATTCCCCCTAGTGCATTTTATTATCAAAGTGAGTTTCTTAATAAAGATACATTTTTAAATTCTATTTATTCACTAGATATAGCAATAGAACAGTATTTTTCTAAAATGATTTTTTATTCTGATATGTCTCGTATTATTTATGCTTCTAATGAATATGCTTTTAGGCGTAGAGGGGAAATGAATGAGGATGGAATACTCGATTTTCCTTTTATGAATTATTACTTAAAATCAATTGACCCCGAAACCAATAGACAATTATGGAATAATACTACGAATGTACAATCTTTATATAATATTGATGGTTATAAACAAGTATTAGGGTATGGATTAAAATTGGTACCAATTCATTTAACGTATGAAGCTACTATTTGGTATTCACAAGATTTAGATTTACAATATGCGTATTCTAAAATTCTTATGAGTAATACCAATGAAACAATTTTATATCCAATAATTGATGTTGAAAATAGTGATGTTAAAATAAAAAATGTTGCTTTTCTTTACTATAATCTAAGTTTTAAACCTGAATATACTGAAAATGATTGGCTTGAAAAAAATAATATAACTTCTGCGTCTTTAGATTTTGAATTTGATACCTTTGCAGTATACCCTGATACTGAAATTTTGGTTACTCCTCAACCATCGGCTAAAGGATTATACATTGCTAATGAGGTTATATTTAATTTTTTAAGTAGTAAAGGAGAACTTTTTAAAAATTCTGATTTATTAAATACTCAACCACAAGAATTATTGATTGAGTATTTTGCATAACCAATATTAACTATATAAATATATTACTTTATATAGGAGATTTTAATAATGAAAACTAATGGAGGACTACATATATGAGTTCAAGCTGGAGAATCACAACTAATTTTATAGATGCTACTGAAAGGGCAGATACTTCTGTACAGATTTATGGAGCTACCGCAATTGTAGCCCCTAAAGGACCTAAAGATTGGATTTTCTTTGAAAAAGGTTCTACACAACAGATTTTAAATACGTTTGGGTACCCATCGGTAGATTATCCTACTATTCAAGATGCAATTGATTTTAATTTAAAAACAGGAATGTTTATTAGTGCCCCTTATAAGGCTGGTAAATATGGGGGAGTATTTGTAACAAAAGAGGGTACGATTCCTTTTGTTTCTGGATTTACTACTAAATCCATTACTGATTATTCGGCTATTGACTGTGTTTATAATGCTTTTATAACTGATGGACAGAATGGAAATTATACGGGAACTTTACCAAATATTAAATACTATAATGCAAATTCTATAGGTATCTTAATAAATGGAGTAGAGGAATCTTTAACACCAGAAACAAATACAGAAGACCCAAATGTATTTAAATATGTTTGTGATTCTGGAGTTATTTTATTAAATATTTTAACAGGGGAAATTTATTTTTCTTTTACAGTTATTCCTGCTAAAGGAACTTCTGTTGACTTTACATATACTATTAACTTAGAGAATTTGATTTACTTTATTTTATTTGAAAGGGACCAAAAAAAGGCAGACCTAAAAGTTCAAATTACAGCAGATGAGGATAATGCAGGATTCTTTTATATTCATGTATATCGATATAATCCTATTGAAAAAGTATATCTTGAACTTCCTGAATCACCTTATTACTTTTCTCTTGACCCTTTAGGAAAAGATGGTTTTGGAAATAATGTATATGTTGGAAATGTATTTAATCCTGATAATCAATTACTATTTGAACCTGTAATGGTAGATGAAACATTTACAACTTTTATAAATGATACTGCTCCTGTTATGGTATCTGGTGGAAATAGAGGGGAATCTATTACTGGTGTTGATTTAGCTTCTGTATATGAAGATTTAAAAGATAAAAATAAGTACCCTGTAAAAATTGTATTTGATGGTACTGCTAAACCAGAGGTAGCTACTAAGTTTGAAAATTTACGTCAATCTGAATTAAAAAGAGTACGATTCATGTTATGTACTACTAATTCTCCAGCTACCTCTATTCTTGCTAGTCCTAATTCATTTGCTAATGAAACTTCTGATAGAGGTATTTATTATTATTGTCTGAACTGGGGTATTCATAAAGATATTTTTATGGGTAAAAACTTCTTATGTTCTAATATGGGTCTTATTGCTGGAAAAATGGCAGATGTACTTATTTATGGCCCTGGAGGAAATCCTGCATGGATTGATGAAAATGGTAAAGGTGGTCAATTAGGTAGTTCTATTATTAAGTTTATGTATGGAGCTACTGAATCACAATTACAGGCTCTTGATAAAGCTCGATTAAATCCTGTGGTATATGATAAATCTTATGGACCTATTATTAAATCATGGAGGACTAGGCAGACCCGTTTATCTGATTATGCGTATATTCCACAATCTTCTTTAGCTGATTGGATTGTAGACCGAATTGAAACTGAGGTATTACCATTGCAGTTAGGTAAAGAAATTGATGATTTCCACATGACAGTAGTAAAAAATAAATCTGAACAGATTTTACAATCTGTATCTCAATGGTTAGAAGAATTTTATGTATTATGTGATAGGTCTAATAATACAGAAGCTACAAGGGCACAGCAGAAATTTATTTTAACAATTGGGGTAGTATTTGTTGGCTATACCAATACAATTGAATTTAATTTTATCAATACTCCTGCTGGAACTTCTGTTGAAGAGGTGATTAAGAAAAGATAATAATAAATTATTACATAGTTATGCTTATATAGCATAACTATATTTTATATAGGAGAAAACAAGTATGAATTTAGGCATATTACAGACTTTTGGAGAAGATGCACTTCAAAATCACTTTCAGATTATTATTCCCCCTCATCCCGGTATTGGAAATATATTAAACTTAAATGCCCGTGTATTAGGTGTATCTATTCCAGACCAGACTATAGAAACATATACTATCACAAAAAAAGGTAAAACGTTCACTCGTCCTAGTGGTGTATCAGGACAAGGGAATGAATTTTCATTTACCTATCGTCCTGATAAATATTTTGAAACTTATAAAGCAATTTCTCGATGGATGAATTTAATTCAAGATACTACTACTGGGTTAATGCCTTTAAGTGATTCTGGACTTGCTGGGATTGGGGGGCCTTCTTTATATCGTGTTCCTATTACTGTTTTGGGTATGGATGCTAATAATATCATCACTGGTACATGGTTGTTTACTGGAGCATATCCAGTTACTCAATCTGGATTAGATTTTTCTGAGGATAGTGGGGACCCCTTTGAGGTTACTGTTACTATGAATTATGTAACTATTACATATCCTATAGTTTAAGTTAATAGAATATAAAAATTCATTAAAAAGGGGAATATGATAGTACATATTCCCCTTTTTTTATTTTTTTTGATAAATATCTTGTTATTTTATAGTTTATATATGTAGATATTATTGTTTAAAGGAGTAAAATATGAATAATATAATTTCATTATTTATTAAAATAATATATGGTATGTTAAGTATTTTTTTAATTTTATATTATTTTTATCATACTTTATGGATTCATATTATGCTAAGTATATTAAGTGGTTTTTTTAGTGGATTATTATATTTTTTATTATTAAGTTATAAATATACAGAAATATCATTTTTTAAACAACAATCTATTTTATCTTGGATACCATTAGTAATGATTACTGTAGGAGTTTATTATTTTAATTTAATTGACACTTTTTTGTATTTATTACTTGGAAATATTTTTATCTTTATTTTTGTATGGTATTGGAAACATAAAAAATAATCAAGGTAATTATATAATATGAAAGAATACGCTATATTAAATAAACTAATTCTTAAAATGAAACAAGAGTATGATATATCTAAATGCTATAATCTATACGCTTGTATCGTAGATAAAAAGGGAAATATCCTTTCAATCGGTCAAAATTCTTATATTAAAACTCATCCTGTTCAATATAAATATAATTTACATAATCCAGAAAAGATTTTTTTACACGCTGAAATAGATGCTCTCTTAAAATGTAAATCTGATAACTATCATACTATGATTATTTGTCGAATGACTAAATTAGGTAATATAACTATGGCTAAACCATGTATAGGATGTATGAAAGCATTAAAAGATTATAAAATGAAAAAAGTATATTATACTGACAATAATGGTAACCTTGTGTTACTTAATTTTTAATTAAGGAGTAATTATGAAAAACTTAATTGTGGTTGGGGATTTACATTTAAGAGATAAAGAACCTTATTTTTCACAGTGGAAAGATTTTATGGAATGGCTTTATTCCTCTGAATATCATAATTCAGATAATAGCATTTTATTTTTAGGAGACCTTGTAGAGTCTATTGATACCCCCCATGAATTACTTGAATTATATATAGATTATTTTAATAATCGTAGTAAATTTGAAAAAATATTTATTCTTACTGGTAATCATGATAGAAATTTAGAAACTAATTTATTATCTATTTTTAGGCCCCTCAAAAAAGTAGAAGTTATTGATTCATGGGTATTTAAAAAAATTGAAAATCTTAATTGTTTATTATTACCTCATATAGAAGTTAATGCTTATGAAACATATTCTAATTTATCCAGTACTATTACTGATTCTATTGACTATTGTTTTCATCATTTAGAGGATGAAACAGAACATTTTAGTAATAAATATGTAGATTTATCAAAATTGAAAGTAACTAATTATCTTTGTGGTCATATTCATACAGAAACAGTAACGAAAAAAGGAAGATATTTAGGTAGTCCTATTTTTAATTCCCTAAATGAGAAAGATAAGATTCCCTATATTGCAAGTATTGATATTAAAACTAAAAAGTATACTCTTATTGAAGTACCAATTTGGGTTGAGTATCTTATGGTACAATATCCACAAGAATTACCTATCCCTACAAAAAAGTATCCTATTTATACTATTTATGATTCGATTGATAAAGAGGAAAGTATTTTATACTATACAAATATGGCAAAAGAAAAGGGAATTCCTTTTTATTGTCGTAGAGTACATAGTAAATCTATTAAGGATGATTCTTTGATAATACAAGATAAGGAGGATAGTGCACAATTAAAAGAAAAATCTTTAATTGATTATTTTAATGAGTATCAAAAATTAAATAATGTATCGGATGAAATAGCTACGGTATGTAGTCAAATTTTAACAAAGGTAACTAATATATAATAAGGAGTATAGAATGGAACGGGATATTTATTCACAGGCTTTAAATTTTTATGAAGAGCTTGATGATGATTCTTTGGAAGAGATTTTCGATTTAGAGGATAATTCAAATAATATTGATGATTTTTATTCTGATGAAGATATTGATATAGAGGACTATGAGGATTAACCACTTTTTATTTATTAAGGAGGCCTAATAAATGTTACATATAAAGAAATTAACACTTACTAATGTAGGTGTATATAAGGGAACCCGTGAAATTGAATTTGAAAAAGGTTTGAATATTATTCAAGCCACTAATGGTAAAGGTAAGTCCACAGCTATTCAAGCAATTGAAATGCTTTTAATCAATGAATATGAAGGTAACTTTGTTGATTATATTAACAATGATTCTAATAGTATGAATATAATATTAGATTTTTCTACTGGTACAAAAGATTATACTGTTACTTTATCTTGTAAAAAAAATAAAAATGGTGTATCAACGGAACGAATTCTTTTTGACAGTACCGGGAATAAAATAGCAGAGGGAGAGGAATGTATATCTTATATGGCTTCTTTATATGACCCCTCTTTAACTAAATACTCTTTAGTAGCTAAACAAAAACCGGTTGATAATATCGTTACTTGTAAAGATGCAGAACGAATGGATTTATTTAAGAAAATTAGGAATATCAATTTAGAAAAGTATGTTAAACAATTTATTGAACCTCAAATCGATGTTATTAAGAATGATATTATCAATATTGAAAAAGAAATCTATCGATTAGAAACTATTGATTATACCCCTAAATCATTATTAGTTACAAAGTATAGTGAATTAGAAATTATTACTAAACGTAATGAATTACAGGATTTACAGAAAAAACAACAAGAGATTGAAAATAAAATAAACGAATATAATTCTCTTTTAAAAGAAAAAGAATCATTATTACAGGAATATAATTCTTTACAAAAAACATATAATGAGAAACAAGATACTGTGGTACAGTGTGAATTTAAAATTAAAGAGCTATCTTCTCCAGAATATATTGATAACGCTATTAAGGATATAACAAATACTTATAATCAAAAAGAATTAGAAATTAAAAATGAGATTGCTATTACGCAAAAAACTATTGATTCTATTAAACAGGAATTACTTGAATATGAACAATCATTTAAAAAAGAAATAGAAACTCTCGATACTCAAATAGGGGCTATCAATATTTTAAAACTTCCAAAGTATGATGATACCATTATTAAAGAGACTGAATCTACTATTGTGAGTAAACAGCAGGAAATTAAATATTGTTTATCTAATATAAAATCTTTAGAAACAGGAGTGTGTCCTGTATGTGGTGCTGAATGTCATCATAAGTTACAGGAATATGTTAATTTAAAAAAGCAATATGAACTTGAATTACAAGAATTAAAGGAAAAACTGCAATTAGAAAATTATAAAAAAGAGGATTATGAAAAGAAGGTTAAAGAAAACAATGAGAATAAGGAATATAAACAAGAATTAGTCAATAAAAAAGATATTCTTTTAGAAAAATATAATTCTTTTATTACTGTAAATACTAATAAAAAAGAATCTTTACTTACTAAATGTACTATGTTAGAAAATTCCATTAAGGAATTAAAAAATAATTATGATAATTCTATAGAGATGACGAAAAAGAATATAGAAATATTATTACATAAAGAGGTGTCGTTAAAACAGGAAGCTGAATCAACTGTTATTGATATAACAAAACGGATTGATACTCTTGTTAACAAAATCAATACGATTGAAACAAAATTAAAACAAATTAGTCTTAATAAAGAAAATACTTATGAAGATGTAATTACAGAATTAGAAAAAGATATTAAAGAATATGATACTACGATTATTGAAAATGAATTTATTAAAAAACATAATGATACTCTTATTGAACAAAAAAAAGAAAATGAAAAAGTTTTAAATTCTCAAAAAGAATTTCTTAAAAATAAAAAGCAGGATTTATTTAATTATGAACAAGCAAAAATTATTTTATTAAAAGATTTTCCGAATTATATCATTGATTCCTCTATTGAGGATATTGAAAAATCTATGAATGATTTTATCAATATGATATATTATAAATCTTTGAATATCAGTTTACGGTCAACTAAAACCTCTATTAAATTAGAATATGGACCTGAAAATAATAAATTACCTGCATATAGGCTTTCCGGGGCTGAAAGTAAAATTGTGAGTTTATCATTTTTACATTATTTCAATAAATTGGTAGGATTAAATTGTATTATACTGGATGAACCTGATTCAGCTATGAATATACAGGTTGCTAACTCATTTTATGAAAGTCTATTACAAATGAATTCTATTTATGAACAAATGATAGTTGTTACTCATAATGAACGAATGAGAAATTATTTAGTAACAAATACTCAAGCTAATGTTATTGAAATCTAATTTTTTTAGATATGGTACTATATTACATAGAAGGAGTTATATATGGATACTAAGGTTAGTAAGAAAGTAAGGAAAATCCCGTGTTATATTGTTTTAACAGGGGAAACATATGATGATTATAAAGATATTCCTGAAAATATTGTAATTGAGGAGTTTATTACTTATTATGATATTAAAAGAGAAGATTTTACTATCACAATAAAAAAATAATTATTTATAGAGAGGTGTATAGTATGGCATTACGGACTGTAGAACAGCAATTAGAAATAATTAAAAGTTTTTTAAATAAAAGACAAT